>JABAOH010005582.1_pt1 | contig 50449 bp, 46 predicted proteins | sample 7062181 | NCBI WGS metagenome assembly JABAOH01 (sample SAMN14538630, study PRJNA623070) | marine sediment metagenome | biome: marine biome [ENVO:00000428]; feature: marine pelagic biome [ENVO:01000023]; material: deep marine sediment [ENVO:00002113]; isolation source: pool of 5 deep marine... | reverse complement strand
CAGAGCAAGGGGTTCTGATCCCCGAGAGCAACGTGCAAAACCTCATGCTGAAAGAGGAAGTGGTGGAAGCCGTTCAAGATGGGAAGTTCCATGTATACCCCGTAAACACTATCGATCAAGGGATTGAGATTCTCACGGGAGTCAAAGCAGGCGCAAAGCAGCCAGACGGAACCTTTCCAGAAGGAACAGTGAACTCTAAAGTCGACGAGAAGCTAAAGGCTATGGCAGAAAAGCTAAGAGAGTTTCCCGAGTTCGTTGTTGAACAGAGAAAGAGAGGCGGCAGTGAACAGGAGGACCAGTGACTCTCCTCAATTTCCCAGCGCCAGAAAGGCGTTGACACCATGAGCCAAAGCGAAGACCACGAAGGGTAGCCAGAGCCCTTCTGCACTCACCCACAACAACGGCATAACCGTCGGCGCAAATATCCACACCTTCTGCAAAAGCCCTCTATTCTGTCAATGCATCTGCACGCAAAAATTTTCAGAGGGTTTTTTATGCTCCAAAGGCTTCTGCCAGCACTCCAACTAAAAGCTCCGGGCAAATATCCTATCTCCATCTCTTTACAGCATTTAGGGCATTTTCTAACCCCACTTTCACTCATAGCTAAACACCTCTCTTTTTTTGGTGTGTGTATGGTCTGGATTAATCTGATGCTTTTAGCCATGCATACATGCGTGTCTCCATAGTCAATCCAACATGCAAGGCGTGCACGCGCAAGTATGGGCTCTCCAAAAAGAGGGAAACTGCTCGTGCAGTAATGTTTTGCTGATCTCCAAAAGTCATGAAAACTCAGACGAAGGGATATTAGTCTCCTTTCTCTGATTTCGGTATTCCTATCCATTTCGGAGTTCTATTCATATATTCTCGATAGGNNAATACCGCCATTAACAGCAGAAACAGCCAAGAAGCACAGGCTATTCCTATGCCGATGAATATCAGGAAGGTGCCGAGGTAAATAGGGTTTCTTGAAATACGATAGAGCCCTTTAGTGGCTGGTCTATCCAGTGGAGTATTATCAAGATTTGTCCCAGCAACGATAGTGAAAATCATACCGAACAGATAAACAAGGAGCCCAATGTATAACCATGCTGTGCCCAGCTTCAACGGCAAGAAGAAACTGTAGATAACGGAAGCCAAAAAGATCAACTGTGAAATACCGTAGAGTTTCTTCTCGTTTTCATTAAACGGAGGTTTGTCTGGTCTACTAGAACCCTTCTGACCCTTAAGACGATTGCAGATTTCCCAAACATCAAACATCAACAAGAAAGAAAGAACAAAGATCCACGCATTCCATAGGCCTAACTCAAACTCGGGTACAGGTGACATGCTTTCACCGTCTATCTATCAATTTACTTCTTCCTGTCTACGTTGCAGCAGCCGTATGACCCCAAGCACAAAATTGATTCTCGGCACCTTCCGCATGTAGCGTTTGTAGTCATCACCAAACTTTGCGATAAGATGCCCTTCTGCTTCTTGAATCCATTTAACCATCGACACTATGAGAGGAACCCCTATTAATGCAAATACCCAATGTTGGGAAACCAGAATAGAGCCACACATCATTAGTACCGCACCAAGGGATTGCGGATGGCGCACAATCCCATATGTTCCACTCTCTACGAGCACCGTGGTACACATAACACCTCTTCCCTCAACGGGCTTACCTCTTCTACTGAAATAGATTAACGATGAGAGAAGGAATAGAGCACCAAGCCCTAAGACACCCCATCCAACATAGAAGAGTGCCTGAAGACCTAACGAAGGTCCAAACAAGAGCCCATAAACAATGCCTCCAATAAGTTGCGCAAAAAGTAAAGGAAACGTCAGCCAGGCCAGCAAGTTCACCCAGCCCGTTAGCTCCGGATACACGATTCTTATCGCTTGCACGGGACACTGAGTCTCACACTTATAGCATTGTCCGCAATCTAGTTCACTGGCGGGAAACGCCTTCTTCTCCGAAGTCGGGTGACCAGCAGTCTCTACCCACTCATACAACTGCTGTGGACAAACCTTCAGACATACGCCACAACCTGTGCAAATATCCCAGTCAACCGCCACGTAGGTTCCTCGTATCCCGAGTTTCTGAGGGGGGTCCAGAGGTCCCCAAACAGCTACATCTTCCTCTTCTTCGACTCTCTTCCTATTCTTCTGGAACTTAGGATCGATAGGCAAAGAACTCTTCCTTCTGAAAATGGCAACTAAATACCTGTTATCCGAAACTGTATATAATTTTCATCCAAGATTAGACTTCGACCGATTGTTGCGCGTTGCCTAAAAAACCCAAGCGCGTGCCCTCAGCGAGTGTCACTAGCCAATTCTCTAAGCCGCTCAGACACTAAGTGATACAGGCGATTGCGCAGAGCTTGTCCACGAAGCTTCTGTCTCTTCACCTTTTTCAGTTCTTTGGCCAGCTTCTTATCCTGAAGAATATTCGAAACCCATTTCTGAAAATCTCCTCGCTGATCATGGAAGCTCAACGATTTCGCCTTCACCTGCTTAATACTCTCCAAGAAAGCCTCGTAAGAATCGGCACTGATCCCCGTGTAGTCGCCGACATCAAGGCAGAAGTAAAACGGCGCAATATATCTTGGTCTCCTAACGCTCACAAGATACACCTCAATTGGCTCATTCTTGTAGAGCTGGCTTATACGTTGTGAAAGCAAAATCAGTATTCAGGATCAGCGTGCTCGTGAAAACGCTCTTTGCCATTCGCAATTCGTCTCGTCCCAACGCATCGCTCTCGCGGATTTCAAAGAGCTTTCCTCTTGGGAACACACTACTCCGTTATTTCCTCCAGAACCTTTCCCTTCGTCTCTGTTCCCAAAACGGCAACCGACAAGGCAGCGACAAAGTGAGCCAGAGCGAAGACGATGAAGGGCAGCCAGAGTCCTTCTGCACTCAGCCACAACAACGGCGTAACCGTAGGCGCAAATATGCCCGCAAACCGCCCAAGACTCGCCGCCACCCCCGAACCCGACCCTCGCATCCGCGTCGGGTAGAGCTCAGGCGTATACGTGTAGAGACCAGCCCACGCCCCCAAATTAAAGAAGGAGATCACACAACTCCAGATCAAGATAGAAGTTACATCTCCGGCGAATCCAAGCAGAACGCTGCCGATCCCCGCCAACGCCAGATACCCTATCAAGACAGGCTTCCGCCCAAGCCGATCCAAGAGAAATGTGGCACTGTAGTAGCCGGGTATCTGGAACAATGTCACAATTAGCACGAACCAGATCGCCCGCACCTCAGGAAAGCCCAACTCCGCCGCATAAATGGACGGAAGCCAGATGAAGATCCCATGATACGTGTAGACCAAAACCGCCCACAGAATCCAGAGCACAGCCGTCCTCTTCCAATAAAACGAAGACCACGGCTCCCTCAAAGCCTCCGTAACCACGGCGCCTTCACGCTTCTCAGGCACCCGCAGGCTCGGTTTCTCGATAAAGGCAGCAGCGGAAATGAGCCCACGCCCTCGCAGAATCTCCATCGCCTCCTCATGTCTTCCCTTATCCTGCAAGTAGCGAATCGACTCTGGAATAAACCACACAATCAAGGGAACAAGCGCGAGAGAAGCCAGAGCGATCAGAAAGACCACACGCCACCCAAACGGGTCAAGCAACAACCAGCCACAAAACAGACCAAGCAACACCCCGTAAACCCAGGAGGTCTCAGTGATGCCCAAAAATCTCCCCCGATACTTCGCAGGCGTATACTCAGACACGTACACCCCAGGCTGCGGCAACGCCCCGCCCAACCCGATCCCCGCCAGAAACCGCAAAAAAGCCATGGAGCCCACATCCCACGCCACAGCGCAAAGACCCGTGAAGACCCCAGATAGAACAATGGCAAAGAGGAGCGCCCTCTTACGCCCCACCAGATCCGCCAGAAACCCGCACCCGATGGCACCGAAAAACATGCCAACGTATCCAACACTCGCCAACAGCCCCGTCGTCACGAGATCAAGCCCCCACTCCGCCTTGATGGGAGACAACAGAATCGAAATCAGCATGACCCCCATGCCTGTAAGGGCGTATGCCAGAGAGCAGATGGTTAAGACCCCATAGTGGAATCCTGAGAGCGGAGCCTTCTCCAAATACGCGACTAAAGATTCTTTTCCCATACTTAACCGCCCGCTAATATCTCCAAATAATTCTAAGTAACCCTATTTCATCTTTACCCTCGATTTCGAACGCCAAAGAGAAAGAGTCTTTAACAAAACCTCGCCCTCAATAATAGAGAAAAAGCCCTGACTAGGTGATTCTGTTGAGTGAGACAGCCGAAAGGCATAAGGCTGAGGCACCCAAGAAGCTGGGCTTCGCCATCTTTGTTTGCAGCAGCTCCAGATTTCGAGAGTGGCAAAAGAAGGGCAAGATAGAGGACCCCAGCGGAGACCTGATTCTTGAGCTTCTAGAGAAGGCTGGTCACAATGTGGTTCTGCGTGGCGTCGTTCCCGATGAAGGCGCGGTTATCCGTCAGAGCGTGTTGAAGGCGTTGGAAACGGATGACGTTGACGCTATAATTACCTGTGGGGGAACCGGCGTGGCAGCCAAGGATGTGACGGTCGAGACTGTCAGGCCGTTATTGGAGAAGGAGCTGCCCGGTTTTGGAGAGCTCTTCAGAAGGCTCAGCTATGATGAGATCGGCTCCGCCGCCCTGATGAGTCGTACGGTAGCGGGAGTATTCAAAGCAAAAGCCGTCTTCGTCTTGCCGGGCAGTCCCCAGGCCGTGAGGCTCTGTGTTGAAAGGCTTATATTGCCTGAGGCGCCGCATATCGTGAAGCACACCCGTGAGTAGCCATGGTGCTTGTCGACAACTGCGGTCGCCCAACCTTAAACCTGCGCGTCGCGGTCACCCAGAACTGCAACCTCCGATGTGGATACTGCCACAGAGAAGGAGAGACGGGTCTAGGCAGCTCTAGCGAGATGAGCGTTGACGAGATCGTGAGGATCGTCAAGGTTGCTGTTGGTCTGGGAATTTCGAGGGTGAAACTCACCGGCGGGGAGCCGCTCTATCGAAAGGACATCGTTGACATTGTTGCTGAGATTGGCAAGCTGAGAGGCTTACAGGATTTAGCCATGACCACGAATGGATGTTTCCTAGCGTCATTGGCGAAAGACCTTAAGGCCAACGGCTTAAGACGGGTGAACGTGAATATCCCGACCTTGAGCTCTGAGACTTATCGAGATTTGACGGGGGGCAGAGATCTGAGGAATGTCATCGACGGAATAAGAGAGGCTGTTAGAGTTGGTCTGTTTCCCGTCAAGTTGAACATGGTTCTGCTGCGAGGCGTAAATACTGGAGAAGTGGAGCGTATGCTAGGCTTTGCGGAACGAGCTGGAGCGATCTTGCAGCTGATCGAGTTGGAACCCATAAACGTCAGCGAAGAATACTACAAGAAACATCACTTCGAATTGGATGACATCGAGGAGAAGCTGAAGAAACAGGCGTATGAGATGAAGACGCGCAAGCACATGCAGAACCGTAGAATATACTTTCTTCCTAAGGCGAAGGTGGAGGTTGTTCATCCGATAGAGAACACCGAATTCTGCCAACACTGCACCAGACTACGAGTGACGAGCGACGGAAAGCTCAAGCCATGCCTGATGAGGAACGACAACCTAGTTGATATTCTCACTCCTCTGCGCAACGGTGCTGACGATAAAGCGTTAACTCAGCTATTCACCGAAGCTGTCAAAAGGCGTGAACCATACTTTCATTAAGCTGCAACTTACTTCTCCATGCTGATTTTAGTATAAAACAACGATGACGACAACTAACTCCTCAATTCTTCCTATTAGATTGTAGAGGCAGTTGTGAGTAACTAAGATAAGTCTGTCCTCCAAAGCACTTGCACTCATCACATTGAATGTTTTCTTCTGTAGAGTATAGCTGCTAGTAGTGTTCCTATCATGAATAGTGGTAGAATAAGGAATGATGGAAACTCTGGAATCACCCATTGATCAATGTTTGTGTCAACGACTCTTTCGCAAACTGAACGTGTGATGTCACTTTCAATAGTTATGCACATTTCAACCAAAACTCCTGTCGCTTTGTCAAAGTAGACGTCTTGGACAACATTCCCTAGGGTAGTGCCGGTCACCTCTATCGTTAAATGATTCGTTGGTCTATCACCACTAGGATAGCTACGAATTGGTGTGTCGATTATCGTAACTGGTGAACCCCCCCATGTCCAAGTAGGCACGACATCATTTACATTGAGATCTGATAATGCAATGTGATAGTCCCATTCTCCGGAGAAATCGGAGCTCAAATCATACACAGACTGCCCAATATCCAAAATATCATACCCGTCGAATACTCCGTAGTTGACCCATATCCAAGTTTCAGAGACATTTGCCACGTAACAATAAATTGACAAATTGGTGACTTGTGGGACGCCAATCCACTCTAAATCATACAATACGGAGTAATCACCAAACCATCTATATAAGATCCAATCATCAGCTTTTACACCAACTCCTGTTGACCCTACAGTTGAAATGGATGAAATGACTATCATGCTGGGAAGAAGAAAGAAAAGAGTCTTCTTCAGTTTCATCATATTATATCATTCATCAAATATTGCTGTTTCAGTTTTTATGATTTAGGGAAGAAACTACTCCACACCATGTAATCTCTTGCATGTTCCTAGTGGTCTAGTATTCAATGAATGGTTTATCGTTGTATCTGGTAAACAGGTGGTCTTTGCTGTCTCATCTGGATTTGATTGTAGAGGTATTCGAAATTTATCCAAACACGTGGGAGATTAAGACGTTTTCTTGCCTCTTCTATTAGTGGCATGAGTTTGATCCCTGCTCTCAGGATGTTGAGACCCATTAATTGATCAATCAGGTCGACGTCCACAAGTTTCTTTGACAAGAGAACACCAGCTTCCTCAAAGACATAAAGGACTGTGGCGATTGCCAGTGGGATTGGTTCTTCAGAGTCTGGTGCACCATACTTCTTGACGAAGTCATCATAGTCTTCGTAGGTAATCGAGTTAACCTTCTTCCTAGCTCTCTGAAGGTCTTCACTTCCATAAAGGTGTGAATACAGTCTCGTGATGAGTTCTGTCTTTCTTATCATAGCTTGATTACGAACATCGAGAATGTAATAAACAACACCAACCAGCACACCCGCAGCTGCTACCATTGCTGATATAGATAGCATATCCAACATTCATCACCTAAAAGAGAAGATTAGAAGAAGTGAATATTAAAAGGTAACATACATGCACATTGTTTCATTCCATCCTGAATTACACATTTAAGGAAGTAACTCTTATGTTATATCTTTGTGATAGAGAAGGCGGGAGTAGGCAGGAAAATGAGCGATCTTCCACCGGAAAGAGACGAAATCATCGCCACTCTAGTCAGAAATAATATACGTTTATTCCCAGCACTCTTAAAAGAGATCAGTGAATGCTGTGGTTTTCATCCCACCATAAGTGAAAACCTATCTGAAACATACGATGCGTTCAACGACTACGGTCTGAACATGGTTTATCGATGTTTCGTCAAGAAAGAGACAGATCTAAGGGAGAGATTCATGCAGTATCGTTTTGTTCAATGGTTGGCAAAACGGCACAAGCAAATGAAAGAAATAGATTTCGGCAGAAAGATTTCTACCATTGGTGAAATTGACTTAGTAGGCTATGACGAGAACGGGGATATTATTGTTGTGGCTGAATGTATGTGCAGAAAAGAAAAAGCAGAAAAAGAGGATCTTGATAAATGGATTGAAAATGTCAAACTGCTAAAACAAGCAATAGCCGATAAAATGAAAATCGCGTATTTTGTGGACATCAGTGGCTACACACAAGAAGCCATAGATCGCCTCTTTAGAAGAAAGGACATTACGCGTGATGGAAAGCTAAAGACCGGTATTATCGGAAAAGTCAGATTGTGTCTTTGTGAAGAGCACGAAGGAAGAATTAAACAACTGGAGATAACGTAACGACAACAAATTCTAGCCAATCCATATACATTCTCCCTCTTTGTAGTCTACCCCAGATGAATTCAACTTCTACTAAAGATTTAAGAAAGACACTGTTATGTTCGCATGAAAGAGTTAGTGGGAGGGCGGAAGCCATCAAGATTCGCAAGGCGAAGGTCGGCGACTACTCTACATGTTTGCCTCTATTTTCACTATTATATCATGGAGACGTCGGACCAGACTTCCAGCAAACCTTTGAAGCCTATATCAGGAATGATGACGGTGTTGTCCTCCTTGCAGAGAAAGCTGACAAGGTCATGGGAGTTCTAGCCGGAAGCTATCACTTGGACATTGATCGGGAGGGAAGAACGGCAAAAATCGACGCAATAATCGTGAATGAAGCTTACAGAAGAAAAGGGATTGGCAGAGCACTGGCGAAACAATTCATTGTGATGACAAAGAGGAAAAACTGCAAAGCAGTTGAATCTAGAATAAACACAAAGAATGTAATTGCACAAAAATTCCATGAAGTCCTGAGGTTCACAAAGGCCGACACATACGAATACTTTCTAGACCTTCAAGAGCCACAAAACCAGTAATCTCGAAACTGCATGCACTTGCGGGAATGATTAGAGAAGCGAATCCAGGAGAAAAGGGGCTCACGACTCACTAATTCGCGCGCGCACTAGTCTACTTTTCAACCTCAATGAAGCAGCAGTGGAAACATTTCTTAACATCAGTAGGTATGCCTAGATAAGAGCCTTTCTAGTTGATAGTTGAACAATATCTTCGTAGTTTTTCAGAGACTCATCAATACAAGTGACGCCTCGTGGAATCGTCAAGTGCGGGTTAATTCTGGTTTTTATGATTTTACAACCTTCCCTAATGTGAACCGCGTTGCCAATTACCGAAGTTGATTCAATACAAGTGGGGTTTTCACGAGTTGAGTCTACAACAACTTTTCTACCTAGGATACTGTCCGAGACGCTTGAGTAATCCCCTATCTTTGCGGCATCCAAAACAGCTGATCTTTCAATGTTTACATGCTCACCGAGGATGCAAAAGTTGTCGATGTTTGAATCTGCGATCTTGGAGTGATCGCCTATTCTGGTGTGTCTACCGATCAGAGCGGCGCCCTCGATAGACAACCTTTTTTCTTTATGTTTCCGGAGTATGTCTTCTCGCCTTTTGATCGATTCCACGCTGTATCCCTGAACCCACACGTTTCTATTTGGCAGAATTTTCTCTTCCGAGACTCTTATATTCAACTTTCCATGAAGAACATCATGCATAGCACTTAGATATTTTTCTGGACTTCCAATGTCATACCATGCTCTCAATTCGTAGCCGTAGACGGGAAATCCCTTATCGACTAAATATGGAATGAAATCAAAACCAAAGTCAAGCCTCTTTCTATCCACCATAATCTTTTTGATTTCATCACTCTCGACTTCCTTTCTGACTTCAGGTGACAGAAGGTATATACCAGCGTTGGCGAGATTGCTCGGCGCTTTATCGGGCGGAGGTTTTTCCACAAACCTTCTAATCCTCATATCTTTATCTAGCTCGGCTATACCATAGCCTTCCGTTTTTTCTACTCTTGTTAGAGCAATCGTCATCACTGCCCTTTTTTCTTCATGCTTCTCAATGAAGTCATTCAGATCGATGTCAAAGAGATTGTCTCCCTGCACAATAAGGACCGGATCATGGACATCATAATATTCCATATTCAGCCTATAGGAATCGGCGCTTCCCAAGTCATCAAGGTTTGGTTGATGTTGAATATGGACTCTCGGCGTGATCTGATATTTTGTTGAGAATCCAATTCCTTCTCCATATTGGTCGAAAAGGTTTGAATAGTTGGTGTAACCGTACTCTCCGAAAATGAAATGTCTTACACCTTGTTCAGCCAATGTCGCCATCGAGAATTCGATCAGCGCCCTATTCAAAAATCTGATGCAAGGCTTCGACACATCGTGCGTCAAGGGTCTCAATCTTTCTGCTTGTCCCCCGACTGGAATAAAGCATCTCAGTTCCTTCGCGTTCATATCATAATCTAAACGCGAACCAAAATTATAAACATACACCTGCTGTTGCCGGTCAGTTCGATGTCATTACATGCATGCAAATCGATAGGTTTGCTCATTCTGCGATGTGTGAAGGCACAAGCAGGGGATCAAAGTCCTATCTGACTATTTCTGGGTATGCGGTCATAACGCCTATCCTCGTGATCTTTATTCTCACATGGTTTCGAGGCTTTGCGCGCGCATTGATCGCTTCTAGCTGGATTGCACCGTGTTTATTTACGGCTTTCTTGTAAAGGACCATCTGTCTTGTTAGGAGATAGTGGGTAACAGATTTTCTCATTTTTCGCTTGCGGAAAAAATATTTAAGCCTACCACAACTTCAATAAGGTGGAACGTAGTGATTGAGCTCATAGTCCAACTATTGACCATCGCTATCTCCTTAGCAGTTTTGGCTTCAGCCAGCCACTTTACCATAAAATCGATCGAAAAACTCATCGCGCTCACTGGCTTAAGCGAAGCCTCAGCAGGGTTTGTAATCCTTGCGGTAATGACGTCGACACCCGAGATAATTGTAGCTCTCTTTTCAGTGCTTCAAGGCGCCTCTGGCATCAGCATAGGAGACATTCTCGGCTCAAACATCTTCAATGTGGGAGCCGTTCTAGGCATACTAGGAATGCTCGGCTACCTCGGAACATGCTGCACAGATCTCCTGACAGAGCTAACAGACATCCTCTTCCTAACATCCCTAATCCCACTGCTCCTCGTCATCTTTAATTACCCGCCACTGAAAAGCTTCATAGCCATAAGCCCCATCATCGGCGCCATTCTTCTAGGAACATTCGCAATCAACATGTATCTTATTGCAAAAAAGAGAACGCCCATAGTTAGCACAAACAAGTCTAGAGCAGTTGGAAAAGAAAACACGAGAATGATTCTTGCAAAGTTAATTCTCAGCTTTGCGGGCATCGTAATCGCCGCACGTTTCGCGGTCTCATCCGGTCTCAACATCGCCCTTCTCCTCGGAGCTCCACCAATCTTGATCGGAGCAAAAATAGTTGCAATAGGCACCTCTCTACCAGAACTCACGGTAGACTTTGTAGCTGTCAGACGGGGGCGTGTTCACCTGGCAATTGGGGGCATCATCGGCTCTAACCTGACAAACTTAACTCTCGTGTTGGGGATAGTTCTCCTTGCTTCACCATTCGCAGTTGACATGACGATCTTTACAGAACTTCTCCCATTTCTGCTAATAACAACCATAGTCTTCTGGCGCTTCCTCACAAGAGGCGGCGTGTCTCAGGTCGGCGGCATAGTTTTGATGATGACGTATATCCTGTTTCAAGCAATCATCTAAATCGGATTCCCAAGTCGAATTCTCTTTCCCTTTGCGTGCGGAAGAGTTACGAGCATGGTAGACAGTGCCGGCGGAAAGAAACATAGGCACATTCGCTACAAACGTTTATCTCTCTTCTCGATTCCTTAGTGAGCTAATTCGAGGACGTCCACTAATGAAGATCAAAACCTACAAAGAACTGCGGTCAAAAAATGAGCTTCCACCATTGCTGGATCAAGCCATCGGATGGCCATTCAATCCCGTAGAATTCGAAAAAGCAATCCGTGCAGACGCAAGATTGCAACACGGTCCAGTTGGCTACGCCGCCATAGAAAATAACCATCTAGCCGGTTTTGTAGGTGTCACGGCACTCCCTACGCGTACTCTAGACGGAGCAGAAGAGACCGTTGGAGGAATTTGGGGCGTCGCAACCCACCCAACCTATACTAGAAGAGGAATCTCTACCGCTCTTATGCGGAGAAGCCACGAATATTTCAAGGAAAGGAACTACAGATTCTCACTCTTAATAACGGCCAGACCGATCGTAGCCTATGAATTCTATCGGAAGCTCGGCTACATAGAGGCGGTAGTGTTTCCAAGTGCGTACAAACTAGTCATAAGACCAAGGATACCAGCTAGAAAGTCTACTAAGAAGACCAAGCTCGACTGGAACAGAATCCTCAAGATATACAGCCAAGCCACAGAAGACCGAACTGGCCTTATAGTCAGAGACAAGGAGTACGGGAGGATGCTGGAAACACGGAAGAGAATCCAACCAGAAAAATGCGTCGTGACAGACGAAGGCTACGCATTGCTGAAGGACGAAGAGGGAAACATGGCGGTCCAAGAAATCATAGCCCTGACAACAGAGGAAACCAGCAAACTGATCAATTTGATTGAAGAGAAGACAACAAAGGCTGTTATTGATGAAGTGGTACTTAGCAACCGACTGTTACATATCTACCAGTCACGTGGATATATAGTTCTAAAGGACAGCTACAACGTCCTGATGGCAAAACCGCTGTCAAAGATGAGTTTCACGGAAGTCTATGGGGATAAATTCTACATGACCAGCGCAGATTTGTTTTAGTAGACGCTGCCGTCAACAGGGTTTGAGCAAGAAAGAATCACACGGAAGGTCTCTATGCCAATTTTTTCGTTATCGCGCTCGCCTGTCTCTTTCCACCTGCCAAGTGCTCTACCATGTCCTCGTCCAGATCAAGCCATTTTGCTAGTCCAGCGGCCATTTCAGCATTATTTTCAAAGACAATCCGCAGGCAAGGAATAACCTCTCTGATGGCTCTAACAGAGGAAATGTGGCATCTTCTCCTGATTCTCATCCCAATCGAGGACTGCATAGCCCTCAAACCCTTTGTGCTCCCCATCATTCTGATCCTCTCTGGGAATCTGAATGGAATCCACCCACCGGGCTTCGACCGTTCCCTAGCCATAGCCACGCCAGCTGTCATAAAGTCAAAAACATACTTCAACAAACTCCAGTTCCGCGTAGAACGAATTCTACCCCGATAGACATCAGCCAACGACAGGGCGTCCATAGCCCTGGCCAAATCGTGTGAGTCTGTGAAGTGTCTCGGGACATTCTCGTAGATCCACTCAAACAACATATCCGCATCAACATCAGCCGCATCCAAGGCCCTCTTCGCCTCCCATGCATCAGAGGAGTAAAAAATCGTTCTCAAAACGTTGAAGATGACCTCCTTCCTGTCTCGCTTGGCCAGCCATGAAACATCCTCGTGGACGAGCCTCTTCTTGCCCTGAGCCAGAGCCTGCAGGTCATTGACAGCCGACCTGACATCGCGTCCAGACCTGTCGGCGATGAACTTCAAAACCTGATCATCAGCCTCGATTCCCTCTTGCCCACAGACCCTTTTCAGATGTTTAGCAACCTGTAATACTGTCGGCTTCCTAAATTCGATCAGTAGACAGTACTTGCGAAGTGTGGAGAATCTTGGGTCATAGGCGCTGTTTGCGACGAGCACAATCGGACACTTGGCTTCCTTGATTATCTTGATGGCAGCCCTGACACCGCCTCTGTCCGCCGTTCCCGTAATCCCGTCCATCTCATCCAACAACACTAGGCGACTACGACCATACAAGGTGCCGTACTGCGAGGCCAGACCAGCGAACCTTTCCACCGCCTCGGCCGTCCTGTAGTCGCTGGCGTTCCTCTCTACGAGTTCCATACCCAAATCGTTAGCCAAGGCCTCAACGGAGACTGTCTTCCCAACGCCGGGGGGTCCGTATAGAAAAGCTGCTCTCTTCTTGGGGATTCCTTTCTCCCATGAATTTACCCATCTAGAAAGCTTCTGGATAGCCTCAGCGTTCCCAACGACTTCAGATAAGGAAGAAGGCTTATGCTTCACGGTCCAAGACGCATACATCTGGGCTAACTGCCCCTCTGAATCTCGAGTCCTGCCTCGCCCATCCGCGCAAGCAGGGCGCTCAGCTGGACTTCCTCGCTGGCTCCCTGAGTCATTCTGAAGTCTATCTCTCCAATGACATCAGCGAGCTTGATCTTCCATCTGTCTGGGAGTCCTGAGCGGAAGATTTCGATGTGGATCTGTCTGATTATGTCGCTCCCAGCCACCCCGTATCTCACAATCATGTCCCGCAGCCTCTTCCGAGCTTCCATGAAATCACCCTTCATCGCTAGCTTGATCATCTCCTGAACGTCCACTGGATTCGCCCTACCGACCACAGAATAAACGGTCTCAGCGTCGATCTCTCTGCCGAGAGAGGCTGCAGCCTGTAACGTGTTCACCGCCCTTCGTAGGTCTCCTCGGCAAACCTCAAAGATCGCGTTAAGACCTTCATCTGGAAGTTTCACGCTTTCCTTCTCAATGATAGACCGCAGATAGTCGTCGTGGTCCTCCCTCCCCAAGTAGGAGAACCTGAAGGGGGCGCATCGGGACTGTATGGGTTCGATGATCTTGCCAGAATAGTTGCAGATGAGGATGAATCTGCACGTCTCCGTGAACCGCTCCATAGTCCGCCGCAGAGCCTGCTGGGCATCTCCCGTCATGTTGTCCGCCTCGTCCAGAATCATGATCTTGAAGGGAATCTCGCCGATTGATCTGGTCCTAGCAAAGGTCTTAACGGTCTCTCGGACAACATTGATTCCCCTCTCGTCGCTGGCGTTCAGCTCCAACAGATGCTCCCGCCAACCGTCTCCGAACAGGTCGTAAGCCAAACACAGCGCGGCAGTCGTCTTCCCAGTTCCGGGTGGACCAGCGAAGATGCAATGTGGAATATTTTGAGCGCCAACAAAGCTGTTTAACCGCTCCACAATTTCCTTCTGATTCACCATTTCACGAAGCGACTGAGGTCTGTACTTCTCAGTCCACATCTCAAAGCTCAACCGGTTGCCTCCGTGAGCCTATCTAGAATGGCACGCTATAAATTAGTATTTGTGTCAAGTTTTTCCGAAAACTTTTGCATGAGTGCACGCATGCATGAGCGGATTGACATTGCCTTTTTGCAAAACAACATCGTTTCGTGTAAATATGTGTAAAAATCCCAAAAAATCCGCGGGCGCTCGTGCTGACTAAGATTACTTTACTTTTGGCATAGGCATCTTCACTTTGACAGTGTCGCTGCCCTGAAACATGATCGTATTCGAAAGCTCACCAGTCACAGTCAAACCAACATCCACATACTTCTCCCCATCAAGCACACTCAAATCAACGTTATCCTTGATATACGTGAAAACCTCAGCCCCACTGAACTTAACCATCAAATCAGGAATGCCATCGCTATCATAGTCCCCAAGCTCCACAGCAGCCCCAGCATCCACAGGAATAGTACCATTCAACAGAATCGTAGAAACATCAATCTCACTAACATCATAGCCTTCAGGCAACTCAATGAAAGCCATCACATGCGCAACTTTGCCCTTCAAATTAAGCGTGTTAGGAACAACATCCACCGTGGCAACCACAGCAAACCGAGCCGTCGCAGTATGAGGGCTATCCATGCCAACAATCTCTGTGCTCAGATCGAATGAATACGGCGTCTGCAAGGCAGCGTCCAAGAACCAATATTTGAAGATGAACCCCGCCACAGGCGAAACACTCAGAGACGCCGTCTCCGCCTCCTCATACCAGCCCTCTCCCGTGGGCGCATCAAGTCCATTCGGATGCGTGTCCACAGTCAAATAGTGGAACGTTGAGCTTTCAATATCCTCAGCATTCCCAGCGTTGTCCTCACTGTAGTAGTCGATGGTATGGGTTCCAGTTCCTATGAGTGATATTGGACCTGTGTACACGTTCCAGATACCACTGTCGATTCTGTAGTAAATAGCCTCAACTCCTGATGTGGCGTCAGTTGCAGACAGGATGACGGTGGCGCTGCCTGGCGTGTGGCTCAGCGTCGTCACAGGAGCAGTACTGTCCAAGATTATCTCATCGTAATATTCTGAGACCCAGTCGGCTTTGTCCTTGATCTGATAGTAGACCCGCTTCACACCATCACCCGGCGAGAGGAACCATGTCTTCGTCCCCGCAGCAATTGTCCAACTCGTCCAAGCCCCATCAGAGTTTCTGTAGCGCACATTGTCAACGCCCGAAGTTGCATCCCCATAGAGAAGGTACAACTGCACAGACATCGTCGTGGTATATTGGACAAACAACCCCTCAATGACAATACCACCATAGGGTGGCACTGTGTCCAAAACGATATCGTCTGAGTAGACAGTTGAGAGGTGCCCTTTGCCATCCTTGAACTGTACATAGACGTTCTTGGGTCCATCATCACCATACAAAAAGTAACTCCCGGAGGTCGAGTATGCGTGCCACATAGTCCAATCTGCTGATGGATAACTGTATGAGAAACGCATGTGCGTCACGCCGCTGCCCCAGTCACTACAGAACAGGCTCAGCGTAACGGGTTTTGCTGAGGCGTAGGCGTCGCCGCTATTTATGACTACCATGCCTCCAAACGGGTCGAAGGTGTCTCGGTCTATACCGTAATGCCAGTAGATGGTGCAGAGCGGACCTGCAATTAGAAAATCAGGCCAACGAGCGACCCATTCTGCCCAGAAGCCGTAGATGTCCCCGGGACGTGCGCAGAGCACGATGAAAATCTCGTCAAAGCCCATGCTCAGATAGTCGCTGTCTCCAGCCCAATCCTTGGGATCAAAAATGTCCCATAGTATACTGGCCACTGAGCCCTCTACATGGGCTCCATCCATGTCACCTGTGTCTTGCCAGTTGTACCAATCATTTGTCTCGATGTTTGCAGGGGGGTCGATGTGTTCTAAGTTGTGGGGATTATTGTCCACGGCGCATTGCATGAATTCGGCCCATCCTTCGGCCCAAGCGTCGGGCAGGACATCCTCCATAGATACCCAGTGGTCTCCCCCTTCCCATCCTGGCGGCCAGCTGTTTCCATAGACGGTCCACTGAACGGAGTGAGCGTATTCATGATAGGAGGTAACGTGGTCCCAAGATGCTATACCCTTGCTTGGCATGTGTATTTCGTCGCCATGGGAATGTGGCCAGTCCTCATAGGGCCAGCGTACAGTTACTTTGCTAGGTCTCTGCCAGCCGACACGTGCGGCTATCCAGTCTCGCTCGCTCAGACAGGCATCTATAACTTGCCAAGCGTCATTCCAACTTTGGGGGACCAAGGTTCCATAGTCAAAGTAGAAGCCGTCAGACACATCGTCTCCACACTTAGGAAGCTCCACGACATACCACTTGTCGTCACCAGTTTTACAGTTTGCACTTCCACCAATGCTGTAGACCTTGACGTACGGATCCCTTCCATTCGGATCATCGTTGTTAACAGTGAAACTGTACTGACCCGCGTAGTTTGTCCATTGCCACGCAACCTCTTCGTCCGAACCCAAGTCTTCGTCCATCAGTTTGACCTTGACTTGTCGCATAGGGCTATATCCGCCGTCTTCATTTATGTACCACATTGTTCCCTTGACTGTTATGAGTCCAGGCGATAGCGCAACCACCTCTTCCGGTGATCGCGGAACCGACTCTTCAGCAGGCGATAGTGAAGTCACGTGTCTTGTTGAGCCAATAGTCTCCTCAGAAGACTGCAGGCTCACTTTTTCTGGCAACGTGGTTACGTGAAAGTAATAGGATGAACTGAATGCCAAGCCTTCGGCACATGCCTCAACATCAACCCTTACGTTGGCGTCGATTCCCTCATCAGCCGCAATGGAGAACTCCAGATTCACTCGTTCTCCTTTCCCCACGTCGCCCCGCCACACACTCTCGCCTTCAACCAACCTCACGAGGTCTGCAGGCATGATGAGACGGATGACGGTATCAGGCGCCTCTCTTGTCGGGCAGATGCTAAATGAGACATCAAAAGCCTCACTGGGAGCAGAAGCAACGTCTGACGGCGAAAAACTCCCCCCAAAGATGTCCTCGGTTTTAGGCACGGCAGCCGAAATAGAGCCAGCGGGGAAATTATACATCGCTGCGGGTGCAATGACTGTTGAAATTGCCACGACTAGTAAAACAACAACTCCTGGAAGTTTCTTCTGCAAATATATCAGCCCAAAAAATGATGGTAAAATGCATAGTTAAGATTTATGTAAGTATCTTCTATTTCAATCGTGCAATGAATACATGCATTAAGGAATCTTACATTATTTGATGTTGATTTGTAAAGAAACGATGTCAAGGCCCTTATGCGTGCATATGTCACGTTGATAAATAGAAATAACGTTGTCGCCTAGCTACTTGTAGCGTTCTATCATGAAAAGGGAAAATGAGCGCAAATGACAGGGCGTCGCGCGGTGGGTTATGCGCCTCGCCCGCATGCTTGAGGCAATTTCTGGTTTCGCGCTTTCATGAATTTGCTTCGCCACTCTGCATTCTTCGCTTTGTCCTTCTCTAGAAGCTCAAGAAATTTTTCGATTATTTGCTCTCTTTGTTCTTTCGGCAACTCAGCCACCACGGAGGGATTTCTCCAGTAAAACCTATAATCTTCCATCATCTCTCCAACTCGCAGCATGTCTAGGTCGAGCAGAGGTAAAGCCTTTATGCCGCTCACGGTAGGTTGTACCTTCCGTCATATTTCGCGCAGGACATATCAGGGGCATGCATGTGTAAATACTTGCGAATGACCAGCCTTGAGAAGCCTTTATATGCGCTCCAAGTCAACACTACATCTATGTCTTTGAAAAAAGGGACCTTCTTGCAAGGCATAAACGTTGTCGCTTTCATCGTTACAGCTACGGTCAACATTTTGGCTGGAAGAACGACCTTTCTAGGGGGAAAGATCAGTGGCGAGATATCGGACCTGTATCCAACGCTGATCACACCTGCAGGCTACACATTTGCGATATGGGGTCTCATCTACACGCTTCTGCTCATTTTCAGCGTCTACCAAGCCCTGCCCAGAAACCGAGAACGATCATTCCTACGTCAGATCAGTTTTCTCTTTGCCTTGAGTGGCGCTTTGAATATCTTCTGGCTGTTTCTGTGGCATTACGAACTAATCTCTTTCAGCGTTCTGCTAATGTTTGCACTTTTGGCAACATTGATTGCAATCTATCAGCGTCTCGACATCGGCAGAGCTGATGTAGCCCTTAGGGAAAAGGTGTTGGTGCATCTGCCTTTCAGTGTTTATCTCGGGTGGATCACTGTTGCTTCTATAACTAATGTGGCTGTCGCCTTGACCGCTGTTGGTTGGGATGGCGCCGGTATTGATCCCATGACTTGGGCGATCCTCGTGATTGTTGTGGCTCTAATCGTAACATTGGCGGTCATCGCAACACGGAAAGATGCAGCCTACAGCCTTGTTCTCGTATGGGCGTTGGTGGGCATCATGTCAAAACAGAGCGAGAATCAAACGGTTGTTTTAACAGCAGAAGTGAGCATCGCGATCATCCTCATTGCCATTGCCACAACAGCTATCGTCTCAAGACTAAGACAATGAATGACGCGCGCGCATCCACCCCGTAGCGACGGTTCAAGTGGCGGCTAGTAAGGCAAGTTTGAGCATGCGCCTTTGCCTTCACTTTTCGGTATACTTTCTCAACAACGCCTTCTTCATTGATCAGGAAAGTGGTTCGTTCCGTACCCAAGAACGTCCTGCCGTAGAGGCTCTTCTTCTTCCAAACACCATACAGGTCTAAGACTTTGCCTTCCGGATCGCTGAGCAACGTGAAGGGCAAGGCATATTTCTGCTTGAACTGCTGGTGCGATTTGACACTGTCTTTGCTGACGCCGAGGATGACTGCGTTTTCCCTCTCGAACTCTTTCACGTTGTCTCGAAACTCTTTAGCCTCGGTTGTACATCCAGGCGTGTTGTCCTTTGGGTAGAAATAGAGTATTACCTTCTTGCCTTTGTGGTCGCTCAGAGATACTTCGCGTCCATCGTCTCCCTGCAATGTAAAGTCCGGGGCGCGTTCTCCCTCACCAACCAGCTTTTGTCACCTCATTTTAAATCCAGTATGTGCGCAAGTGTGTTAAAACAATACCCTGTATTTCACTTCTTAGTTGCCAACTTCGGGCCGCATGCATGCAACCATGTCATATAGCGCTCAATAACAGCGCGATGACAACGGTTATTATGCCAGCAGCTAATGTTTGAAGGCCATATAGTAACATGTTTTCTTTAGCGATTCTGCCAAGATACATTCCGAGCGTAAATAGAGTGATCAGTGTCAAAATGAAGGCGAGTATATAGGCATCCCAAATTGCCATGAACTTTCCTAAAGCAAATATGAAGGGGAGGAGAGAAACGATAGCGGTCAATATAGGCGAACCGCCATCTACAACAGCCGCATAAAGAGACACAAAAGCAGAAGCATCCTTCAGCACGGACTCGTCAAGATCGGTTATCATCGCATCTTCAAGAGCTTTGAGATCCCGTTTTCTTTCAGCCCTTTCAGTCATATACGCCCCAAATAAACCTGAAATTCCCATTGCTAAACATGCACCTAGTCCCGCAGTCACAATTATCTCAGGGCGTTCAACACCTACAACCCAAGAGCCCACGACAATTCCCAGCATTGTCATGGATCCGTCAAAACCGTTTTTTACGAAGTATCTTCGTGCGATGGGATCCATACGAGTGATCCTAAGATACATGCGAACACGTTTAAATAAGCCGCTTAAACGACTAGTCAGGATTTTATCCCACTGAGGAAATGGTGTCTGAAACTCTAATGGTACAAAATTGTCTAGAACTAGATATAAGTATTATTCATGCTTTGGCTCTTTGACGAGATACTCCAGCATAGCATGCATGCAAAATCACTCGTTGGAGGAGATGACACCTGTGAATTCGCAATGCATCTACCCCTAGGCGATAACGGTTGAGCCACGTACAAGCGCGGGCAAAGCCCATAGATAGTCAAAATGCGGGACACAATCGGCTTATTCGTACCTCATCAAATAGATTGGCTCATCTTTGAGAATTTTCAGAAGTTCTCGATATGTTTCTATAGCTTCTTCTCGCCGTTTCCCCTTCAACGCAGGAATTTTTTCTTCCAGCCTTCTTAACTGCATATGAGTAGGATCGAGACTTGTGATCCTATTCTTTGTAGTTAACATGGTTCACAACACCAAGGGTCTCTTATATCGTAATATATCTTACCGAGTAATAAGGTTTGTCGTTTCTGTGCTTTACAGATATACAGATTGAACGCCAAGAGATGACGGGTTCAACACGCCTTTCTGAGTGAGAAATCTCTTTACGAATCGACACTGTTCAGCGAAAAATCGCTTACGGCACGAGATAGGCTCCGCAACCCCGTTAATTGGACCCCAGTTTAGATTGTATCGTAGGTCAGGTCCACTTGTGAGCGTTTTCAGACGATTCCCACCTATCTTTGAAGTTATTCAAAAGTGTGAAAATGGCTGTCTGTCGGTCCAGATTTTGGCTACTCTCCTCTAATTAGAGCTTTTATATCCCACAGTCTATCTATAGAACGGCTCTTGCTGAGTGAGAATGGATGTTATCAAAGGCTTCATCGTCAATTAAGGATGTTGACTTCGAGTTTGTGAACAGTCTAGTCAAAATTACTGCGCGCAGAAACTGCCCGGAGATCAAGCTCGCAGGCTTGAAAGTGGGTCCGCTTGAGGAGGGGAAGGAATATGAGCTTATGTACTGGGTGGCCCGTGAACTGGAGAAGGCTGGAATAGCTCGTTTAAATGAGAAGGAACTTTTGGACGCGGTGAAGCTCTACAAAATCCACTGGAAAGAACGCGTCCAGTCAGCAAAACAGATAACCACTCTATCCGAAGACTTCTACCCAAGGCTACGACGTTACCTAGCAAGCCTCAGAAGAGAAGTCACAAAGAAACCTGAGAAGATGAAGGAGTACGAGAAGGCTGCGAGACTGTCTAGGGACATAATCAACTGCAGATTAAAGAAGATAATCTCCCTCGCCTCAGCACCAAAACAAACCAACCAAACGCTCAACAACCTCTCAAAAGAGGAGCGCACAATCTACGAACAACTAAACAAGACAATCAGCAGCTGGAGAGACAAAATTATCGAAGGAGAAGGCAGATCTTGACAGAAGAAATTCTGGTGGCGGATCCACAAGAACGATTTCAAAACATTCTAAAAATCGTCAAGTATCGCCAAAGACTATCCCAAATGGCGATTTCTGGCGCCACATCTTTAATCGTAGATTTCGAAGATGCCCTAACAACAGACTCGGAACTGGCTGAAAGCATAATCGAAGAACCAGACGAATACCTAGAACACGCAAACCGAGCTGCACTCGCCCAGCTACGGATAGAGGACCCAGAATACGCCGAGAGAATTGAAGAAGTCGATGTGCGCTTCAAAGGCCTACCCATAGCAACGTCTCTCCGAACACTGGGGTCAATCCACATAGGAAAACTTGTCATGGTAGAAGGCATAATCATCCGCTCGACCCCAGCAAGACCTATGGTCACACGAGCAGCCTTCAGATGCAGAAGGTGTGGAACCGTAACCTACGTCGAGCAGTCGAGTCCCTTCTTGAGAACTCCAGTTCAGTGCAACGATCCAGCCTGCAGAAGAAAGGGACCCTTCGAATTCCTCCAAGAAGAATCAACATTCATTGATTCCCAGCAGATTCGCATCCAAGAAAGACCTGAAGATCTTCCTCCAGGACAGCTCCCAAGATGGTTGAACATAAGACTGGAAGGCAGAGAGTTAGTGGATTTGGCTAGACCTGGTGACATGGTGGCTATAGTTGGAGTCGTCAGAGCAGTGGCACCGACATTCCCCCGCGCGGGAAAACTTCGCGTCTTCAGAATGCATCTTGATGCAAATTTCATCGATGTCGTGAGCAAGGAGCCGGAGACAGTGATCATCTCACCCGAGGAAGAGGAGAAGATACTCAAACTAACAAAGGACCCGTGGGTTCACCGCAAAGTCATCCAGTCGATAGCGCCCTCCATCTTCGGCTACGATCACATCAAAGAATCCATCATGTACTTGCTCTTTGGAGGCATTTCCAAACAGCTCCCAGACATAAGAATACGTGGAGATATGAACGTCCTTCTGATAGGAGACCCGGGGACCGCCAAGTCCCAGCTTCTGCAATACGTGGCAAGGATTGCTCCACGTGGCTTGTACACTGCTGGGCGTGGTTCTACGGCCGCTGGCTTGACTGCGGCGGTGCTCAGCGTGCGAGGTGGCGGAATGACTCTCGAGGCGGGAGCTCTTGTGCTTGCGGATAAGGGTGTGGCGTGCATCGACGAGATCGATAAGATGCGAAAGGAGGACCGAGTTGCCATACACGAGGCCATGGAGCAGCATACAGTTTCCGTAGCCAAAGGAGGCATCGTGGCAACGCTCAACGCCCGAACAGCCATACTTGCCGCAGCCAACCCGGCTCTCGGAAGATACGAACCATACCGAACAGTCGCAGAGAACATATCCCTCCCAGTCACGATCCTCTCAAGATTCGACCTCATCTTCGTGCTGAGAGACGTACCCGAAAAGGAAATGGACGCAGAGATGACCAAGCATATACTCGAACTGCACAGAACGGGAATCGTCCCAGTTGAACCTCCGGTACCAGCAGACCTCCTCAGAAAATACATAAGCTACACAAAGAATCTGAAGCCCGTGCTGACCGGAGAAGCCTTGGACCGGCTGAAAGACTTTTACTTAGTCATGCGTTCGGCGAGCGAAACCGAAGGAACACCGATAGCCATAACAGCGCGACAACTTGAGTCGCTTGTCAGGGTTGCAGAAGCTAGGGCTCGCGTTGCCTATCGGAAGGAAATCCTAGCTGAGGATGCCGAGGCGGCTATCAGCATAATGAAGAGGTCGCTGGAGGAGGTTGGGATCGACGTCTCCTCTCACAAGATAGACATTGACATAATCATGACCGGGAAGCCCAAGAGCCTGCGCGACAAGCTACAGATAGTTCTAGGCGCAATAGTTGAGATGGAAAGGGAAACCGGAATGGTACAGAGATCCGCTCTTCTAGAGAAGCTTGAGAGCGAATACGAGATTGTTGGTCCTGACGCTGAGAGGCTCCTGGGACAGTTGCTGAAGGAAGGAACTATATACTCCCCAACAGAAGGATACCTCAAGAAGACATAGCCAAAAAGGGCATAGATGTTGAAGATAGCAGAGTTGCCGATACCTGAATCCGTAAAGCAGGTCATAAACAACTCAGGAATTTCTGAACTCTACCCACCACAAGAGGAAGCCATAAAAGCTGGAGCCCTAGAAGGAAAAAACCTCGTCTTGGCAAGCCCCACAGCCTCAGGAAAGACCCTCGTCGCCGAGCTATGCGCGCTAAAACACATAATCGAAAAAGACGGAAAAGCTCTCTACCTAACCCCCCTAAGGGCACTCGCCAGCGAGAAATATCAAGACTTCAAGAGATACACAGCAATCAGGAAATTGAACGGAAGACGAGTTAACGTAGGCATTAGCACAGGTGACTACGACAGCTCTGATCCATGGCTTGGAAAGTTCGACATCATAGTCACCACAAACGAAAAAGGAGACTCCCTACTCAGGCACAGAGCCCGTTGGGTAGATGAGCTATCTCTCATAGTTGCTGATGAGGTGCACCTGCTCAACGATGCAGAGCGCGGACCAACCCTAGAGGTGGTACTTGCTCGTCTAATGCAGATGAATCCAGACGCGCAGCTATTAGCCTTAAGCGCTACCGTGAAGAACGCTGAGGAGGCGGCCGAATGGCTGAACGCTGACTCCATAACAACCGAGTGGCGACCGGTTGTGCTTAGAGAAGGCGTACTTCTCCACGACGAAGCCCACTTCAAAGACGGGGACGCTGTCAAGATAAATGAGAAGACTGGCAATCCAGCTATGAACCTTGCCTTACACATTGTGAGGGGTGGTGGGCAGGCGCTCGTCTTCGCCTCTACGAGGAAGAACTCGGTCAGTCTAGCCAAGAAAGCTGCCTCAAGCTTGAAAGATTCCTTGTCCAAGCCTCTCAAGCGCTCTCTGAAGCAGGTTGCCGACAGAATCCTCACGACGGGTGAAAGAACGAGAATAAGCGAGCTGTTGGCGAGGCTTGTTCAAGACGGAGCCGCCTTTCACCACGCGGGACTCGGCGGCAGCCACAGAGGAGTTGTTGAAGAAGCCTTCAGAGCAGGAAAACTCAAGATATTGACTGCCACACCAACTCTCGCCTTCGGCGTGAATCTACCAGCGAGGATGGTCGTAATTAACAACTACCGACGATACGAGCCCGGATACGGCTACTATCCCATCAGAGTGTTAGAGTACAAGCAGATGGCTGGGAGAGCCGGAAGACCCCGCTATGACAAAATTGGAGAGGCGCTGCTCATCGCCAAGACTGAAGATGAGCGCGACTATCTGATGGAGAGCTACATCCTCGCAGAACCCGAAAGAATCTGGTCGAAACTGGCTGTGGAGCGCATTCTTCGATCTCATGTCCTAGCCACAATCGCCGCCGACTTCGCCCACACAGAACAGGGAATCTACGACTTCTTCGGAAAGACCTTCTACGCATATCAGTACGATCCACGGGCAATCAGGGACGTGATCGCAAGGATTCTGAAGTTTCTCTACAAGGAGGAGATGATCGATGTCAGCAGTGAGAACGTCTACGCAACAAAGTTCGGAAGAAGAGTTTCCGAGTTATACATAGATCCCATTTCTGGAGTCATTATCCGAGACGCCCTAATGAGCAGGGCACCTGATGTGACTGACATAAGCTTTCTGCACATGATAGCCCACACGCCAGACATGTTCCCCAAGCTCAGACCCTACTCAGGGGAGATAGACAACCTCGCTTCGCTTGTTGACGAGCATCTAGAGGAGTTAATGGTCGAGGTGCCCGATGAATGGACGGACCGCATAGCCTACGAAGAGTTTCTGGGAGAAGCCAAGACCGCCTGGGTACTAGACTCCTGGATAGAGGAGACAACCGAAGACCAGATGATCGAGAAGTTCCGTGTGCAACCAGGCGACCTATACAGGCTTACCAATACGGCGCGATGGCTCTTGTACGCCTCGCACGAGTTATCCAAGCTTTTCCGCTGCAAAAACCTCCGCCCACACCTGTCTGAACTCATGGTAAGGATTGAGAAGGGTGTGAAGAGCGAACTGCTTCCGCTAGTGAGGTTGAAGGGCATAGGCAGAGTAAGGGCACGCATACTCTACAACTCAGGTCTCAAAACAATCAAAGATCTAAAGAAGGCCTCTATAAAGGAACTAACCAGCCTGCCCCTGATCGGCCCGAAACTCACCAAAGAGATCAAGGAACAGGTAGGCGGACTCGTGAAGTCGAAAGAATGGAAAAAATTGAAAAAGAAAAAGAGTGCCAAGCAACAAGCCATAACCAAATACTAGACCTTCAGCAGTCGAGCCTTCCTTTCCAGTCTCGTCTTTTCCACAGCCAGTTCAACCTGTTCTATCGCTGTGCCCAGGTAGTTTCTTGGGTCCAGAGCCTTGTCAATCTCCTCTTCACTTAGTTCATCTTGCACCGTTTTGTCCTCGAGCAGAACTTGCTTGAAAGGCCTTTTCTCAGCATCGCTTCTTAATGCCAATCTTCGAATGAGCTCATGAGCCTTTTGGCGGTCCATACGTTTCTTCGCCAAGGTCAGCATGACTGCCTCAGACATCATTCGTCCTTGCGTCAGATCCATGTTCTTCAACATTTTTTCCTCATCGACCTGCAGGTTTGTCAACACTTTCGTCATCGAGAAGAGCATGTGATCCGTCAATATGCAGGCTTCAGGAATCAGAAATCTCTCAGCGGAGGATTGCGTCATATCCCGTTCATGCCAAGTTGGAATATTTTCCAGAGCCGGCAAAACAAGACTCCTCATAATCTTGGCCAATCCACAAACCGTTTCACAGGTTTGCGGATCATGTTTGTGAGGCATGGTTGAACTACCTACTTGTTTCTCTCTTTCAAAGAACTCGAAAACCTCCCCTATTTCAGGCCGCTGCAACTCTCGAATTTCAGTTGCTATCTTATCGAGTGTGGATGAAATCATACTCAGAAGACAAATTAGCTCCGCAAAACGGTCCCTCTGCACGATCTGGGTAGAAACTTCTACTGCTTTGAGATCAAGCCTTTTCATAACAAGCTTCTGTATCTCCATCGCGTGCGAACCCAAACCCGCCTGAGTCCCAACGGCGCCAGTCATCTTCCCGACCAACACTCGTTCGCTACATTCTTGAAGGCGTCGAATATGCCTTGCTATTTCCCTCATCCAAACTGCAAGCTTAAGTCCGAATGTGATCGGCAACGCGTGCTGGCCGTGGGTTCTGCCCATCATCATGGTCTTCTTGTAGCGATCTGCGCTGTTCATCAGAACTTCCTCAAGATCAGCTAGTTTCTCCTCAATAAGCCTCAGGGCATCTTTCAGTTGGAGCGCAGTCGCTGTGTCCAGAATATCTGAGCTTGTGGCTCCGAGGTGAACGTAAGCTCCGCTTGGCCCGCAGGTCTCTGCTAATGCTCGAACCACCGACATTATGTCGTGTTTGATTTCGCGTTCAATCTCCTTCACTCGACCGAGTTTGACATGTTTTACGGAGGCCATTTTGATGATCTTTTCAGCGTCCTTTCGGGGTATGTTTCCTACTTCACTGTGCGCCCAAGCTAAGGCAGCCTCCACATCCAGCAATCTTTGAAGCCTATTCTCCTCGTCGAAGATTGTAAGCATCTCCTTCGTTCCATAACGTCCAGTATTGATCGGAAGAATGGGCATCCTTGGTATCTCCCACAAGTGATACACAAGTGAAAGGTTAAAAGATTAACTTTCGTTTTTTCGACTTAACCTTTACCTCGGATCTTATTTTCGCTTGCGGAAGATCTTGCCGCCTTCGTGGTATTGGCCGGTGACATACTCGAATCCACCCGTTATAAGGTCGCAGGCTTCTTCTAGGTCTTCGGCTACCCTCGCGCGCGTGAAGTGATTGATGGCGATACATAGGTATTTGATCGTGATGCGTGGACTCGAATTTGTGTTGCTGTGGAGTAACAGTCACACATATTTATAAGATGAATACACCTGTTGGAAATACGCGAGAAAAAGAACGAGGTATGAGATATTGAAGAACATAGTTGAGACAGCTATTGAAGCAGGCTCGTTCGAGACCCTAGTGAAAGCAGTAAAAGCCGCTGGTCTCGTCGAAACGCTCAGTGGCAAAGAGTCTTTCACCGTTTTTGCGCCTACAGACGATGCTTTTGGCAAGCTGCCAGCAGGAACCATCGAAGGATTACTGAAAGACAAAGGAAAATTGACCAACGTGCTGACGTATCATGTCGTTCCCGGCAAAGTTATGTCATCTGACGTGGTGAAACTCAAGGCCGCCAAGACGGTTCAAGGCCAAGAGGTCAAGATTGATGCTGCTAAATGGCATCTCCACAGAAACGTCAAGGTAAATGGTGCGAACGTAGTCAAAGCCGACATCGAATGCAGCAACGGAGTAATCCACGTCATCGACAAGGTAATACTGCCCAAATAACGTGTTTGAAAGTTCCGGACCTTGCTGGGGGAAACACAATTATGGAAAAGACATACATTTACGCAGCTGCAATAGTTACTGTGATAATCATTATTGCTTTAGGCGGATATTTGTGGTTATCTAGTCAACCCAAGGACATCGTTGATACTGCGATTAATGCTGGTTCGTTCTCGACGTTGGTGACGGCGTTGGAAGCAGCTAATCTGGTTGATACTTTGAAAGGTGCAGGTCCCTTCACTGTCTTTGCACCCACAGACGACGCCTTCAACGCCTTGCCCACAGGAGTCTTGGATGACCTCTTGGGAAACGTGACCGCTTTGACTGAGGTTCTGACCTATCACGTCGTCGCGGGCAAGTACATGGCAGCTGACGTCGTAGCACTCACTTCTCTAACAACAATACAAGGGGATGATCTCGCTATCACCGTGACGGGCACAACGGTGCAGATAGATGGCGCGACAGTTGTGCAGACGGACATTGAAGCCAGCAATGGAGTCATACACGTCATCGACATGGTAGTAGTTCCAGGAGGAATTTTGGACATCGTCCAGACAGCGCAGTATGCTGGTTCGTTCTCGACGTTGGTGACGGCGTTGGAGGCGGCTGACCTTGTTGATGTCTTGAAAGGTGATGAACCCTTCACGGTTTTTGCTCCTACTGATGATGCGTTCGCAGCGTTGCCTCAAGGCGTTCTTGATGACTTGTTGGCCGATCAGACCGCTTTGACTGAGGTTCTGACTTATCACGTAGTCACGGGTAGGTACATGGCAGCTGACGTCGTGGCACTCACCTCTCTAACTACAATACAAGGAGGGAACCTGACTATAACAATGTCAAATGGAGTCAAAATAGATAGCGCGAACATCGTACTGACAGATATAGAGTGTCGCAACGGCGTTATCCACGCTATCGACGCAGTCCTTATGCCCTGAACGTCCCAACATCCCTTTTTTGTATTTGGAAAGAAAGAGCATAACTTGGACCGTTATAGGAGAATATGACTTGAGAAAGAAGCTAATCAAACCAATGGAAGAGTGGAGGAAAATACTTACGCCAGAAGGGTTCCATGTGCTCAGGGAAAAAGGGACAGAGCGTCCATTTACAGGAAAGTACCTTCATAACAAGAAGAAGGGAATATATGTCTGCGCTGGTTGCGGGAACGAATTGTTCTCTTCGGACAAAAAATTCGATTCAGGAACGGGTTGGCCAAGTTTTTGGGCTCCGATCGCTGAGGACAAGGTGGAATTGGAAGCTGACAACAGCTTAGGAATGCAAAGGACTGAAGTTCTATGTAACCAATGTGGTGGACACCTTGGGCACGTCTTTGATGATGGTCCAAAACCCACAGGTCATCGCTTTTGCATTAATTCAGTGGCGCTTCGTTTTGAAGAAAGACAGTCTACAGAGAATAATGAGAGCTAGTAGGCGCACCAATAAGAGCTTATGGAAAATAATTCTACCTACGTGTAATAATTCCTTGATTTTATCAGAGGGCAGATCAGGTAGATTGGCATTAACATCCAGACAATATAGCTATACACTCCTCGCAGAAAAAATATAAAAAAGGGGAGTTTGCGGGAAACATCACCACTTCTATCGTATAAAAGATTAACTTTCGTCTCTGCTCTATATTCGAAGAGTGGAGTCACTGGATATTGGGTGCCATAGTCGCCGCCGTAAAAAGGAAGGGCGAAAACGCCATCCCCATAGTACTTTCTATGCTCAAACGGTTAAAACATCGAGGAACAGACGCTCACGGAGTAGCCGGCCCAAACTCCACCAGAACAGCCAACTCAATCGAACAAATACCAATCAAAAACATGAGCTCAAACGTCGCTCTCGGTCATAACCTCTCACATATTCTTCCAGAAGACCACCCACAACCAGTCTTAGGCGCAAACTTCACACTCGCATTCAACGGTCGACTGTTCCCTCCAACTAGCGTATCTGACATCGACGCGATTCTCACAACCCTCGCCTCTGATCCCCAGAAGAATGCAAACTCTATCATCATGAAACTCAAAGGATCATACGCATTCGCTATCGCTTGTCAAGACAAGGTCATCGCCGGGAGAGACACAATGGGAACAACTCCTCTCTATTATGGCGAGAACAAAACAACCTCAGCCATAGCATCTGAACGTAAAGCCCTATGGGCAATTGGAATAAAAGACGCAGAATCATTTCCCCCAGGACACCTCGCCCTAATGACTGTTCATGGCTTCACACTCCAACCCATCAGAACCATAACGCAATCCCCGCTGAACCCCATAGCCATGAGGACAGCGACAAAACAATTACAAACTATATTATCAGAATCGACGAAAGAGAGGCTTTCGGACACCAAGAAGGCTGCGGTTGCCTTCTCGGGCGGTCTAGACAGTAGCCTTGTTGCTATGCTAGCAAGAATCTGCGGAATAGAAGTTCAACTGATTACGGTGGGATTAATGGACCAGCGCGAACTTCGACATGCAAGAGCCGCTGCCAAGGCGTTAGGCCTACCTCTATACATCCAAGCCTACACCCAAGACGACGTTGAACAGACTCTTCCAAAGGTCCTGTGGCTGATAGAAGAACCGGACGTGATGAAGGCTGGAGTTGCCATTCCGATCTATTGGACAGCACAGATCGCTTCAAAGCTTGGATTCCACATCCTCTTATCCGGTCAGGGAGCAGATGAGCTCTTCGGCGGTTATCAGAGATATCTCCGGGATTACGCAGCTGGTGATGAGGTTGTGCGTGACTCCATATATCATGATGTAATAGCCTGTCATGAGAAGAATTTTCAGAGGGATAGCCAAGCCTGCTCCTTCCACAAGGTGGAGCTGAGACTTCCATTCGCGGATCAAAATGTTGTGACTTTTTCTCTAGCGGTGCCCACACAACTGAAGATTGAGTCCGCAGAAGATCCTCTAAGAAAGCGACTCTTACGGCTGACAGCTGAAAACCTAGGCATGCCGCCATTCATTGTCAACAGAAGAAAGAAGGCGGTACACTACGCCACCGGAGTCAGCAAAGCATTGAGAAGGTTGGCAAGACAGGAAAACTTAACCTTACGCGAGTACGTTAGGACAATCTTCCGAGACGTATACCCTGAAACGGAGATATGAAATGCCAAGGACAGCGGTACTCTACACACCAAAATATCTGAATCATAACCCAGGACCTAATCATCCTGAGTCACCCAAACGTCTGGAGGCAATCATGGGAGAGCTGAATCGCAGCGGTCTCTTAGAAAGAGGGAAATGCTCACTCATCGAGCCCAAGCGCGCCAGCATAGACGACCTGAAGCTTGTCCATGAACCAGACTACATCCAACTTGTTGAGGGATATTGCGCTTCTGGCGGTGGGCTTCTGGACCTCGGCGACACCACAGTTTCGCCTAAGAGCTTTGAGACCGCCCTTTTCGCGGTCGGAGGCGCCTTAGAAGCGGTTAGTCTTGTGATGGATGAAAGATTTGAGAATGCTTTCGCCCTCGTTCGTCCTCCCGGACACCACGCCGGTCCATACTATGCGATGGGTTTCTGTCTCTTCAATAACATCGCCATAGCAGCCACCTACCTCCTCAAAGAGTGTAGGCTTGACCGCGTCTTAATCGTGGATATAGATGCACACCATGGAAATGCAACCCAAGAAATATTTTACGACACAAACAAAGTTCTCTACATAAGCCTGCATCAAGACCCAACAGGATTTCCCGGCACAGGCTTCACAGATGAGACGGGTGATGAAGATGGACTAGGATACACTGTGAACATTCCATTTCCATTTGGAACCGACGACCGAATATACCTCAAAGCCTTCAATCAGATTGCGGTTCCAATCGTCCAGCAGTATAGACCCCAGATCATTCTTGTCTCTCTCGGCTTCGATGGTCACTACACAGATCCAGTAGCGTCGCTCTCTTTGTCCGCCTCCTGCTATCTCGAAACCGTCTCAAAAATGTTAAATCTAGCATCTCAATTCTGCAAGGGAAAGCTTGTGGCAGTCTTGGAAGGAGGATACAGCCTGAACTACATCGGAAAAATTGCGGCTGCAATTGTCGCAAAGATGGAGGAGGTTCCATACGCCTTTCAAGACAAGGCTCCGGCAACTGATGCGAAAGTAAGAAAACAAGCTGAGAATATTATGAAGGAAATAAGGAGCATTCAATCCTCATTTTGGGACTTGTAGTTTCAATTATGATTCCGATAGAGAGTGATTCTTGGTGCTCTTTCACATATGTCCAATGCGCTATTCTATGACCTCAATGGCCGCTTCAGGACACTGGACTTCACACGCCATGCAAACGAGGCATTCATCGAGGTTTACAACAACGGATTTCTCTTCTCTGATCTCAAACACCTCAACGGGACACGTATCAACGCATGTTCCGCATCCCGTACACTTCTCTTCATCAATCTTGATCTCAACCATCCAGATCATACTCCCTTTAGATTCTAACGGAATAATCCGTCTGAAATAAAAGCGTTTTCATAACTAGCGGATCTCTTCCCTGAGCCTTAGCAGAATCCCGTCGATGGTCGTCTCTGCCCGCTCCTTTCTGCGGTTGTACTCCTCTAGAAGCTTGCGATAGGTTTCCTTGGAGATTTCTCTGCGGCGATATCGCAGTTCGATTCTCCGAATGGCTGCTTCTGTCTCCTCAAGTTCAGTCTCAGCAACCTCAATCTGCCTCATTGAATTTGCATATCGTGAACCTGCCTTTCTTATCTCTTCCGTTAGATCCCCCAGATCTTTAGAGAGCACAGAATGCCTGCCTTCCAGAGCCTTCTTCCGCACCTTGTATCGACGCCTAGGAATCTTCCTCTTCCGCACCTGCTGTTCCAACATCTCAAGTTCTCGAATCGCGCTCGCCTTCCTCTCGTATGTATCAACAAAGCCTCTGAGAGTCTCTGGCGAGACGGGGATCACGGGAACTCGTGAAGGCTTGGGAGCTCGCCAAAGAAAGGCTATGACAAATGCCATTGTCACCAATAGCCCCACCCATATAGTGGGATTGAAAGACGCCCAAAAAATAATATACTCGTATGTTAGGTGAAAATCGAGATCATGAAACGGCGTAACGTTATGGAAAGAGAAAATTACACTCTCCTCCACACTCTGAGGCGGCACCGAACAAGACTGAAAATAAGCGTTATGAGGTAAGCTTATTGTTACGGACAGCTTCCTTATCGTCCAATAGAAGTGTTCATGCTCAAAGAAGCTAAAAACTAGATTAAAGTTGTGCCAAGTGCTCTGAGTGACATATTCTTTCCATGGAATCCTATAGATCACAGTGAACTCTATCTCTTCATTCTTCTCAACGGTTGTTCCAAAGGATATAGTGGCGTTTATATGGGAGGTGGTTGCGTTTTTCTCCAACGATGGTTCCTCACGAATCCTACCCTCCTCATCCATCCATGAAACGTCGAAGGCGTATTGAGGCAGGCGAAGTTTTATGTTTGTGAGATTCCATTCTCCTTTGTTTGTCAGATGGTAGAAATCTGATGTAGAGATGCTTCCCCAATTATCCAAAGTTATATTCCGCTTTGCTTCATCGACATCGATCATGAGGAAGATGAAAGGTTCTACAGGAGAAAACTGGTAAAACCTCACCCAAGCGGACTCAGAGGCAAGGTTTTCTAGGTTTATTTCTGAGAATTGTAAAACTTGACGATTGTCGATCGAGGTTGAGCTAACATTAAGCCCCTTCTCAACCAGATTGCTGTGCCATTCAGCTCTAACCATTCCCACCACGGGTGGAAAGATAACCGTAACATTACAGATAGAAGCCATTTGGGTTAGACTAGGGTATATGGGGAAGGTGAGATTCCACCAAAAATACACATCAGGCTCCAGGATTGGAGGTTCTGCGTATATCAGGTCTGAGAAGACAAAAACAACAGTGACTGTGAAAGACTCTTTGTCGAATACGTTTGCTGGTAGGGTGACGTTTATTCCATAAAAGCCTATTTTTCCCAATCCAGTGTCGAGCGTCACTTCTAGCCGTTCTGTGGGGTCTGAGGAGTTGTGGGCGAAGCAGTAAACGAGATGGGGTGCGTATTCAAATGGGAAACCTATGGGGAAATTCCTGGGCTGCGCGCTTTCACCTACCAAAGATATGTTGATGGTATCTTCAATAATCACTAATCCGCCGTCTTCAATCCGCACCACATGTTCTACCTGATTTATTTCAAAGCCTATAGAGAAAGAAGTAGTTGCGTTGGCACAAAATGTGGGAAGGAAGAAGGAGAATAGAAGGAATACGAAGAGAAGCATTAGTGGTGGCTTTCTGCCCAAATCGGACACCATATCTGCCTTGGCTTTTGCGTATTTATTGTCGATTGCCTTTATTTACTTTTGGAAACATGAAGCCCACATATAAGCAAATAGAGTTCGCCTGCATTTGTCTGAACAAAGCCTTTTCAACAGTTAACAAAATTCTGAGCACAATGTATTAGGTCGGCTTTTTGATTTCAGAGATTGCTTTGTTTGGAGTAGTAGTCTTCTTCCTTCTTTGATCCGAAGCTTCTGACGCCTTTCTCTCTCAGCTGTCTTCTAAGTCTTCTGGCATATTTAGGACTGACTTCGCCTCTCTTCTTGAGATAGCTAATTATCTCCTCTGCTTGCTGGTCGTTGTCGCATCTGCGAATGAAGTCTATGGCGTCAGGCACATAGCTAGAGAACTTCTTTGACGAAGCCTTCTCTCCCGTTTGGAGATCGGACCTGACCGAGGTTACCGGTGTTACATGTTCCTTACCTTCCAGCTCACCAGCTAGATGAGGAAACATCTTTTTCAATCGCTTCTTCGTGGTCTCCATCAGACTCGTACTCCGTATATGGTTGAGTTCGTGGGTATTCAATAGCGTCTACGAGACAGCATCTATTTAAGATCGATGCAGGTGTTCATCGTTCTTTCGCCTGCTAAATCAGCCCTAGCGAATATCAAACGCTGAGCCTCACAATGTTAAGCTGAGCACAATCCATATTATATCTCCGAGAGTCAACGCTATGATTAAGCCAACTGTGATGAAGACTAGGAAAGGTAAGCCTGGTGTTATCCACACCGCGCTCTGCAGCCGTCCGTCACGTGAAGCCTCCAAGATCCTTTCAACAATCTTCTCCTTCTTCTCATCGCTTGGGAATACAAGCAGGCTTCTTTTTGTTTCTCCTGTCTCGTCTATTTGAACGTCTTCAAGCGGGTAGAAGTGCTTTTTCCTTTGTAGTTCGCTGATGTTGACTTTGTAACCGCAGAGAAACGCAAGAATTTTTCGGCTAATCGGCTGCTCTTCAAAGTCCTCAAAGAGTTTCTTTCCAGTTCTGTATTTCCAAAGAAGATTACGCGTCACAGCGTAGAACACTGTTGATGCTGCTAGGAGAACCGCGTTGCAGAAGACGGTGATTGGAAAAAGTGGGGAAACAAAGCCAATTGGTTGAAGGAGATGGACTGGATAAGGTAAGGCGAGAGACAAGCACATCAGAGCCTTGGCATCTGCTCCACCAAAGGCTCCAGCGTAGAAAAGAGCCACAGATACAGCTGAAGTTATTGCGAAGGAGAAAGCATAAATTTGGAACATGTCTGGGGCGAATATAAAGAACTGCGAAAAAGTCAAGGCAAATGCCAAGGGTGCGAGAATCGCCCAGACTTTGTTGCTCACTTCCCGATTCTTGAGGTCACTCCAAGAGGCATAAATCAAGAAGGTCGAAGTGAGAAGGACGCGAACTCCGTCAAATATTTCATTCATTCCAAATCCCACATCACCTAGTTTATTACAGTATTATAGACAAAAGATATATGCTAAAAACGAGTGGAACCGTCTCACCCCAAGAGTTCTGGTCTCTCCTCAAGCCCTCTGGAAGACCGAAGAATCTGTAATATTCTTAAGGTGCCTGCTTCTCAAATTTGAGAGCCTGTCCCAATTTGGGTGCGATCGTGAAGTAATATCGTGTATCAGATGACCATAAATAGTCGATAGCGATTGTGATCGTTCCTCCATCCTTCTCGATGATTGTTGAAGGACTATAAGTTACAGAGGTTTGCTCTTCCAAGTTTTCATATGATGTGCCTACGTATACGGCGTCGATCTCAGCGTCAGATGTGCCCTTGTTTCTTAGGTAAATAGTGATATTGCCTGCGTTCCAGGACACGGCGTCATAATCAAGCCACACACCGGCTTGTCCTGTGGCGCCTCCTGTGAATGTCATGACCCAAGCGTAGGTTATTACGATTGCGGCTACCGCGATAACTACCAACAGAAGGGTTGCTAGGATTGGGGATATCCCTCTTCTTGATCTTGGCGTTTTTACCATTGTTGATTCCACCTTGGTTAGATTTTTCCTTGGTCAGAGTATTTAACTCGTATGAATTTGGAGTTCGTATTTTCTGTATTGTGAAATAATATTCTGAATTTGTATTCTGGAATGAGACTAGTTGTTTGAACATTGGTGGGAAATGTCTACTTACTGATAAGGGGCACTGATAAATTCAAAAGCCACGTCATAGTGTATTCAGATTTCTCTTTCTGGTCGTGACAGTTGCTCCATTTCTGCTATATTCTTTCTCCCGAAATAAGTCTTTAAATTCGCAGAAACGCCAGTATTCTTTGAGGATATGTGGAAGGGCGCCCAGATATCCTTCTGTGTGTAGATAAAACTCAACCCAGCCTGTGTGAGCGTTCAAAAATGGGAAAAGATAACAAGGAATACTTTGGGGATGAAGCCGAGGTCATCCGTGGCAAGAAATGGGACTGGAAGTCCTTCAAGTCCACGGAGGGCTATCCCGTCTCTGGTAATCTTCTCGAGTGGGTCATCGGACAGGAGCGAGCTTTGGATGAATGCTACCTCTGTCTAGACGAGTGGGTTCATAAACTCAAGTATCTCGAAGAGGTGAAGTGGTTTGACGCTTGGCAAGACCGAGACAAGGAGAAGCCTCAGATAACAAAGATGGTTGCTCCTGGACCCTATCTTATGTTGCTCGGAGACCCGGGAACAGGCAAATCCCTGATTGGACGGGCGCTCGCAGCACATCTAACCGAACTATACAAAGAACGAAATATTAGACTTCGAGATGTGCTCTGCTGGGAAAATGATATCATTCCGAGTGAACCCAAAACTTCGTGTCATCCTGCAGGTATGGCAAAGAAGATTGTCTTTAAGCAGAAACTGAAAGAAGTCAAGAAGCTGTTTCTCCAGAGAATGGGGATCAAACTCATCACCTATCTAATGATAGGTGTTGCCCTAATTTTCATGTTGGCCGGCTTCTATTACCTGTGGCAGGAAAAGCTCCGCTGGGATATGAATTTACTAACCTCAACTGGGATAACAATTCAAACGGTCTATAACGGCAACTTCTTCAATTTCATTTTGGACGCATTTATCACCATCGGAAGCACAACGTTTCTCCCAGCTGGGATGATGCTAATGTTCTTAATTCTTGTCACAGTTCTTGGACGTTTCGGAGCCATAGGAGGGGCAAAGGGAATAGGCGGAGCGAAGGCCTCAAAGGTGCCGAAATTGATAGTTGACAACTCTAAGAAGGTTGCGCCCTTCGTTGACGCGACCGGTCACGGTTCTGCGCAGCTGTTCGGAAGCATAGCTTGGGACCCATTGCAGACTGGCGGTCTGGGCACACCTGAGCATCAAAGGGTAACTGCAGGAGACGTCCACCGGGCACATCTTGGCATCCTTTACATAGACGAAATCAAGAATCTGAAGCCAGATGAGGCGGTCACTTTACTGACGGTTCTAGAAGACGGCCAATTGCCAATAACGATGAGAAGCCGCTGGGGTGGGTCTGGAACCGCAGCGATGGCAGTAGCCACCGAACCGGTTCCGTCCATGTGCTTCTTGGTTGGTGCCGGAAACTTCGACAGCATCGGAAAGATGCATCCGGCTCTTATGGATAGGATCTACGGCTATGGCAAGGTCGTGAGAATGAATAATGACATGCCAAACACGGTTGAAAATCGCCGAAAATATGTTCAGTTCGTTGCTCAGGAAGTTTCGAGATTTCATCTTGTTCCATTTAGCAGAGAGGCATGTGAGGAAATAATCGATGAAGGCCGAAGACGGAGCAACAAGAAGGATGCCTTGGCAACGAAGTTCCGTCCGATGATAGCAATATTGAAGACGGCTGCGACGCTAGCAATGAATGAGAGCCTAGAGCTTGTCGAGAGGAGGCATGTGAAAGAGGCGATAGAGAATCATTGCAAAACAATTCAGAAGCAGATTCTTGAGCATCAGATGAACGAAAGAGGGAAACTTCTTGAGATCAAGCCTGAAGGGGCAAAGCTCGGTCAGATATACGGCCTAGCTGTAGTCAAGGATCCGTACAGCGGCGAAATGACGGGAAATGTTCTGACTGTGAAGGGCTTCATGGAAAATCTGAAGATGAACCCCCTGAAAGGATACTACAAGGTCACCGGAATCGCGAAGAAGGGAAAGGAGAATTTCATAACTGACAGTGTGGAGAAGGTCAGAAGCGTCATCTTGCAGAAGTATGGCGTTGACATCGCCCAAGACTTCTTTACGCATATAGACTTCGCCCAAGCCTACGGAGTTGACGGCCCAAGCGCAGGAGTCACCATGACCCTTCTGTTGTGTTCGTTGATAGAGAGAAAGCCAATCCGCCAGGACGTCGCTGTCACAGGAGAGATCAACGTTGGGGTGGGAGATGGTATAAAGGTGACCGCTGTTGGAGGTTTGCATGAGAAGATCAAGGCTGCTGAAGTTTGGGGATTCAAGAAAGTTGTTATTCCCGCAAAGAATTATGAGCATTCGATTGATCCGCGGGATTATGAGATTGAGGTTGTTCCCGGCGATACTCTAGGTGATTATCTGAAGGAATGTTTGGCTGAATCAGCGTAGTCTCACGAGACTCTGATACGTTATTTCTTGTCCTGTTACCATAAAGCTTGAAATATTCATCGAGTGAATCTGTTATATGCGCGGCCGTAGTCTAGAGATCAGTCCAAGGGAGCGCTGATCGGAGAGTCTGGTTAGGACTTCGGCTTCCCGAGCCGATAACCCGGGTCCAAATCCCGGCGGCCGCACCAACCTCCCAATGCCAAGCTGATTTTGGAATCTCGTTCCTGCCTTGGGTCCGATCAGGCGTTCCATTGCCTCAATCAGAGCGTTTTCGGATACCCTGCTCAGATTCAGGCCCATTTTTCCTGCGGTTTCCAAGACTTCTTTATCCAAATACCAAAAAAGGCGATTTTTCATTGCGCATCTTCCACTGGATTCCATGTTAAAACATGCGCGGATGGCTATCTATTGCCCATTGAGAGAAAGACTGTGGTGGTTGTGCGCACAAATGCGAGCATGCAAAGATATTATAAATGAATATCGATCACAAATAATACTTTGAGGAAAACATGTCAAGCTCCACTGAAAAGGAGATGTTGGAAGAACTTAGGAAGATTAGGGAAGCTCTTGAGCCTAAGCCTGCTCCGCCTCCACCAAAGGGACTGTGGAACGAATTCATGGACTTCATCTCAAAATACAAGGTTATGGGATTGGCAGTAGCTTTCATTATGGGCATATATCTAGGTGCGTTGATTCAGGCACTCGTAAGCGACCTAATCATGCCAATAATTCAGCTAATCCCAGGCATGGGCAAATGGGACGAGATTGTAGCGGGGCCATTTATGATTGGACACTTCATCGGAGCACTCATCACTTTCCTAATAGTAGCCCTAGTGATCTTCCTTCTGGTGAAAATCACTAGAAAATGGGGCATAGAATAACCAGAATCTACCGCCCTCTTTTTTTGTGACAGCGACTACGCCTCTCTGACGCTTTAGGCAGTCTGCGGGTTTATGGGCATGCGAGCATAGCAACATACCGGCAAACTTCAAATACGGTGAATCCGATAACGCCCGTAAGTATTCAGGCAAAACGCATGCATGCAGGGGACATGCGCTCAATTACATTTACAGTCCACACGAGGATTTAGGAGAAGATATTTCGCCTTAGCTGTGCAATTGCATTTCTTTCGATTCTGGCAGGGATCGATCCCTTGCCTTGTGAGACCTTGAGATTTGTATTTTGAGAATCCGTCTGGAAATACGGTAACAGTGGTTCCGTATCTCGCGGCCACTTTTTTGGCAGCGAGGAAGTTGGCTCCTGATGATATACCTACACATAGACGTTTCTCTTTAGCGAGGTATTTTGCCGCATTTTTTGCCTCGCCCGTAGAGACACATACAACGTCATCTATGAGTTCGTTCAGTCCACCCATTTCATCGGAGACTATAGCGGGAATAAAGCCGTCTCCTATACCTTGGATTCCATGTAATCCGGGTTCTCCTCCGGTCATAACGGGTGATTCCAAGGGTTCTACGGCCACGATTTTGATCTTGGGAAAGGCCTCTTTGAGCCGCTTTCCGCAGCCAATCAGGGTTCCCCCCGTTCCGACACCGCTTACGAATGCGCATAGATTGTCTGAGTATGATTTGATCTGATCTAAAATTTCCTGCGCTGTCGTTTTGTAGTGACATTCAACGTTCAACGGATTGGAAAATTGATCCGGGTTGAAATATCCCGGGTTCTTGGCTATTTCATCCCGAATCCTTGCTGCCTCCGCAAAGTTTCCTTCCGAACAGAGAATCAGTTTTGCACCGAGTTTTCTTATGATCCTTTTCCTCTCGTCTGACATATTTTTTGGCATTACAATAATAATCGGGTATCCCTTTTCCCTCGCAAAATAGCTCAAAGCAATCCCCGTGTTCCCACTAGATGCTTCAACTATCGTCATTCCAGGTCTTAGAAGTCCAAGTCTCTCGCTCTGTTCAATAATATATTTCGCAATCCGGTCTTTGATGCTGCCCAGAGGATTTGTGCATTCCAGTTTCGCATATACTGCATCTACTTCCAAAAGCGGAGTATTTCCGACTTCTATCAATGGGAATGCCTCTACACCGAGAACTACAGCAATTCTTGTTTATATTAATTGAATGGCGGGCATATCGCATTGCATGCCTGTCGAGTCAAGAAGCATTAACAGGAAGACGCTGGGAACTGGCTGGACAGACGGACATGCGCGCCTAACCTAAGACTGCGCTAATCAAGAATGCTATGCCAAATACTATGAAGACAATTCCGCTTCCAAATTCAATCTATTTCAATGGCACAAATCGTGTTAACGCTGTTCCAATTGTTGCCCCTAGCCCAGTGATAGCTATGAATGCCATCATCACGCCAAGATAGACTAGGAAGGCGGATCTATACTCCGCAGAGAGAGCTATCACGGCAAACTGTGTCTTGTCGCCCAGCTCCATCAATGTGATTAATGAAAAGGAAGAGAGGAGCGCGTTTCTAGCCTCCTCTTCTGTCTTGACTTGGGTTTCTTCCCTTCTGGAAATTACTGTGTAAGCACCAAAAATCAGAAAGATTGTAGCTGCTACGATTCGTATCCAAAATGTAGGTAACACAAGGGTCAACGTGTCCCCAACGGCCACAGCGATCCCTGTGGTCAAGAGGAACGCCAACATGGCTCCAAGAAAGACTGAGAGCGCCCTGAACTTTGAGGACAAGGTAATGACTGCAATCTGCGTTTTATCTCCCAACTCAGCAATTGTGACTAGTATGAATAATGCTACAAGCGGTTCCAAATCCATGGACAGAAATGATACGACAGAAATCTATTAAGCTTGCGCGGCAACTATCGCAAATCTTGTTTGGGCTCAGAAACCAATAGTAACACGACGAGCACTCCAATGAGACCTGCGCCTGCACAAGCGATGAAAGGTGCTTCAGAAGACGAAAATTCATAGAGAAAACCCCCAACGGCAGAGCCCACAACCAATCCAACATTCCGGAATAGGTTGAAAATCCCCATGCCTCTTCCCCTTTTCGAGGCCGAAATCAGACCTGAAAACATGGCGGTAATTGAGGGGTTGGACATTGAACGGCCAAGTCCTCGCATTGTCATAACAAAGAGCAACGGCCAAAAACTCCCCGATAAAATGACAAGTAGGGCAGCTGAGGCATGAATGATCTTTCCTAAGATGATCATAGGTTTCCTTCCAACTTCATCAGCAACTATTCCAATGGGGATTGTCGCAAGTAGAGTCACAATTCCTTGGACTGTGAAGAGCATTCCCACACCCACTTCGGATATGCCCATCTCTTCGTTGGCATATACGGATAACACTGGCTGCATTAGTGCGTTGGAAAAGACCAAGATGAACTGAGCTATACAGAGGCCTATGAAGATGCTCGCGTACGGTGTTATCTGTTTGAACGCATTAATAGCTTCGTTGCGCGTTGAGGTTTTGGAGTCAGTTCCGAAATGAGGGTTTTCACTTGCAGAATCAGCGATGCTTTGTTTGGCTGAAACCGTTTCCTGCACAGTTAAGGCCACAATGAGGGAACTGAAGAAGGCTAATACTCCGCAAACAAGGAATGGAATGGCAATGGAAAACACTCCTGCCAGCACACCGCCCAGCGCCGGACCTATTACCATCCCTAGAAAATGCATCATCTCGTGAAGCCCCATGGCCTTGCTCCGATCCCTTGGGACCACCATTTCAACGACCATGGTGCTTATCACTGGCCAGACAATTCCCGAAGCCAGGCCTTGAAGTCCTCTGAGGAGTATCAATTGGTTGACATCTTGGGAAAACCCGTATAGAGACATCACAGCGGAGTAAGCTAGTAATCCCAATATGACTGGTTTTTTTCTTCCTGCTCGGTCAGCAAGCCACCCCCCAGGAAATGTTGTGATCAGTCGGGCTATCGCGAATGAGGCAGTCAAAAAGCCCAGTTGTGTGCCTGTAGCTCCAAAGTCTCTTGCGTAAATTGGCAAGATCGGCATAACTAGTCCAAAGCCTAGCATGCTGACAAACACTGCAAAACCCAGAGGCAACAGTTGAGAATAACTGAAAAGGATCGTTAGGTTTTCCTTGAATACTCTAAACACTCTATCACCGAGAGATTGGTAATCTTGGAGACAGACATATTCGCATTATAAGAAGAAAATCCTTATGTTTTGTGTAACTGCTCTATCTCACTATAAAACGCACGCGCGCGTAGTAGACTGGGGGTTAATCGTCTTTTTGTGTGTGGGGCTGCAGTTGTGGTGACTTTTCCGAAATTTTGCGCACCACCACAACTCCTTCTGAGGAGATTCAAGGTTTAGGCCGGTTTTTCAGAGAGTGTGTAGTTGTTGTCCCCGCACGAGCAGACGACGACACGTGAGCAGAGCATTGCGAAAGGCACTAATGCCTTGAGGAGACCACTAAGCACTTGGTGTCTTCGAAGATAGGGGGTTTTACCTCAAGTCTTCTTGGTTTGTGCAAAACGCGCGCGACTTGTCTATAAGCTCTTTCTCAGGCTCTGTGCATGGCGCTGAATCCTATTATATGTCTGCATTTCTTGCAAACATAGACGTAATGCTCTCCAATCTTCCCTCGAAACTTGATGTCTTCTATATCTTCTTTGTCTAAGTAATTATTGCACATGGGACACTTCATTCCTTCATATACCATAGCCCGTCACCTCTCTAGTGTATTTGAGCCGAGTCGCCAATCAAGATTTATGCCTTGTGGTGTTTTCCGCACGCACAAAAACGCCTAGCGGACTTTAGGTTTGTACCTCATTTTCTCTCCGAAGTAATCCACTACTCTGCATTCACTCAAGAACTTCACAGAATGTTTTGTGTGGGCTGGAATGAAGTATTCATCACCCTTTTCGTAGACCTCCGTTTTGTCATTGATAGTTAGTTCCATCTTTCCTTCCACAACGATTCCCCATTGAGGAGACTCATGGCTATGCTCTGGCACCCGACGAAAAGGTTCCATCTCAAAGAAAACCATTTGGTGGCTTTCACCTTGAGCTATCCATCCCTTGACGCCTTCAAACGGGATGTCTGCTTCGGGTAAATCTACTATCAGTTCAAGAAACCACCTTTTCAATTGATCAACTCCCAAGTTCTCATAGTTGATGAAATAATAAAGGATATCCTCCTTTATGCGTTGCCTTCGCAACGATTGACGAATTCCGGCGGGCGGTCCAATGTATGGGTAGCTATGGCTTTGGTCAACTTCTCCGCAGGGGACATGCTATTTTTTCTGGGCGGCATCTGTGGAGTTCAGGAATTGCGTTGGGATGTGTATCGCAAACCTGCAGACAGGATCGCCGTTCAGGACAGTTTTTATGACGTCTGCCTTGACTGGTTGGTTGAAGATTATATCCCAGGGTCGCTTGTGATAGCCTGCACTGCAGTAGCAGAAGTTCGGTGAGATTTTGAGGTCTGATTTGATGGCTTCGCGCACCCACCCGCAGTGACACGCGTAGTATCTTTTCAGCTTCTCGTCTTCTTCATGCAGGTATTTCTTGGTCATATAGGGAATCTTGGTTTCGTAGATTATGTCTCCTTCTCTGACTCCGCCCATGACTTCGGGATTGTTTCGAACGTATTCAACGACTTCTTCGTCGATCTCTTGAGCGTAGAACATCGACCTCTCTCTGCTATGTTTTTCAAGCAACTCAACAGCTTCTCGGTGCCTTTTTCTCAGATAATCGTCTATGTTTTGGGACTTCAGGAACTTCTCTCTCAACGGCAGATAAAATTCTGTGGGACCGACGTCAAGTCCACTTGACATGATTTCTTTCAATGTCTTTTCGTCGAGTGCGGCTTCAAGTCGTTCCATGATTTTCTTGGCGATTTTCGGCTTGTCCTTAGGGTCTGTACCGAGTGGAGGCAAGTTGATCCCTGCGAATATCTCGTCGCGCTTGCTTTCGCCCATAGTCTTTTCTAGTGTTTCAGAAAGTTTTTCTAGAGCCCTAAACCCTTCTACGAATCCAAATAGCAAAGCCACTATCTCTCGCTTATTCGCAAAATTGGCGTATCTTATGAGAGCCACAAAACTGTCAATCGTGTTCTTCCCAGTCACCGTCAAATGCTCAACAAAGCTCTGCATATCGGCAGGCGACGAACTGCTGAAATCTCTACTTCCATATTTCTTTTCCAGAAACGCCTCAAAATCTTTCACGACTCCGACATGTACTCGAATAGTCTCCTCTTTCACATTTCTCTTGGTGCAATGATCTCTAAATCCTTCTTCGTCCAAGTTTCGCCCTCCAGCGTGTTTTGTTCTCTTTTTCTGTCACCACCGATATCAGTAGAAGTCGTGCGCTTAAGAATTCAGCAGTCATGTGACGGCACAACATTCAATCAATCATTGCATCTCCAGTTTCGCATGGGGATACAGGCGGGGAATATGGCGATTAACATGCGAGCGACTTAGTTTTAACAAGTTTTCGATGGAAAATATCAGTTTTGAAACCAACTCTTGGCTAACACTTTATTTTGTCTTGCGCGCGCGTAGAATAACATTGAAATAGGCAGCTACTAATCTGAAACGGTTGCTAAATTTACAAGGCGATCAGAACAGATTAATGCCATTCACAATACATGTTGTGGCGGAAGGACAGATGAAGAGAGTAGCTGCGATAACGTTCCTGAACTATTTTGTGACAGGAGGACTTGCGTTAGCAATCCCTTTGTTGCTTCTGGAAAGAGATGTCAACTTGGCAGAGATCGGCCTCGTAATATCGGTTTTACCTTTGGTATTCCTTTTTGTGCGGTTATTGTTTGCCGCCCTTGCCGATCAGCTGGGATGGGCGCCCTTCTTTGTCCTATTTAACTGGCCTGGAACCTTTTTTTCGACTATGATATATTTTCTTGCAAACTCGACTTTTACTTTTCTTCTGGGAAAGATCGTTGAAGCGGTGAAGGAATCGTCTTATTGGGCAGTGAACAGAACGGCGATCTTTTCATTGTCACCTAAACAAAGAGGAAAGGAAGCGACTAGGATCTCTGCTGTCATATCGCTATCCTTTGCCATCGGCAGCGCGGTAGTCGGTCTAGGGATTACTTACCTAGGGTTTTCAGTTACGTTGGGCATTTTGATTGTTGCATCCTCGGTCATGGGGATTCCTGCTGCGCTGCTTTGGCGCACTCATAAGAGCTATTCAAAGCCGAAGATTCTGAGGGCGATTGCCTTGCTCGATCCGAGAGGCAGGAGTAAGACATTTTGGCTGGTCTCATTTGCTATGTTATTCTATAGCCTTGCGCTGTATCCGCTGGGAGCGTTGCTGCTGCCCGTTTTCATGGCGCAACAATTAGGATATGGTTATATTTCGATAGGAATGGCCTTCATGTTTTACAATGCGATCTCTTTTTTCGTGACAATCTACGCCCTAAAGATACCTTTAGAGTTTGGGCGAGTTTTTGTGCAGAGTCTAATAACCATGTTTGTAGCGTTTCTGCTGGCGGACTCGGGTATCTTCTTTCCTGTTCTCCTCTTGATGTTGGCTGTCGCAAATGGTCTTGGATTGGGCTTCTTCGAGTCTATCATTGCAAAGGCTACAGAGAATAGAGAAACGGTCTCTGTTGACATAGGATTGCTTCACATACCTGTGAGGCTCGCTGAGTTCTCCTCCGTATTGGGTGCAGGCTTTGTCGCTCAGTCCTTGGGATATTTGCCTGTGTTCGTCGCTTTAGGTGTCTTTTTTGTGGCTTTCTCGCTTTTGTCCTTGTATGTTTTGAAGACGAGAAAGAAATAAGACAATGAGCGCGTGCATTTGTTGCCGTGGTATGCGCAGGCATCTTGAGAGCTATTGAGTATCCTATATGGGGGCTTGATTGTATGCTCATCCAACGATTGAGAAACCCTCGAAGAGTAGACTAGGGGTCGCAACCGAGAGAGGCGTCTTTTCCAGGTCGCTGCCGAGCTCAAGTAGTCGCTCAAATCCTTTGTAGAAGTTGCCCGAGACGGATACTGGCTGCAGCGGGTGTTTCTTCTCACCATCCTGAATTAAGAAAGCAGACTGCGCGACTGCTGAGAACTCCCCAGTGGAGACGCTACTATGGAATATGCCTATTGGGATGTCCACTATTAGGATCGCTTTTCCGCTTACTGAGTTGATTATGTCATCTATCTTCATGGTTCCAGGTAAGACTTCAATAGATTTGGGGGAGATTCCTGGGGAGGTTTCATAGGGTAGGGTTGAGCCAAAAGGTCCGCCGCCGCGTGAGCAATTGCCAGTCGACTCAGTGCCGTAAATATGCGCATAGTAGGTGTCAAACATGAATTTGTTCAGTTTGCCTTTCTCGATTAAGGTGTTTTTTTGTTGCGGGTGGCCTTCTGCGTCGATAGCTTCTGTCATGATGCTGGAAGGGTTCTGTCCATCATCGATCATCGTTAGATTTGGATTGGCGATCTCTTCTCCGATTTTGCCTGCCAGGGGAGAGCGTCCTTCGACGACATGGTGACCACCTGTAGATTGTCCCACGCTAGCCGCGATGTAGGCGGCTGCGGCAATAGGCTCCCAGATTGTGGGCAGAACCGTTGCCTCGTTGAGTTTGCGTGCTCCGAGCAAGCTGATAGCTTTTCGCGCAGCGCGTTCACCCATACCTTCAGTCTTGATCAAGCGTTCTCGTGTAATGTCGAATTCATATCCTACTCGGCGTTCCTCTTTGTCCATAGCGATGCAGTAGACGTAGCAGTCGTTTGAAGCTGACCGCGAGGCTTGCTGGGGGCCTTGCGTGTTGCCTATGGCAAATCCTCCCCAAGTTGTGGAACAATTGCCTTCTACCGTCAATATTCGACTATCGAATTCTTGCCCGTCCTTGACTAGAGCTTTTGCATACCCGATAAGTTCTTCTTTGCCAAGATCTAATATTTCACTCGCAAAAATTCCTTCTTTGCCGGGTTTTTTGGGTTCGCAGAACCCTTTGAATCGTTCGTCTTTGATGGATACTGATCTTAAACCAGCAACGGCTTCGTTGATGCTTCGTCTTATCCTGCCTGATGAGATTCCGCTTGATGAGGCGAAACTGATGCAGTTTTGCTTGGCAACACGGACAGCGTTTCCCGTGACGATGCCGTCTGTTGCTTCCACTACTCCCTGTTTGATGTTCGCTTTGGCGCTGTTCTGGAAGAACAGGTAAAGTTCGAATTCCGCTTCTCTGTCTACTGTTCTTGCAAACTTCAGCTCAGTATCGATTGCAGAAAGCAATTCATCTTTAAGATTCTCATACTCCAAAATACTTCACCTTTCCAGCTGTTTTAGCCTGCTTTACCTCCGAAGGTTACCCCCCCAATGACTAGTTCAGGCCCACCCAAGCCACAGGGCAAGGGGAATTGTCCGCTCTTTCCGCATCCTCCAAAGTATCCCGCCCATAAACGAAGGTCTTTGGTCGCGCCTTCTACAGCGGATAACAGATTGAGAATGTTCCCAGATAAGGATACTTCGCGGAGCGGTTCACGGATCTCACCGGCTTCCACCCAGTAGCCGCGAATTGCCTTGAAAAGGAAGCTTCCGTCGCCTTCAACTTGACCTCCCGAGGTCTGGATGGCGTAGACACCAGTGCCCAGCAATTCAAGGGCTTCTTCCTTCGTGAGATTACCAGCGCTGAAGTATGTGTTTGTCATTCGAGGTATTGGAATGAAGCCGAAGTGTACTGCACGGCAGTTTCCTGTGGGCTCCTGGTGCAGGTACTGTGCAGTTCCTCTGCTGTGTAAATAATGCTTGAGTACGCCCTTGTCGAGAATTATGGTTTCGCTTGCCTTTGTGCCTTGATCATCATAGGGCACCCACAATCCGCCAAATTGCGGGATGTTTGGAGTCCCATAATCCACAATTGTGGCGTGTTCCGTACCAAGTTTTTCACCGATTTTTCCAGTCAAGGGAGAGGCGCCTACGACCACGAAGTCGGCTTCGCTGAGGTGGCCGAAGGATTCATGCGCCAGCACGCCTACCAAGGTATTCTCTATGAAAGCTCGGAACTTGCCAGCGGGACAGGTTCTCGCTTTCAGTTGTTCCTTTGCGTGAGTGCCTGCTTCTTTTCCTATCTCTTCAGGGGTCGACTCTTTGGTGTTGAAGAGTTCCAGTCCCATGGTTCCGCCCGCCCGCTCAGCGCCAATTACCAGATCGCCTGATTCTGTTTTGGAGATGACTGAACAGCGCAAATCAATAACTTCAAAGTTCCAGTCGACTATGGAGCCTTCGCTGTTCGTGAACAGTTTCTGTCCGTACAGTTCGCCATATGATCCAGTTACGTTGCTGATGTTCTCACCGAATTCTCGAGCGCTGTCGATAACTCTGTTGACCAGATCGGTCTTGTAGCCCAGATCTTTGGACTTAGGATGAACCTTAACAGAGGATGCATCAGTCGCGCTGCTCTTAACTGCGGATTTCCTCTCAAACTCTAGCCTCAGCGAGGCAGCATCGGCAGAGGCTTTAGCCATTTTGTATGCTCGCGTTACAGTCTCCTCTAGCTCTTTCTTGCTGTCACTGGGAGTGAAAGAATAGCCTGACGCTCCGCCGTAATAGCAGGCAACGCCGATGCCAGCACGAGACCGGAGGATTATGTCCTTCCAATTATCATTGATGCGTTGTAATGTTCTCAGTGTGAGATCCTCGAATCGTGCTTCGACAAATCCTGCGCCTAATTTCTCGCCTAATTCCACGCACTCCTGTAATTTTTCCAGCACGTTATTTCCTCCATACGCGTGAAGCCTACAATTCTTCCAGTTGAAAGAGATTGCTCATACGGGTCAGCGCATTTAAAGTTTGCCAGCACACGATTTCAAGCGCGCACATGGGGACTGACATCTGTTGTTAGTAGAATCTTTAAATACTTGTCAATATACAGATATTGACGGATACCATGTCGTTGAGTGGCTCTCTGGCTCCAAGACAAAAGACGATCTGGTCTTTGAGGAGAAGAGGATTCCAACCAGTTGAGATCGCTAAGAAGCTGAATACAAGTCGTCAGTTTGTACACCAGACGCTGAATGCCGCCGACGCAAAGGTCTCAAATCTGCTGACCGAAATGGCTGGAATGAATAGAATCGAGATACAACACGTGGACGTCAGGAATGGCATTCTACTCGGATATCATCGCGGTCTGAAAACGCAGGCGGTCATATGTTACTCTGGTAAAAATGGACTTCGAGTCTGGTATTGGTATGAGAATCCGGACGCTTGTGAAGAGTGCACGCTGATACATCAGTGCAAGACGTATCTTCTGGATGAAGCTGAAGAGTATGGAATACCACTGACTCCAGATGAGAAAAAGCGGCAACCGGCCAAACTCGCGCGCATATTATTCAGCAGGCTGATTCCGGAGCTGAAGCCATGAAAGAATTGCAAAGAAAGATTGTCGACTTTGTACATGGCTGGTGTCCTAAGGTTAAAGAACCGAAGACCTCACGGTTTTCACTTGTGCGGGCATTGA
>JABAOH010101234.1_pt1 | contig 50494 bp, 58 predicted proteins | sample 7062181 | NCBI WGS metagenome assembly JABAOH01 (sample SAMN14538630, study PRJNA623070) | marine sediment metagenome | biome: marine biome [ENVO:00000428]; feature: marine pelagic biome [ENVO:01000023]; material: deep marine sediment [ENVO:00002113]; isolation source: pool of 5 deep marine... | reverse complement strand
ACGTCCTCGAGGCTTGGCCTCGACGTAACGACGTCCCGGAACGATACCCCCGACCGCGATATCTGGGCAAAGACCTGGCCGAGGCTGTCGTCGGCCTTGGCCCTGACAATGAGGTCGTCGCCCTCACGATCGACCTCGAGGTTCTCCGCCTTCAAACCGTCGACCGCCTCTGGACTCGCTCCGAGGAGGCGGATGTTGCGGGTATCCGTGTGGGCGGACACGAGGTCGTCAGGCGAGCCAGAAGCCACGATCTGGCCTCGTACCATGATGGAGACGTCGTCGGCGAGGGCTTCGGCCTCCTCGATGTAGTGGGTCGTCAGCACCACGGTACGACCTCCCTTACGCAGCCCTCGGACCACCCCCCAAAGGTCGCGTCTGGCCGCTGGATCGAGACCCGTCGTAGGCTCATCGAGGAAGACAAGGCGGGGAGTTCCGACCAGAGCGAGGGCGATGCCGAGCTTCCTCTTCTCGCCCCCGGAGAGCTTCCTGGCTTGGACGTCAGCACGGTCCATTAACCCGACCATCAACAGGATTCTGGAGATCTCCTCCCGGTCAGCAGCCCGGCCGAAAAGGCGGGCGAAATAGCGAATGTGCTCCCAGGGAGTGAGACGGTCGAAGGGCTCAAAGTCCTGCGGTAGGATTCCGACCACCTCTCTGATGCTCTCGTAAGATTTGGTGATGTCCTGGCCCAGGACCTGAGCCGAACCTGCGGTGGGACGACGCAGTCCTTCCAGAATCTCTACGGTGGTGGTCTTGCCCGCACCGTTGGGACCAAGGAGGGCGAAGACAATGCCCTCGAGTACCGTCAAGTCGATGCCATCGACAGCGTGGAGGCCGTCATAGACCTTCACAAGCCCTTTGGCTTCGATGGCGGCAACACTTCCCGCATCCCTCAAACCGGTCACGCCCCCCCATACCTCAACAGTATCGATGCCCTTATAAACACCGTTTCTCACGCATTAATAGGGAGTTGATCTCCTCGTTGCCTGTGAGTCTTGGTAATTCCCGAGCGGCCCTCAGGATGGACGACCGCTGAGGCTCGGACCTCTTCACCTCCTCCTCGAATGGGCTGCTGCGCATTCACCACTTGAAGGTTGCGTAAAGTCAGTATATGCAACATCGAGATCGGGAGAAGCTTAGATACGGAGCTAGGCGTAAACGGGGGATGAGGGTCGAGCTGATCCCCTTCGACCCAGATAAGGCCACGAGGGAAGAATGGGAGGCGTACCACACGTTCCGCCGGCTGAGGCATCAGGAGACTGAGCCGGAGGATCCTATCCTGGGCGACACTGCCGCGGAAGGCCTCATGAGACGCGAGGACCCCTTCTGGACGACACTGCGCTCCCCGAATACTTTATTTGACCCCGGCAATTAGGGATGTCAAGGCAGGACACGGAGGCGTAAGATGAGTGGAACTCTAATCCCTGATGAGATGAAGGTCTTCCTTAAGCGGCGGGGGATTTCCCTGGAGATCGCGGCTGCATTGATGATCGTGTTTGGTTTAGTCATCATCCTCTTTCCCGCCCTTGTGGCGATTCTCATTGGAGTGTACTTGATCGTCGCTGGCATCGTCACCCTTCTCGGTCGTGTCTTCTGGCCCGGAAAGGTCGAATGATTTTCCCAACCTAGGCGGCAAGGCGTACGCTTCACGCGTGACTGGGTATGGTTTGGCTTTCCAGCCGCGACTTTCGCTCTGTCACTTCTACTCATCAGGGAATCGTTAGCTTCAAGAGGACGATGGGGCTGGCATGGATGGGCAGGAATGGTCTTAGTCATGGAAAACAAGGGTGACAAGGGCGGTAGAGACCTCGGAGGACGCGTTCATAGACTGGCAGGTCTCGTCGAGTACGGCCCTGGTTCAATCGTCAGCAGGACAATCATCGACAAGGAAACGGGGACTCTGACTCTCTTTGCCTTCGACCAAGGTAAAGGGTTGAGCGAGCATACTGCACCCTTCGAGGCTCTCGTTCTTGTTCTCGAGGGTCACCTTCAGGTTGAGATTGCCAGTGAGCCCCATCAGTTGAAGGAAGGAGAAATCCTGAAGATGCCCGCCCATCAACCACATGCTCTGAGGGCCGTGGAAAGGTCGAAGATGCTCTTGGCGATGATACGCTAGTGAACTGAAAGGCGTGCGCTCCTGGGTTCAGTCGATGGACCGAGCGGGATTCGAACCCGCGACCTCATGCTTGCAAAGCATGCGATCTTCCAGGCTGATCTATCGGCCCTCAGCTCTCTAATCTTGGGGATAGTTAAAGCATTACCCGCTACCGTTGGACACCCTCTCATCGCCCCACGAGGAGCCTCTCCGCCAGAAACTGGGGCAGACCCTTGTCCAGAATCGACTGGTAGACCGCGATAACGTCGTAGGTGATTCGTCTCACCTCGGCTCTCAGTTTGAGCGTGTCCAAGAGGACCCAGGAGGCCCTCGGGTCGCCATCTCTTGGCTGACCCACGCTGCCAGCGTTTAGTATCAGGCCCTTGGGCGTCTCGAGGACGTACGGAACGTGAGTGTGTCCCATGACGAGCACGTCTGAGCCTGCCTCTTCCAGGAGCTTTGGAGTCGCATGCTGTGGGTAGATGTATTCATCCTCGTCCAGCGGGCTGCCATGGACGACTTTCATGCCGAGGCCGAGCCTTTGCGGCGTCATCTCCGCCGGGAGACTGCGGAGGTACTCCATCGATTCCTGCGTTAGCACACCTCGTGTCCACTCAACGGCCCTCGCCGCGTGGGGGTTGAACCAGGAAGTGTCACCGCTCACCACCGCCCTGTCGTGATTTCCCCGAATGGAGTCGATGCTCCGCAGGCGAAGGACCTGAATGACCTCGTTGGGTTGGGGGTTGTACCCGACCACGTCCCCGGCGTGGAGGATTGCCTCGACCCCTGCCTCATCCACAGCGGCGAGTACGGCCTCGAGAGCAGGCAGGTTTGAGTGCACGTCGGAAATGAGGGCTATAAGGACGATACCACCACCCACCTCAACGTCAAAAGGCTTTATATGCCCAATTCTCGTGGTCGAATCTGATGCTGAGCTGTAAGGCCATCGCAGCCAAGACCGTCATAACCAGCGACGGCCGCATTCTCGGCAGGGTGAGATCGGCCATGGTCGACGAGCACTGGAAGATCCCGCTATTCTCCATCTATCTAGACAGGGGGCAGGCCCGCCAGTTCCACATCCGGAGGCCCCTCTTTGGGAACCCCAGGGCCTACCTTGAGACGGGAGAGATTGCCGCCCTCAGCGACAACGTCGTTCTGAAGAGGCGGTTGGCGGAGTTTGAGGACCGTCTCAGGCCGAGAGGCGATGGGCGGGAGGCGACGAAGATGCTGGGGAGCAAGGTCCTCGGGGAAGAGGGCTACTACTTCGGCGAGCTCACCGATTTGACCCTGGACCAGGCTCGCTGGAAGATCCACGACCTTCTGGTGGAGGTCCGGAAAAAGGCGGCGGACGACATGGGATTCCCCCTCACCCTCTTCGGCACCTGTCAAGCCAGGGTTCCCGTGAAGCGGGTTGATACCCTCAGCGACCAGCTGCAACTCGCCATGGGACCGGATGGCTTCAAGGAGTACATCATTAAGGAGAGGCATCGGGAATAGGGTTTTTAGCGCCGCGAGCCATCTTTGAACGTGGACGAGATCAGGGTCCATCCCGGGGTCTACGCCTCCAAGGACTATGGGCTCTACCTAGAGGAGGAGCGAACCCTCGTCGTCGCCGATCTGCACCTAGGCTTCGAGGGGGCTCTCAGGCAGCAGGGAGTCTCGCTACCCCGCTTCCAGAAGAAGCACATGACGGTGCGCCTGGGCGCTCTCCTGGACCGCTACGATCCCGACGTCCTCGTAGTGAACGGCGACTTCAAGCACGAGTTTTCGCGGAACCTGAAGGAGGAGTGGAACGACGTCCTGGACGTCCTGGACTTTCTGGAAGGAAAGGCCAAAGTGGTGATGGTCCGGGGGAACCACGACAACTTCCTGAAGACAATCCTCAACAGGAAGAGACTGGATCTTCACCAGTCTCACGAAGCTGGCCCTTTCACCATCGTCCACGGTCATGAGTTCATCGCCACAGGAGGACCCCTCATCCTGGGCCATGAACACCCCTCCATGCGCCTGAGGGACAAGATCGGTGCATCGGTCAGCCTTCCCTGCTTCGTCGTCAGCGATGAGGTCACTGTTCTCCCCGCCTTCAGCCCGTTAGCCTATGGCTCCGACATCCTTCGCGGACCCTACCTTTCTCCGATGCTGACTGACTCCTCCATGAAAGAGGCGAGGGTTTACGGCCTGGATGACAAGCTCGGAATCATGGAGTTCGGCAGAATAGCGGAAGTCTCGACTCAGGTCGAGTGAGTTGGCGCGGGAGTGCCACGGACACCTCCTTAGAGGAGGGCTGAAGATAGGCAGGTGCTTTTAAGGAACACGAAGTTGGAGCCCTCGATGGCATCCCAGACATCGAGTGGTAATGCAATTGTCCGCCGATACGAGTCAGATGACTTGGACGCTTGCCGAGCTCTCTGGATCGAGCTGACAGAGTGGCATCGGGACCTCTATGACAGCCTAGAGATCGGTGGGTCCGATCCGGGCCGCCTCTTCGATGAGCACCTTGAACGCGTTGGGAAGGAGAACATCTGGGTAGCCGAGGTATCTGGCAGAGTCGTCGGCCTGGCGGGGTTGATTCCAAGCGAGCAGGAGCCAGAACTGGAGCCGCTGGTAGTCAGTGGGCAGTATCGCAGGATGGGAATCGGAAGGCGATTGGTAGAGGCCGTTATTGAGAGAGCTCGAGCGGATGGGGCACACTTCCTTCGGGTCCAGCCCACTGCTCGGAACAGACTCGCACTAACCGTCTTCCAGGAACTCGGTTTCGATCTGCTCGGACACATCGAACTCTTGATGGACTTTCGGCCCGAGGGCAAGAGGAAGTGGCGGCCGGGGGGGAAGCTCGCGGGCCTGGACTTCCGGGTGTGAACTGGAACGCTCCATACCCTTATAACGCGCGGCCGAATACATCGCTGGTTACAATGCCCAAGAAAACCACCCTATCCCTCATCAAGGCAGACGTCGGGAGCGTCGCGGGACACCAGGCGGTCCATCCCCGCTTGGAGGAGATCGCCCGGGAGTCCCTGGAAGAGGCTAGGTCCCTTGGCGTCCTAGAGGACTTCTACGTCACCCACTGCGGAGACGACCTCGAGCTTATCATGACCCATCGACTGGGGGTCGACAGCCCGAAGGTTCATGAGCTGGCATGGCTCACCTTCAAGAAGGCTGCCAAGGAGGCGAAGGGGCTCCACCTGTACGCCGCTGGCCAGGACCTGCTGGTAGACGCCTTCTCAGGTAACGTCCGGGGCATGGGACCCGGGAGCGCTGAGATGGAGTTCCAGGAGCGGCCAGCTGAGCCTGTGGCCGTCTTCATGATGGACAAGACGGAACCTGGGACCTTCAACCTCCCAATCTACCGCATGTTCGCGGATCCCTTCTGCTCCGCAGGGCTCGTCATCGACACCGCCATGCACGAGGGCTTCCGCTTCGAGGTTTGGGACATCAAGGCTCACCGCCGCGTCTTCTTCGACTGTCCGGAGGAGATGTACGACCTGCTCGCCTTCATCGGCACCAAGGGGCAGTACGTCATCAAGCACGTCTACGCCAGGGCGGGTCAGGTGACCGAGGGGGAGCCCGTGGCCGCCGTGAGCACCGACAAGCTCGCCCACATCGCAGGGAAGTACGTCGGCAAAGACGACCCAGTGGCCCTGGTGCGTTCCCAGTCGGGACTGCCCGCCATGGGTGAGGTGCTGGAGGCCTGGTCGTGGCCCTTCATGGCTGCAGGTTGGAACCGAGGCAGCCACAACGGTCCGGTTTTACCTATCGGGATGAAGGATAACAGGGTCAGTCGCTTTGACGGTCCGCCCCGAGTCTTTGGCCTGGGATTCCAGGTGGGGGACGCGAAGCTCATCGGTCCTGTGGACCTCTTCGACGATCCCGCCTTCGACAACGTCCGGCGGCAAGCCGCGGAACTGGCGGACTACGTGCGGCGTCACGGGCCCTTTGAGCCTCACCGCCTGCCCATGGACGAGATGGAATACACCACAATGCCCCAGCTCATGGCGAAGGTTAAGGATCGCTGGGAGGACGTCGCTTAGGCGCCGAAAAGGTCGCTACAAGAACGAAGACGTTCAGGACGACCAAGATAATCATCGTGCTCCGAAGGTCGTAGAGCACTGAAGTGACCCTTCGCAGCTCCGACAGCTCCTCATTTGGAGCCATGTATGGCTGATCGACCCTCGCGGCTAAAGGGTTTCCTGGGGCCCATGGGGTTCCTGCCCGAACTGACGCGCCACCCTTTAAGAACAGCCTTTCCCATGGGCCAGCCATGAAGACTCCCCTCCTGATAGTGAACTTCAAGGCCTACCGGGAGGCGCTGGGTCCTGAGGCCCTTCGACTCGCTCGTCTCTGCGAGAAGCTAAGCTGGGAAACTGGGAAGGCAATAGCCATAGCGCCCTCCGTGGCAGACCTAGCGTGGATCGTGGACCAAGTGAAAATCCCCGTCCTTGCCCAGCACTGCGACAACCTTCCCGCGGGAAGCTTCACGGGTTGGCTCCCTCCTGAAGCCGTCAAAGCCACCAGGGCCGTTGGGACCATCCTCAACCACGCGGAGAGGCGTCTCGAACTCTCCGACTTGGAGGCCCTTGTGGGTAGGTGTGAAGTCTTTGGTCTCGAGACTGTTGTGTGTGCCGACAACCTCCCAGTCGCAAAGGCCTGTGCCGTCCTGGGACCCACCTTCATCGCCATCGAACCCCCAGAGCTCATTGGGGGCGATGTCTCCGTAACCTCCGCCAAACCAGAGGTGATACAGGGGGCGGTGGAGGCCATACATCAGGTGGGCCCGGAGGTGGGAGTCCTCTGCGGAGCGGGGGTGAAGACTGGGAAAGATGTGGCAAAGGCGCTGGAGCTTGGAACCCAAGGTGTGTTGCTCTCCTCAGGGATCGTCAAGGCAAAGAAACCTCTGGAGGCTTTGGAGGACCTGCTGTCTGGGCTCGGCGGGTAGCATCTTCCGGAAGCATCTGACAAGTTGTGTGCGTGTAGACGGGCGCTTCATACGCTTTCGATGACGACGTGGGGTCCGTGTGGACCCCGATACTTCTCGTCGTGCTAATTGTCGCCTCACCGTGGACGATCTCAGTGAGTACCCCACCTGAGGAAGCCGCCCTGGTCATCAACGAAGTGATGTACGATCCAGAAGAGGGCGAAGAGTGGCTGGAGCTCTACAACGCCGGGCCTTGGACAGAGCTGGGCGGTGCGTTGCTGAGCGATCAGGATGGTCATGACTACGAGTTCCCGAACCTGCTCTTTCCGCCCGCGGCCTACCTCATCCTCGTAGTAGGGGAGGGTGTGGACCGCGGGTTCGAGGAAGGTCCCGCTATCCTCCACATGGGCTTCAGTGGGTCAATCTTCAACAACGGTGGCGACGATGTCTTGCTCGAGGGCGAGGGCGTAGTCCTCGACTACATGAGCTTCGGCAGTGGCTCCGGGGTGGATCCACCTCCCCCCTCCTTCCCCTGGGAGGGATCCGCGCAGACCGCCCCAAAGGGACGTTCCCTCTCCCTGCAGCCGAGCGGACTCGTCGAGGCGACCGCCGAGGAATGGAAGCCGTCTTTCCCCACTCCGGGGGGTCCCAACGGAGACGATGAGGACTCTGGGATCCTCATCTCGGAGGTATACTACCACACCTTTGGGGATAACGAGTACGTCGTCCTGGTCAACACGGGCTCCAGGGCTGTGAACCTGTCTCACTGGACGGTATCCGACGGGGAGGGAGCTTGGGAGATGGGGGAAGTTCCTGCGACGCTACCGGGCGCACGGTTCGTGCTCTCCCAGAACGCCACTTCCCTGTGGGAGATTGCTGGCCTCCCGTCAGATGCGTGCGTGGAGGGATGCGACATCACCCTAGACGAGAGCGGCAACTTCGCCCTCGCCAATGGTGGAGACGAAGTTGTACTCTACGACCCCTACGGTAGGGTGGTCGATTTGTTCCATTACGGTTCCTCCCAGGGAGGTGACGGGTGGGAGGGGCGAGGTGCCACTCTCCTCAACCGGGGCTACGTCGCGAGGAGAAAGGCTGCAGGCCTCGTGCTCCAAGACACCGACACGGCGTTGGATTGGGAGTGGCACAGGACTTTTCGGCCTGGGCAAAGCTTTCGAGAGGTCCACCATGCTCGCGGCGCCCTGATCAAGCCCTTCAGCTCGCCAGAGTCAAGCCTCTCTCACCTGCTCAGCATCCTAGACGCCTCTCGGGAGGAGATCATAGTGGCTGGATTCAAGCTGACGAGTTGGCGGATCGCCTCGTCGCTGGTGGCTGCCCTCGAAAGAGGCGTGGTGGTTCGCATCGGCCTGGAGGGGACTCCGCCCGGCGGGATGGAGCCGGAACAGGAAACCATCCTCTCCCACTTGGCAGCTAAGGGCGCATCGGTCCTTCTGATGCAGGCGGGGCGGGAAGGGTTCAGGAGGTACGCCTTTCATCACGCGAAGTACGTGGTCGTGGACGGCACCTGGCTCATTCAGGGATCTGAGAACTTCTCGGAGAATGGTTATCCCGTCCGCCCAGAGGGGAATAGGGGCTGGGGCGTCGTGGCCTTCAGCCGAGACCTAGCCCGCTGGTATACGGAAGTCTTCGCCGAAGACTGGAACACGAGTAGGAGCGACGTACATGTCTTCCTAGCGCCCGGCCCTGTACATGGGATTAGAGGCACAGACTCTTCGGCACCTCCGCTCCGACCTGAGGAATTCCATAGCGTCGATGTCGAGGTGCTGTTTAGCCCGGACAACGCGGTGAGCAAGGACGGTCTGTCCAGAGTACTTCGAGAGGCCGCGGAACGGGTGGATGTGGAGATGTTCTACCTCCGCTGGGAATGGAATGGGAACCCCAATCCGCTTGTCGAGCTCCTCATAGAGCTAGCCAGAAAGGGTGTACAAGTCCGCATCCTTCTCGACGGGAGTCCTTATAACGTGGAGGGCAAGGATGACAACGATGAAGTGGCCTCTAGGCTGAACGGCATAGCTGCCGAAGAGGGAATCCCTCTTGAGGCGAGGCTTCTCGAACCGAACGTCGATGGCATCGTCAAGCTCCACAACAAGGGATTGGTGGTGGACGACCGTCTTGTCTTTACCTCTAGCATCAATTGGAACTACAACGGCGCTTATGAGAACAGGGAGACCGGACTCCTCCTAAGTTCCGGAGACTTGGCCGCTTTCTTTCGTGGCATCTTCGAGGAGGATTGGGTGCGGCAGCTACCGCCCTTGGAACCAGTGATTCGCGGACCCACCTCTGTCAGATTGGGAGATGAGGCGACCTACGAGGCGGGACTGTCGGTGGATGTCAAATCCGTGACGTTCACCTGGGATCTGCACGGGGACGGGACCTGGGACGGTTACGGTCCTACATACTCGTTCGCGCCAGCGGAGGAGGGCACGTACGTCTTGCGTTTGAGGGCACAGAGCGAGACGGGACAGTCTTCCGAAGTTGAGGCCCTCGTGGAGGTCACCGCGGGTGTGGGTTGGGCGTTGAACGCACCTCATCTGCTGATTGGTGTCGTCAGCGGTACCGCCGCGATCCTATTGTTGAGAAAGTTGAGAACCACGAGAGAACCTACTAATAAACACGCCTCGAGAAGCGTATCACGTGAGCGACGAGGACCAGATCTCGGCGGCGGAGATTGAAAAGTACGCCTATTGCCCCCTGAATTGGTGGCTCTTCAAACAGGGGGTTGCCGCCGGTGGGAGGGAACAGGAGGAGGGCAGGCAGAGACATCGAAGCCTTGCGGAGGATCTGACCCTTATCCTCCGAAAGGAGGAGAGGTCCCGGCAGTGGGAGAGTTTGGTCCTCTATTTCGCACTAGGTTCATCCCTTGTGGCAATCTTTGGGGTCACCTTTCTCGGACTTATCGATGTCCGTTTCGGAGTCATCCTCTCAGTGCTTTCACTCATATGGCTACTGGCGGCCACCTTGCTTCTCTACAGGGCGGAGACCATCGTCTCCCCCAACGAGAGGCTCGTCCTAGAGAGGCTCATGGTGATTTTCGCCATGGTGGCCACGGTCATCGCCCTCCTATCGCTGTCCCTGTCCTTTCTGCAGGACAGGGCTGTGGCCTCGATCCTAGAAGTCGTCGCCCTTCTGTGGCTCATCGGGGCCTCATTCTTCCTGTACAAGTCTCTTCGCGACCTGGAGGAAGCCCACAGCTTCCGGGCAGTTCGACAGGTCGAGGAGGAATCCATAACCTACGTTGACGACCCGTCTGAGGGGGCGGAGCTGCTGAGTTCTGAGACCCACAAACTCACCGGCAGGCCCGACTTTATCATGCAGGACGGCGACAAGTTCATCCCTGTAGAGGTGAAGACTGGGCGAAAGCCGAGGGGACCCCTGTTCTCTCACATCCTTCAGCTCGCCGCCTACTGTCTCCTCGTGGAGGAGAAGACAGGACGACGCCCGCCCTACGGCCTCCTCAGGTACGGCGAGGCCGTTCACGAGATCGAGTATTCGCAGGACCTGAGGTCGCTGCTGCTCTCAAAGCTGGAGGAGATGAGGGAGGTCGCGGCGAAAGGCGAGGCACATCGAAATCACAACCGGTCGGGCAAGTGCGCCGGTTGCTCCCGTCGCTACGCCTGTTCCGAGAGGCTTGCCTAGTCCTTGTCCTCTGAGTTCTGGAGGGCCTTCAGCACCTCCTCAAGACGGTCCCTGATGGTCTGAACCTCCTTTCGCATGCGTAGCATCTCCTTCTCGAAGGGAGTGAAGTCCGCCGAGGAGAAGATGCGATGGGTAACGAAGACGCCTATGAACATCGCACCCACGGCACTGAGTACCGCCACGATGACGAAGGCGATGAGGAACAGGACGGGGTTAGCGATGAGGTCCTCAATGCGGAATAGACCTGCCAGCTCGAAAGCTAGGATCGTGAGGAGGGCCAGGACCACGATGATCCAAAGGACGGTCCATCGATTGAGATTCACGCTGCAGTCCTCCGCTCGAGAAGTGTTGCCAGGGGGGCGTTGAGGAGGTCCTGGGAGCTGAGCATTCGATGTTGTCTCTCTTCGCCCAGGAAGAGCTCAAACTGCCAGCCCTCCGCCGAGGGCGTAACCGTCACATCGAGGGAGAGGTCGAATTCGGAACTCCTCCGGTCTATGGCCACGGTCTCGACAATGAACGATGACCTGATCACCACTTCTTGACCAGAGATCCCCTTGAAGTCCACAGCGTACTCGAGCCCATGAGTATTGGACTCCATGGCACTATCAGCCACTCCTCCCTCAGGCGTCAAGTTCAGATAGAGCGCCTTGTAAAGGTAGGTTCCAGATAGGCTTGTCACAAACAGGATTATCAGGTCCTCTCCATCGTCGTAGTTGAGGATGAGACGGGGCAAGCTCGAGATGTCTTCCTGCACGCCCACGAGCCGCGGCGTAATGATGACAAGTAATAGCAACAGGATGACCGTAGCTGCCATGAAGGCTTGCCTGAGCATCCGGCGCTCATAACGAAGCCCCGGATAAAAGCTTTCGAGGAGGCTAGTTCTCACTGATCAAATGAAAAAAATAGGGGGGAGGTTATCGTGATTACCTGCGAAGCACGTCGCGTCTCACCGACTCTGCCTCGCTGAGGGCGACCTCGGCGTCTCGAATCCGTTTGACCTTCTCTGGAACCATGTCGATCCTACTGTAGACCAGGTCCCTCACGGCCGAGCGGATTGCCTCGGAGCGAGAGGGGAAGTCGTCCACGGCCACCAGGAAATCCAACGCCCGGATGAAGCGCTCTGGCAGGCGGATGGTGAGCTTCTCAGACTTCTCCAAGCTTAGCCCCCATGGGAGGTCGGACCGACCTCCGATGTACCTAGTATAGACCTCCGGATAATGCTATTCGTATATAAATTCTCGCGAACCGCGCCGTCCAAAAGGATTAACTCAGCATCGATGATGGAGCCTCGTGAACGACGAAGATGCAACGCTGATGCTCGCCGGGCCCGTCAAGATCCATCCCAGGGTCCTCCGCGTGATGTCCACCGCCTCCATCGGGCATCGGACCGAGGGGTTTAGAGGGGTCAACTCCGAGATAAGGGAGCTGTTGAGGTACGCCTTCCAGACCAGCGGTCCCGTAGCGGCAATCTCCGGATCGGGAACGGCAGGGATGGAGGCCATGCTGGGGAACCTCCTACGTCCAGAGGACCGTGTCCTCTGCATCACCAACGGAAAGTTCGGCGAGAGGATGTACGAGATCTCATCCCGCTACTCCATGGCCACGCAGCTAGACTTCCCCTGGGGCAGGGTGTTGGACCTGGAGCGCGTGAGGGAGAGCTTGGAGAGAGGGGAGTACGACGCCCTCACACTCTGCCACAACGAGACGTCGACGGGCAGCACGAACCCTGCCCGCGAGCTGGGCAGGATCGCGAAGGACTCAGGCATCCTGTTCCTGGTCGATGGGATAACTTCCGTTGCCGGCCTCCCTGTGGACATGGAGGGATGGGGCATTGATGCCATTGTACTCGGATCTCAGAAGTGTCTCGCTGCGCCGGCCGGCCTCTCAGCCATCGCCCTTTCGAACAAGGGTTATGAGGCCCTGAGGGACGACGGTCCCTACTATCTGAACCTCAAGGCCCATGTCGACAGACTCGAGAAGGGAGACACGCCGTATACTCCCGCCATCCACCTATTTCTCGCCTTCCGAGAGGCACTGCGGATGTTGAAGGAGGAGGGGTTGGAGGCGAGGCTGCGGCGCACGGCCCGCCTCGGCAAGGCCTGTCGTGCTGCAGGTCAGTCCATCGGCTTGGAGATATTCCCAGAGGCTGCATGTGCGTCCGATACCGTCTCTGCCTTCCTCTATCCCGAGGGCGTGATGGAGGCTAAATTCCGTCCCCGTCTCCGCGATGAACACAGAGTCGTCGTTGCCGGGGGGCAGGGAGAGTTGAAGGGCAAAGTCTTCCGAATCGGTCATATGGGAATCTGCAGCTTCTCCGACCTCGTGGCGACCTTCGGTGCCGTCGAGGCCGTCCTCGGCGAGACAGGGCACAACTTTGAAAGGGGGAGCTCCCTCGAGGCTTTAGGGAGTCTTATGGCCTGAGCCCACTACGCCTTGGCAGGCGCCGTCGTGAACCATGGGACCTCGGCAGCGTCGGTCCTCAGGTTCTGGCTCACCTTGGTCTCCTCCAGGGTCATCCTGATCCCAGACTGATGCATCACGGCCCCAGTCCAGGCGATCATAGCGCCGTTGTCCACACAGAGATCGGCCGGTGGGGCGAACATCTTGGCACTCCTCTCCGCTGCCATCTGCCCAACCATCTCACGGAGCCGACTGTTGCACGCCACCCCACCCCCCAGCAGGACCTCGTCCTTGTCCAGGTGGGCCATGGCCCGCTCGCTAACCTCTGTCACCATCCCGAAGGTTACCTCCTGCAGGGAGTAGCAGAGGTCCTCGAGCCGTGCCCCCTTGCGGCGCAGGTTCAGGGCTGCCGTCAGTATCCCGGAGAAGGCCACGTCCATCCCCTTCACGGTATAGGGCAGGGGGAGGAGGTCGGAACCTCGGCGGGCTCTACCCTCAACCTCTGGCCCCGAGGGGAAGGGGAAACCCACCTCCCTGCCGAACTTGTCCAGGAGATTCCCTAGGCCGATGTCTAGGGTCTCGCCAAAGACCCTGTAACGCCCATTCGCATAGGAGATGACCTGGGTGTTGCCACCGGAAAGGTAGAGGAGGACAGGGTCGAAACATCGCGTGGCCTTGCGGCCGATCTCAAGATGGGCGATGCAGTGGTTGACCCCGACCACGGGCACATTGAGGGAGAGGGAGAGAGCTCGGGCAGCTGTAGCCACCGTCCTCAGGCAAGGGCCGAGTCCGGGGCCTTGAGAGAAGGCCACCAGATCTACCTCCTTCAGCGGGACACCAGCCTCCTTAATTGCCCTCCTGAGGACCGGTTGGATTCGCTCTGCGTGGTGATTGGCGGCCTCTCGTGGGTGTATCCCACCGGTCTGGGGCCGGTACATCTCGGCGGCGTTGGCTAGAATGTTGCCCTGGTCGTCGACGAGGCCTACGCCTATGGTATGGGCTGTTCCCTCAATGCCCAGGCAGAGCATCGAGTACCTATGGACCCTCGTCTAAAAAGCTGTGTTGAGTTAGTGACTCGGAGGCCCCCTCCACCGGTTCTCCGCCGTTGGCGGCGAGGATGCTGAAGTCCTTGATCTGCTGAAAGGAGGGGTCCTCGCCATCATGGACCCTCTTGGTGCGATAGTAGAGGATTCCGACAACCGCGGCGACCGCGGCCACGACGACGATCCCCAGCAAGAAGTCGGACTGGAAGGCTACGATGATGAGGTTGAAGGAGTAGGCCACCATGAAGGTGCCCGCTAGAGCTCCGAGGATGATGGCGAGCCACACCTTCTTCTCGTCTATGCCGCTCATCTTCCCGATGATGGTGGCGCTGACGGCCCCCGATCCCTGGAAGGGGACCATGACCCAGAGGATGAGGCCCAGGAAGGCGAGCTTGCTGAAGCCACGGCCCTCCTCGATCATCTTCTTCGCCTTCAGCTCTGTCTTGCGTGCCCAGCTGCCTAGGATGGGAATGTAGTAGAGCACGCGGTAGTTCCAGAGGAGAAAGAGGCCCACCAGGACGTCGACCATGGCGATAGAGATAGCCATGAGGGCGGGATGGATGCCGATGGACACCCCGAGGGGTATGACGGACTCCTTGCCAAAGGGAGGGAAGAAGTAGGCGGCTAGGAGGGGGAAGATCAGTGTTCCCATGTTGCCGAGGGAGTAGACCCACACGAGGTAGAGGGCCGCGATGAACAGGGGAACTGTCGCTTTCGCTGCTCCGAGGAGAAACTGGTGTAGGGTGACATCTCGAATGGTGAATCTATCTGCCTCGTACATCCTCCTGCGGCTCCTGTGGGTAGGGTGCCGTTGGCGAGGGCTTAAATGAGGGATTCGACGAGAATATCAGAAGTGATTATCGGGAAGAGGACCCGCCGATGGACCGGCGAGGTATCGGAGACCGCAGCAGCTCATTTCAGGGACCAATGGCATGAGGGTTCATGGATTCGGAGGCGAACAAGGCGGGTGTCCAGAGGTTTCTCAAGGGATTTCCAGAAAGGCCTGTCGTGGACGAGCTGGTTACCCTCGATGCAATTGATCACGGCATCTCGCCGGGATGGCCCCCCACTTCGGAGGGTTTCGAGCATGGACCGGTTCTTGACCGCGGTTCCTGACCTCGAGGCTGTGTTCGAGGACGTAATCGAGGAGGAAGACCGGGTCGCCGCCCTCAGGGTCACCTCTACGGGAAGAGCCGTAGAAGGCATCCAGGGCTTCATCTCGGCGAGGGTACCGTTGGCGGTAACTGCCATCGGCATCTTCAGGATCAGGGAGGGGAAGGTCATATAGCACTGCTGACTCATGGCATCAACGAATCCCTAGAAGGGAAGGTAAGTGGGCTCGCCCGGATTTGAACCGGGGACCTTCACCATGTCAAGGTGACGTCATAACCCCTAGACTACGAGCCCTTGCGTGAGAGAGTGCGGGCGGGCATATAGGTTTTTTCTGGGATACCACAAACCCTATACCGCTGACATCATTGCGAAGTCCGATGGCCAAGAAGGCAGCCGACCTGTTCCAATTTGCCCATGAGCACCGAGACGAGATCGTATGGATGAGCCAGAACACGAATACGATCCCACTTGATGTGGAGATCGAGGAGGCCATGATAGCCTCCGTCCATTCGGGGGAGTACCACCTCTACCCCTACCACCGGGGCATCTTCGGACTGCGTGAAGCAATCCTGGAAGACCTCTCTCTGGATGAGTATGATGTCCTTCTGACCAACGGCGGCATCGAGGCCCTCTACGCCGCTCAGCGTGCCCTACTGAGTGAGGGAGAGGAGGTGATTGGCACGGACCCAAGCTTCCTCCCGATACATCGACAGACAGAGATGTCAAAGGCTCGCGTGGTAGAAGTGCCGATTTACGGCGATCCATGGAAGCTCACCTCTGCCGCCACTGAGGTCGAGATTCGAGAGAAGACGCGGGCCCTCCTTGTGATCAATCCCCACAATCCGGTGGGCAGTGGGTACGCCGGGACGGAGCTGAGGGCATTGGCAGACCTGGCAAGGGACCACGGCCTCTACCTCTTCCACGACGTGACCTATCGGGACTTCGACGAGAATCACAGCCTGGCAACGGAGTACTATCCTGAGAAGACCTTGACCTTCTACTCCTTCTCCAAGGGACCCGGGATGGCTGGGTTGCGGGTGGGTGGTCTCGTGGGACCATCCGATCTAGTCGAGCGAGTGCGATTCTACAACACTAACGTCTTGGGCGTCAATGTTGTCGCCCAAAGGGGCGCCTTGGCGGCACTTCGTACCAAGAAGCGATGGCTGCCGAAGCTGCGCAGTGTCTGCACCAGAAACCAGGACGTCATCCGGAAGGCTGTCGAGAGCGTGGACGGCGCCCACCTCCCAGTCTATCCTTCCAAGTCAAACTCTTTCATCGTTGACCTCCAGGAAGCGGGAGTCGACTCCCCCGCTCTGGAAGAGCAAATGCTCCTGGAGCACAGAGTTCACGTGCGGGCTGGTACCTACCTGTCTCCCCGCTTCGGAAGGAACTTCGTCCGCGTGTCCTTCAGCGTAACGCCGGAGGATTGCGACAGGTTCCCTGAAGCCTTCACCGCATCGATGGAAGCGCTGCGGAATTAGTGTGGATGCTCCCGCCGGGATTTCCAAGGACCTGCTGCCCTGTTTGAACCCGGGTCACCGGCTCGAAAGGCCGGAATGATTGACCGGACTACACTACGGGAGCACCCTCGTGCGGGAGATAAGCAGACCGGGTTAAATCCTCTGCCTTACCCTATGTAGCCCAGGTCCTTCGGACCGCCCTTCGGCTCCTCCGGCATGATCTCGCCCTGGTCCCGCAGGCGGGCGGTGATGGCGTCGATCTGCTTCGCCTTGGCCTCGAGCTCCTCGAAGCTTATCTCGATTCCTAGGCTCTTGGTGAGTACCTCTAGGACGGCTCGAGCGCTCTTGGGGTCGACGAAGTAGCCCGAGGTCTCACCCATGAAGCACACCGCCGCCATGTCGTTCAGGGCCCCGAGGCCGAGGAGTAAGCCGCTGGCGCCGACGATTCCGGTGCCCGGCTCCCCTCTGGAGAAGACCACACCGTATTTCTCCATCTCCTTAACCAGCCCCTCATCCGTGGCGGCACCGTAGACCTTCGGCGTGTCCACGATCCTACCAACGCCGTAACCGCCCAGCGTGAATATCCTCTTGGTGTTGAACTCCTTCAGGACCTGGATAACGAAGTCCGAGAGCTCGTACTGGCCCTCGGGGTTCATGCCCTGGAAGTCCCCTACGAGGAATATCATGTCCACGCCCTTCCCAGCCCCCTTGACGTAGTAAAGCTCGTTGTTTACCAGCTTCACGAGGCCGCCGTCTTGGACCATGATCTGCGGAGGGAAGTACTTGGAGATTATTTCCGCAAACTTCTTGCCTCCCAGCTCATCGATAAGGTGCTCGGCTGCTAGCTTGCCTACATTGCCGATTCCAGGCAGGCCCTCGATGAATATGGGGTCCTTGAGCTTCGGCTTCTCTGTGTAGTGAATCACTATGTTTTCCACGTCTCTACGCTCCTCGCTTGAGTTCCCTTCTGTACCTTCCATAGCGGTCTTCGGGTGAGTACCTTGGGGGAAGAGCCATCCCGGTCCTCGAGTGGCACTTGGGACACTCGTCCCTGAGGGTATAGGCACTACAGGCGGTGCACTTCCTTATGAGGGTTCTCACTTTACTCCTTCCTCTGGAACTTCCCGTCACCACCCCTGGACCTGATTTTGTCCAGGGCCTCCTGGGCGGCCTGCTGCAGCTCCTCCTCGGCCGTCTTGTAGTCCGGGGCCCTGACAACGACCCTGTATCGGGGCGCGCCGATGTACTGTACCTTGACGGAGACTCCGTCGTCCTTCTGGATTCCCGTGAGGACCTCCTTCAAGTGGACGATGCCGTCCGGAGTGGGGCAGGTCATCTCCAGGTAGCCGTTGATCTTCACCATGGGTGGGACGATGTTCTCCTGGGCGACCTGGATAAAGGCCTTCGTCCACGCGCCCTTCAGGCCCTCCCGCTCCAGGACGGTCTGGTCGATGGCGCACTCCTCGAAGGCGGCGTACAGTGTACCGAATCTCTCCACTAGGTCGCTCACGAAGGTCGAGTAGGCCCACTCCAGATCCTTCTTCTGGCGCTGGGCAACGAGCTCGAGGAGCTTCTCCGCCTTCTGGGCGTTCTTCCATTCCTGGACCTTCTCCCGCTTCTGGTGCTCGTTGACCGCCTTCAGGCTGAGGTCGATGTGGCCCTTGTCGGGGTCCACCTTGAGCACCTTGCAGACGACCTTCTGGCCCTCTCGGACGTAGTCCCGGATATACTTGATCCAGCCGCGGGCCACCTCGGCAACGTGAATGAAACCCTCCTTCCCGCCGTACTCCTCGAGGCCGACAAAAGCGCCGAAATTCTTGACCTTGGTCACGGCGCAGACGACGAGCTCGCCCTCGTCCGGCCATTCTGGCCCATAGGCAGCTACGTCAACACCTCCACGACGTCCGCCTTTATGTCGGCCTTGCCACCGGTGGGCTCTGCCAGGGTCGCACCGCAGACGAGACAGCTGACCACGCTCGCCGCGCGATCGAAGATGACCTGTTCGCTACCGCAGTCCTTGCATCTCACCCTGACGAAACGACTCTTAGTCTCCCACATTAAACCTCAACCAGCTCCAAACGCTTGGCCCTGAAAGTGGGCCTGTGATGGGCCTTGCCGCAGGTCCTGCACCTGTAGCGGATGTTGATCCTACGTGTAGGCTTCTCCCCAGAGGGCTTCGGCCGGGGGAACCCACCGTAGCCTCGGAGCACTCTTCGGAACCTCCTCTGACCGGCCTTCAGCTCGCTCCTGGGCCTGGTCTTGACCCTCTCGACCTCCAGCTCCTGATGTGAGCCGCAGTGGGGGCAATAGGACCTGATAACCCTGGGCAGTTTCATGATTCGGATGTCGCAATAGGATACGAGACTATTTCAAGCTTAGGCCGCGGTCAGATATACTGGCTGTCGGCCCAGAGACACCGACAATTTTTATATAGAGCAAATAATACTGACACCGGGAATATTAGGGGGAGCGCATATCATGGGGTCCAAGGAAGAAGGCCTGGTAGCCCTCCTCATTCAGGCGGGGCTCTCGAAGAACCTTGCGCGAACCCTCGTCGTTCTCGCCTCTCAGGGGGAGACCACCTCGTTGGACGTGGAGAAGGTCGCGGGCCTTCGGCAACCCGAGGTCTCGATTGCGATGAAGGAGCTGAGGGGAAGGGGTTGGGTCGCCAAGAGGGATATCAAGAGGGAGGGGAAGGGGAGGCCCCTGCACGCCTACCGCCTGGCGAAGCCCTTCGACAGGATCGCTGAGGAGATCGTGAAGGAGCAAAAAAAGAGGGTACGGTCCATCGAGGAAACCATTAGGCAGCTGCAGAAGGAGGCTAAGGCCTTCTTATCACCTTAGGGCCGTCGGCTCTACCCACGATAGCTAGGTCCGCTATTCCGAGGAAAAGTCCGTGTTCCAGGACCCCGGGGATCTCCTTTATCCGACGGGCCAGACCGGCGGGGTCTCCGATGGGCGGGAACCGGCAGTCCAGCACGTAGTTGCCATTGTCGGTTAGGTAGGCTTCCTCGGCTACCCTCCGGAGGCTCGGGGTGCAACCCAGTACCTCCAACCGCTTGCTGGTCTGCCTCCAGCCGAAGGGAAGTACCTCAACGGGCACCGGAGTCCGCTCGCCCAGGGAGGCCACGAGCTTGGACTCATCCACGATTACGACCATTACCTCCGATGCCAGGGCCACGAGCTTCTCCCTGAAGAGGGCGCCCCCCATGCCCTTAATCAGGTCAACCTGGGGGTCGACCTCGTCTGCACCGTCGATGGTTAGGTCGATGTGGGGATGGTCCTCCAAGGAGGTCAGGGATATCTCAAGGGACTCGGCAAGGGCCCTCGTGTCCTCGGAAGTGGGAATGCCGAGGACACTCAGGCCTTCCTTCACCTTCCGGCCCAACCCCTCAATGGCGTAGCGCGTCGTCGAGCCGGTGCCGAGACCCAGCACCATCCCGTCCCTCACCCTCTCCAACGCAGCCTCTGCTGCCGCCTTCTTCAGGTTCATAACAGCACCGTGAACAACATCGCCCGGAGGGGTGAGATAGCCCAAATACCTTCCCGACGGCGGCTGCGCCACTATTATAGGCAGGAGGGGCTCCTCAGGCTAGGATGAGACTCGCCTCCCTCTACTCCGGTGGGAAGGACTCCAACTATGCCCTGTACCTAGCGCAGCAGGCAGGGCACGAAGTCGTTCGCCTCGTCACCCTGCAGCCCTTGGAGGGTTCGTGGATGTACCATGTGCCCAACATCCGGTGGACACACCTCCAGTCCGAGGCCTTGGGGATCCCGCAGCTGACGGAAGAGGCTGGACAGGGCGAGCAAGAGGAGTTGGAGGCGCTTAGGCGCGTCCTCTCCAGGGCCGATGTGGAGGGGGTCGTGGTGGGAGCCATAGCCTCCGACTATCAATATACCCGCGTCGGCCAGATTTGCGAGATCCTAGACCTCTGGGTGTACTCGCCTCTGTGGAGGAAGGACGCCGTCACCCTGCTTCGAGAGTACGTGGAGGCGGGATTCAGCGTAATCATCGTCAGCGTTTCCGCAGAGGGCATGGGGGAGAGGTGGCTGGGCAGGACCCTCGATGGGCAGGCCTGCGACGAGATCCTGGAGCTCGGGAGGAGGTACGGTGTACATCCAGTGGGCGAGGGGGGTGAGTTCGAGACGATGGTTCTGGACGGCCCCAACTTCTCTTCGAGGCTGGAGGTTTTGAAGGCGGAGATGGAGTGGCAGGGGACGTCAGGGACTCTCCACCTACAGGATGTCAGGCTGGTCGGCAAGCCCGCTGACCACGCCGAGTCCCCGGCCTAAAGCTTCGATAGCCCGCACGAGTAGGTCGGGACTAGAAGGGTCGACATGAAGTCGAACGAGGAGGCGGACCTGGAGGGACCGGGAAATCAACGACATGCTCGACCGGGACGGCTGGCGGACACCCATTCAGTTCCACATCTCGAGCGACAGTCGAAGCCCAGATGGTGCAGGCGGCCACGAAGTGGAGGAGAATGGCCCTGACCCAGTTCGGCACGGGGATCGGAGAGTGCCTCTGCACGTACGTGCTCCTCTTGCGATAGGACCACATCGGGGAGGTCAGCGTCACTATATGACCCAAGACCTCAAGGGGATGCGCCGGGAGAGGAACATCCATGTCCTGGAGTAGTCAGCAAATCCTGCTCACGTAGGGCGCTGCTCTGTCCGCGTTCGCCCCTCTCACCGACGGCTTCAGAAGATACCGCGATAAACGCCGCCATCCAGCTGGATGATGTTTCCCGTCAGGTAGGAGGCCCGCTCCGAGGCAAGGTAAGCCACCAACTCCCCCATTTCCTTCGGCTCCCCGAGGCGGCCCATGGGGATGGTCTTCACGACGCTGTCCAAGATCTCCTCCCCAGTCTTCCCCTGCTTCTTGCCGCTTGCCTCAAAGAGCTCCTTCAAGCGATTGGTGGCTATGTAGCCGGGGCTCGTCATGTTGACAGTGATGTTGTAGGGTGCCAGGTCCTTAGCTAGACTCTTGGCCATCCCCACCACGGCGAGGCGGACGGCGTTGGATAGGGCGAGGTTGTCAACGGGTTGCTTGACGGCGATGGAGGTCATAACCACAATCCTGCCCCATCTCTTCTCTTTCATGTAAGGCAAACACTCCCGGATTAGGCGCACGGCGCTCAGAAAGGTGAGGTCGTAGGTGTCGTACCATTCTCGGTCTCCCACATCCTCAAAACCACCTGGAGGAGGGCCGCCGGCGTTAGTCACCACAACGTCCACCCCCCCGTAGGTCTCCACAACCTTCTGCACGAAGGCCTTGATTTCTTCATAGCTGGTAACATCTGCCTGGACGGCCATCACTCGCCCTTCGCTCTCCTTGGATATCTCCGAGGCCGCGGCCTTGACTCGACCTTCGTCCCTGGAGCATATGGCTACCATTGCGCCCTCCTTGGAAAGCTCCATAGCAATAGCCTTCCCAAGACCTTGGCTGGCAGCTGCAACTATCGCCACCTTCCCCTGAAGTCCCAGGTTCATGTCCTTCCGCAAGGGACAGTCACTCTAGAAGCTTTTCCTTTGATTGCAGCGGTCTGAAGGAGTTGCCCAATGGGCGAGAGCTCTTCGGAGGAGGGGGCGCAAGGACCGCCCTAGTTCAGCCAGAAGGAGGCTCGACGCCGAGGGCATCCAAGACCCAGTTCAGGTGGTTGAAGTGGCCCACCACGGCGGCAGCCTCCAGGATGGCCACGTCGTCCAGGCCCGCTCCACGGAGGTCCTCCAGGTCGTGAGGGGAGGCGTCCCCCAGAGTCTTCGTGCTTCGGACCGCCCATCGGACAAGGACCTTCAGCCGTCGAGTCAACGGAGCGTCCTCCGGGCCCTGGATCAACCCATCTACAAGCGAATCTTCCATCCCGAGGCGTCGGACCCGGTTCGAGTGGGCCCAGATGCAGTATCCACACCGGTTCGCTGCCGAGACCGCCAGAGCAAGGACCTCCTTCTCCAGCGACTTCAAGCGGCCGGGGGCCATGACGACCTTGTGGAGGCTCCACATGGCCTTCAAGTAGGCAGGATGAAGGCTCATGGCCACGAAGGCTGGGGATGGGCGACCAATGGCCAATTTGATTGCCCCATACACCTCCTTGACAGACCCCCGCGCTTCTTCCTCAGCGATAGTTTCAATCCAGGCCATGAGAAGGGGCAACCGCCCGAGATGACTTATCCCTTATCCCCACCGTTGGGGCCGGCCGGGGGGGCTATTCCCCCTAAGGAATGCGTGGAACGAGGTCGAGGTCGTCGACGTATCGCTAAGCAGTTTAGTACAAATCCTCCGCCTGTCGGTGGTCTCCGCATTGTCTGTGGTGGGGCAAGCTATTTTAGGCTGCAGACACATGGTCGAGGCCGCTCTTCAGGAAGCAACGCAATGATCCAAAGGCACCATTGCGGCAGAGCGTGGAGGGGTGGAGGAAAGTGAGACAAGATTCCAGAGCGCCCGATGGGAATTGGCTCCGCATAGAAATCATAGACGTCTTCCCGACCAACATCGGGCACTGCCCCCATTTCAACCTCCTGAACCACGAACTCAGGGCCTTGGGCGGATTGTACTGCCCCTTCACGGATCAGGCGAAGGAGTATCCTGAGCACGTCAGGGAAGCCCATCAACGGGTGGCCGAGGTAATTCAGCGGGCGAAGAATGCTTTGAAGGACCTCCCCGTGAACGTCAGCGTGGACATGATAGAAGCCACCTCGATTAAGGGGACACTTAAGGGGATTCGGCACCGGCTTCGGAAGCAATGCGGGATGATCGTCAACGGCCGCAAGTTTGTCGAAGGGTATCCACTACCCCCGGAGTTTGAGGAGCGGCTGAGGTCGGAGGCTGAAGACCTACTGCGTGCCTAGTGGACGGCCTCCCCTTCGTGGAGGAGCTCGAGCACGTCCCAATCCTTCAGCACCCTTTGGGATATGTTCGGGAGGTCCCCCACGAGTAGGGGGAGGATCCGAAGACTGTAGTAGGACCCGAAGACAGGGAGGCCCATGAACTCCCCCAGCAGCAGAACGTGAATCACGTCCCTGTACTTTATGGAAGCCTGAATGATCTGCTGGTGTAACGGATAGTAGAACATGCCGAAGAAGAAGTCTTTCAGGGCGGCTTTCAACCCCTTCCCTCTGCCGCCGAGCCGGTACTTCTCATCGTGGGGAACATCAGGAGTCATGTTTCTGGCCTAAACTCCTGCAGGTCTGCCACCACCTGCTCCAGGCTCTTCACCCCGACCACGTCCTGCGGGTACCAGGGGACATACCCCTTGACGTAGTTGCCCAGCGTCTTATCTATGACCCCGAGATAGTGGACCTGCTCCTCGAGCTTGCTGCGCAGATACCCGCTTCGATCCTCCTCAGCCGCGTCCCTCGGGAGGACCATGTTAATGACTACCCCCCCGATCGGGATGTCAAAGCCCTTCACCATGTCGATGAATCTCGTCACGACAGAGATGGGCAGAGACTGAGGTACTGTGACGAAGTAGAAAGCGGTCTGCTTTGGGTCGGTGAGGAGCTCCCTCGTCTTCTTGAACTTCTCATGAAGACGCAAGAGGTCGGCAATCATCGGATCGCTCTTGATCTCCTCGAGCACCTTCTCCTTCCTGAAGGACATCTGAAGTCTGGTCTCCAGGGCGTCCTTTCGCGATTGGATCATCCTGGACAGCCATAGTCCATAGATCTTGCTGAGGCCGATCAGCCTGACGGCGTTCGCCACAGCCGCAGTGTCGAAGACGACGATGTCGTACCGTGCGTCCAGTTGGGTCACGATGTCCATGACTTTGTCGAAAATCGCCGCCTCGTGAAAGGCCGGGTTGGTAGTCGCGATGTCGATGAAAGGACCAGGCTCGATGGGTATCTCTGCCCACTTGAAGAACTCCTGGAGGCGTTTGGAGACAGACTTCTTGTAATCCTCCACGGCGTCATCGATCTCCACCTCGACGGCCTGGAGGCTTGGAACCCCTCGAACTTCTTTAGCAGAACCCCCGGTGAGGTCCTGATCAAAGATGCTGGAAAGGGAGTGCACGGGGTTGAGGGATGCGAGGAGGGTCTTCCTCCCATGGTTGCTGGCTAAGTCCCAGGCCATCGCCGCCGCGACAGCCGTCTTTCCGACACCTCCCTTGCCGCCGGTGAACACAAATCTCACGTCCTCACTTGGCATCCAGGAGGGAAGGGTGGATCCTGTCACAGTGCCATTCTCCCGTTCATCAGGTAGTCCGAGACCTTGGCGAGTTCCTTGATTCCCTTGGGCTCCTTCGGGAACATCGGTATCACGGACACGACCCGGTCTCCAAAATCCCTCTTGATCCGATCCAGATGCTGTTGCTGGGTCGCCAGTCGATGGGCCAGGAAGCCAGACTTGGCGTCCAAGTCCTGGGGAAGCACCTGGTTCAGAACGATTCCGGAGAGAGCCATGCCGAGATCCTCGAACATGGAGAGCGCTCTTTCCGTGTCTAGTATCGCCATCTGCTCGGGGGTCATGACCATGAAGAAACCGGTCCTTTCCTTGTCCAACATGATGCTGGTAAAGTGGGTGAGCGAGTCCTTGATCTGCATCAGTTCGTCCAAGACGAGGTCCTCAGTAACCTTCGCACCCCGAAGGGATGCAGCGATCTCTTCATACTCCTGCGCTTTCTCGCGGGCCTCCGTGATCTTCTCCACCCACTTGCTAAGGATCTCAGCCATCGCAATCATTCGGACCCCGTGGCCGAAGGGTGGCATATCGAAGATGTACAGATCGTACTCACCGCCCGCGAGGAGCTCTGCCATGGCATCGTAGGTAGCGGACTCGTACATAGCAGGTTCCGCAGACGTGGAGTCGATGTAGGAGTCGATCTCAGGCGGGATCTCGTCCATCTTGTACATATCCAGGATCTTATTCTTCACGCTCTGCTGGTATTCCGTCACCCTCTTGTCGGCATCGATCTCCGTCACGAAGAGATTCTTGGCAACCTCGACCTCTCCCTTTCCAAAGAGATCCATCTCGAAGATATCGCTGAGGGAGGCCTGAGGGTCGGTGCTGAAGCACAACACCTTCTTGTTCTCCTGAGTGGCCAAGATGTGAGCCAGGGACGCGCTGCAGGTAGTCTTCCCCAATCCTCCCTTCCCGGCGAAGATGACTATCTGCACCGTCGGGTGACTCTCGAAGAACTCCTGTAGACCTGGCATGAGCCGTGGCCCTCACTGGTAGATGATGTCCGTGAAGTCCCGTTCCCTATAGAATCTGTGTTTCCAGCTCTTGATGTTTGGGACGGCGTAGGGCAGTATCCTCAGGGAATAGTAGGGGGGTAGGATGGGGAAGCCCAGCATGTCGCCGAGGGTCATAAGGACAAAGAGGTGCTCGATGTACATCCGCGTCTTCAGAATGCCTGTAACCTGGGAGTGCAGGGCCATCCCGTAGGTCAGTTGCTTGACGGCCGACTTCACCCTGGAAAAGAATCCGGTCTTCTCCTCTGGTATAGCCTCCTCTGGTTTAGCCTCCTCCACTTTCTCCTCCTTCCTCTTGGATGGCACAGGTATCCCTCACCGTCAGAAAGGACCTTCCGACCGATGAGACTAGGGCCTGAAGGGGTTTAACTCTTTCTGGAGGGACGACTGGGGCTGCCACCGTTGGCGGCGACTGTGGCCGCGCGCCGCGCCCGATTGGCCGACTGCAGCAGAGACACGAAGAGCACGGCACCGAGGATGAACATCACCACTCCGACGATTACGGAGAAGGTGTTGACTGCTACGGCAGCACCGATTCCGGCAAGGTCCACGAGGGGCCCCTGCTGAGGCAAGGAGACTCCCCTAAACACCAGGTCACCGAAGATGTAGGCCTGGATGGCGATGGCAGCCAGGGTGGTCACCATCATGAAGAGGCCGGGAATTAGGGTGTACCAATGGTAGGCCTTCCTTGTAATCAGATAGATGCCCACGAGGGTAAGAGCGAACCCTGCCAGGAGCTGGTTGGTCCCGCCGAAGTAGAGCCAGATGTTGATCCAACTCCCCGTGAGGACGAAAGCAATTGGGAACACCCAGCCCAGGACAGAGGCCACGTACTTGTTCCCCAGGAACGCAGCCCTCGTGCCTCCGAAGATTTCGGCGGACACGACTCTCCAGTAACGACCCAGGATGGTTAGGATCGTCACTGCCATGAAGACCATGTAGATGCCGAAGAAAGTTCGAAGGAACGTCGCCACGCCTGCAGGGAAGAGCCCCTCAGTCAACGCGACCGCGCCTGTCACGAAGAAGGCGGGACTGGCTGCGGGGTTTAGCGCCGGGGCAATCACAGCAAAGGCGGCGAGGGCCGTCAACGCCACCAACCCCTCCGTGAGCATCGCGCCAGCGCCCACAGGACGAGCATCTGTCTCCACGTCGAGCTGCCTCGAGGTTATGCCACTGCTGACGAGGCTGTGCCAGCCTGAAACGGCTCCGCAGGCTATCGCAACGAAGAGGATGGGCCATATTGGCCCGGTGTTGGCAACCCAGCCGAAGGTCGCAGTGGCCTCAGTGACCGCGGGCTGCTGGAAGGTGATGCCCGTAAAGGGAGCCAGGAGAGCCCCCAATACCAGCAGTATGATGGCCACAATGGCTGGATAGTATACGATGTAGTTCATGGGCGTGATCAGCCGGGGTAGGGGCAGCAGTCCTCCCAAGATCAGGATGACAACTAGCGGTATCAGCCACAGGGTGTACGGTGCCGTGCCGAGTGCTCCGGTTGCAGGCCATTGGACCAAGGAGCCCACGGCGATGCTTGCGACCAGCAATACAATGGCTAGGATCGTCGTCAGAACGATGTTGAACCGAGCCGTGAAGATTAGGTAACCCACAACAAGGGATGACAGGACCAACCCAAAGAGCGACCAGAAAACCCCAGGGAAGGCGTCTAGGACAGCAGCTACGACGAAAATGAAAGCTGCATTGATCAGGATGAAATAGAAGAGGAGGAAGGAAAGCAGCAGGCTCCTCGGCCTGGGGCCTAGCATCTCATGGGCTAGCGGGCCGAAGGACTTGCCTTCATTCCTGACCGAGAGGAACATGGCGCTGTAGTCCTGCGCCCACCCGATGAAGAGGTTGGCGAAGAGTATCCAGAGAAGCGCCGGCACCCATCCAAAGACGAGTGCGATGCCAGGGCCCAAGATCGGGCCGAGGGCAGCAATGCTGTTAAACTGGAACCCGTACAAAACGTACCGACCCACAGGGAAGTACTCAACTCCATCTGTGTACATATGCGCGGGTGTCGGTCTTGCAGGGTCACTCTTCCAGATGTTCTTGTCAACCCACCTACTGTAGACGACGTAAGTCAGAGCAAAAACGGCCAAACCCAAGCCTACCGTGAAAGCGGGACTCTCGAAGACCATAGTCTTCCTCCCCCCCTAGCAGCAGGGGAGTCTTTTTTAGAAGATAAGCGTTTCGGCAGGTTTGGGGCGCCCAGAGCCTCCCTCTCACGGAGGCCGGTCTCACCGGCTTGCCAGGGTGACGGTTAGGGCTTGTTAATCCTGTCGCACACCTTAAGGATGGCTTGGACTGCTCCTCGGGCCTCGTCTTCGGAGATGCCTTGCAAGGTGAGGTTAGCCACCAATTCCGGCGTACCACCTCTTACTGAGAAGGTCCAGACTCGGGTTTGCTCGGAAATCATTTCAACCAAGGACTGAATGGTCCGTCTCTCCCCGGCCAGTTCTCGGACCGCAAGATCACCAACTTCCCCGTATTCTACTGCGTCGGCTGTCTTCCTCAAGGCCCTGTGAGGCGGCGTGTCCTTCCTTATGACGTCGAACTGGATCTTGGGTTTCTTAGGCAGGTTCGCTGCGAAGATCCCTAGGTCGGATCTACCGATTAGGCGCGCGATTCCCCAGTTGATGATGTTTTCCCTCCCCATCATCAGGAGGGTGAGCCGATACTCTGAAACTGGTTTATTCTTGGTTGTGCCAGCTAGCACAATCGCCTTGGTTGACCACCGAAGTCGAGGTGTTGGGTCCAGGTCGGAGAGGGCGCGTTGTGCTATGGCCGCGATCTTCCGCCCCTTGGACACATTGTACATTCGACCCGCGAAGTAGTTGACGAAGAAGAAGATGGCCAGGCCGAGGACCAGGGTGATTGCCAACTCATCCTGCGTCATCTGCAACTGTGCGAGGAGTGAGGCCGTCAGACCGTATGGCATTTAGATTCCCCCAGAGCTTCCGTCAACCTTCTCACATCCTCCTGAGAAGCTTGACCCTTCAACTCGAACCTGACCGTCCTTTCCGTCCTGTCGCATGTGAATTGGAGGTTTAGATAGGTCAGCTCTTCCTTCCGTAGCAGTCCACCACGCAAGTTGCCCCAGACATAGTCACAGAGGTGCCCAGAGAGGTTTATCGTTCCCTCCCCATGCTTCTCCAGGCTCCTGGGAGGGCGCCCCTTCCACCGCCCCTTCACACACTTGATGGTGAACTCAAACTTGCTCCCGTTAGATGGGTTGATCAAGTAGTGGTAGGCCTGACCTTCGGTCACCCACCGCGCGCCTTCGAGTTCCTTGGAGTAGACGAACTCCGAGGGAATACCGCCCTTCACGAGTTTCCACTCAGGAGGGAGCCTAAGGATCATGAAGACGTAGACTCCCAGAACGATATTGCCTACAGATACGGTGTACTCACGGCTTTTCACAGTTTGTCCCTCTCTGAATGTCCCCTCGCGGATCAGCGCCTGGTGGGCGGGCGCAAGAGAAACAGCCAGCGCCTACCGGCAGATGAGCCAATTGAGGGTCGCTTCGGCTGGGACCTATATAGAATCCCTCACCCCAATGAGAGAACCGCGTGCTTTCAACCACCTAACGGACCTTCCCCTGTCTTCAACACCATCTCCGATGCCATCTCTCGCTTTATCGACGAATACTCCGAGTAGGCGTCGAGAACCCTCCGACCCTCCACGACCAGCCAGAGCCCGTCCCCCACACGGTGCTTGATAGTCAGCCAGAGCCCCCTCGCCGATGTCGGACTAACGACCTTCACCAAGACTTTTCCCGGAAAATCGTTCACCATCGACTCAAATATCTCAACGATTCGTTCCTGGTTCCTCCTTACGTGTTCAGGATACTCCTGCAGTTGTTGATCGAAGGACCTGAGTCCAACCACGCCTGTGGGATTGCAGTAGACCTTGCATTTGCTGCTGAATAGGGTGGGCAGAATCCCCAGGATCTCAACTTTGACTCGCTCATGCGTCTCCCGCATTGACACCCGGTCAAGAAAGATGCCAGGACTTAATAGGGTTGTCGGAACGCCCCCTACGTCGAGCGCGACGCTTGGTCTGATTTCAGGCATCGGAGCGATGAATCGGGGCTCGACGTGGCGTCCGTGGTGAGGATGGCGCTGCCCCACAGGCGGCTCTGGCGTCAAGAGCCCACGGGCCAAGCCTAAGTGAACACGGTGGATTCCCCCGCCGGGAGGAAAGATGGAGCTTGGGGGCAAGGTCGGGCCACCATGCTGGCCCTAGCCAGAGATGGGTGCAGGGTGTCCTTCACCTACCACGGACAGAGAGAGAAGGCGGAGGAGACGCTGGGGATACTGCAGGACCGGGACGGCAAGGACTACGCCTGAAGGGGGCCTTTTATCGTCGCCCTTCCATGTCTGGTGGATGAGGCTGAGACCCGGGCAGGAGAGGGCCCTCATCGTGGGGATGCTCACGACCCTGGGGGCCGGGCAGAAGGAAGCGAAGAGCGTGGCAGAGGTAACGACGGAGGCGGACCTACGTGGCTACCCCTCGCAAGGCCTCATGCGGTTTCCCATGCTGGTCCGGCGGACCCGAAGCGGCGCCATTCGAACCCAGACGACACCGGAGGTGGTGCGGGAGACGAGCGCCACTGCCGTAATGGACGGACAGGGGGGGTACGGGCAGCACGTGGGCCTTCAAGCCATGGAGCTGGCCGTCCAGAAGGCCCAGAAGGTCGGCCTGGGGGCCGTCGCCGTCCGCTACGCGAACCATGTGGGCATGTGCGGCTACTACGCCGAGCTGGCCGCCCGGAGGGCGTGTCTCGGCATGGCGACGAGCACCACGGAGGCCATCGTCCACCCCTTCGGGGGAGTGGAGCCCTTCCTGGGGACGAATCCCATCGCCCTTTCCTTCCCTACGGCGGGAGACCCCTTCATCCTGGACATGGCCACGTGTGCCCAATCCATGGGTCGGATCATGGAGGCGGCAGAGGAGGGTCGCGAGTTGCCTCCAGGCTGCGCCTTGGACGCCTCCTCCAGACCTACCACGGACCCTGCCGAGGCCCTCCAGGGGGTCCTCAGCCCGATGGCAGGGGCCAAGGGCTACGGCCTGGGGCTTTTCGTGGCGGCCCTCGCCGCCCTGTCTGGAGCTGCCCTGGGCCGCCAAGTGGAGGGTACAATCACGGTGGACCCCGCCGCCAACAAGGGGGACTTCTACCTGGCTCTGGACCTGGGGGCCTTCAACCCCGTCCCCGCCTTCGTAGAGAGAATCGGGGGGTACTTTAGGCAGATTGGGGGATCCGCCCCCGCTCCGGGCGTGGACGCAGTCATGCTTCCGGGCGAGAGGTCCCTGAGGAGCCGTGCCCAGGGCCTGGAAGCGGGATACGAGGTGTACGATAGTCTCTGGACGGACCTGGAGCAACTGGGCGACGAGATCGGCTTCGATGCGGCGTCCGTGGTGCGATAGCGCGGAGGCCCCAGACAGCAGGGCTTCGAAGGTCCACGGGTCAAGGCCTAAGTAGACACGGTGGGTTCCCCTGCCTGGGAGGAGAGATGGAGCTAGGGGGTAAGGTCGCGCTGGTGACGGGCGGATCGAGGGGAATCGGTCGGGCGACGGTACTTGCCCTAGCCAAAGAGGGCTGCAGGGTGTCCTTTACCTACCTCGAGCGGAGGGAGAGAGCGGAGGAGACGCTGCGGATGCTGCAGGACCGGGACGGCACGGGACGTGCCCACCAGTGTGACGTCGCTTCCCGGGAGGACGCCCATAGGGTGGTCGACGCCACAGTCGAGGAGTTTGGCCGCCTGGACATCCTCGTGAACAACGCCGGGGTGCTCATCCCTGCTCGGATTGAGGAGCTGAAGGACGAGGTGTGGGAGAGGACCCTGCAGGTGAACCTCAAGGGAATCCTGCACATGTGCCGGTACGCGCTGCCCCACCTTCGGAAGACTCACGGTCGGATAGTGAACGTGTCTTCCATCGCAGGTCTGATGGGAGGAGTCGTCGGCGTTCACTACGCCGCAGCCAAGGCCGGAGTCCTGGGCTTCACCCGGGCCCTGGCGCCTGAGGTAGCCCCCGACGGCGTGTTGGTCAACTCCATAGCGCCCGATGCCGTGGACACTGAGATGCTGTTGCCCGAGCTCCGTTCCAAGGTGGAACAGCTCAATCTCCTCAGGAAGGTCCTGAGGCCGGAGGATGTGGCCAAGGGCATCCTCTTTCTGGCGAAGACGGATACGCTCACGGGCCAGACACTGAATTTTAACGCCGGGCGATACGTCTTCTGATTCCAGCGTCGCCCAGCCCGAGCCCTCGTCTCTCGCTCCAGGCTGCAGGGTTACGACGTCCCTCCCAGGACTACTTCGATGGGAGCTCCATAGAAGCGGGCCAGCTTCTCCACCTCTGTCTCCAGCGCATCCTCCACCTCAGGAGACAACCTTTCAAAGGGTGAGACAGTGAGCTCTATCTGCGGAACCCTTCGCCTAATATCCCAGGTACCGGCGGCACGTCCGTTCACGAGGAGAGTGGGAGAGATCCAGCCCGCCTTTCTGTAGACTTGCTTGTAGTGATCCTCGGAAACTAGGTGATTCTTGTCCTTGTGACCCAATAGATATCCATCGAAGTGGGGAAGTAGGCGAACGGCTGCCGACGGCATGGCCGCCCGGCCCAGTCGTTCCTCGTCGTCGACAAGGATGTACACCTTCCGACCCACCATTGAGACCTCGACGAGTTCGGGCCGCAATCGTTTCCAGATCTCCTTGACAGCCCCGATCCGCATCCCGGACCAAGCGGCGTAATCCTGGGGCATTGCTGGGCCGAAGACGCGCAGGTATCGGCGGAGAAGGGAGGCCTCGGCCTCCTCCTGAGGCAATCCCTCCCAGGAAGGGAGCCACTGATCCGCACGTACAAACGTGACTTCCCGGCCCCGATCGGGTCCGAAGCATACCCGTCCTTCCAAACAGGCCAGGCGGACAGCGCCTCCATAAACATGCTCAATCCAGGGACGCCCCCACTCACCAACCAAGCCCGCGACCGCGCCTGCCAGGTCCTTTCGCGTCGTCGGGCCCGACGCCAGCGCCTGCTCAATGGCGCGAGACATCCTTGGGAAGTCTTCCTCCTTCAGCCCGTACCGGGTCATCCACTGCTTCTCCCGGAGAAGTCCCTCCCTTTGAAGGCCGCCGACGTAGACAGGGAGATCCTCGGCGCGTAGGAGGTGGGATGTGCCCCGCATCGCCCAGGTCTTCACCAGAGTCCTCTTGGCCCACAGGGCATCGTCGACGTCCGTTGGCTTCAGGTCCATGACTCGACTCCAAAAGCCCAGTCGCGCGGCTGATGATAACTGGGCCTGGATGCCACAGGCGTCCGATGCGACTTGTGCAAGATCCTTGTGGGCTGCCCGCTCTAGCAGGTGATGACGTCTAAGCCGGAAGGCAGCGACCCGGTCCTCGGTCACACGATCTTTCAATGCTGCGCCACCATCGGTTGGACTGCGGCCCTAGAGTGGCGCCCCACTTGAGCCTTTGCTGCGGACTGGCCGCGGATCGAGAAAGAGCCAGAGTCCATCCACCATCATATGGTTATCTAATGAGAGTATATTCCCAACCCTTTTCGGTCTACCTGCCAGATTGATCGTGAGAGGTCTTGCCTATGTACGAAGTCCGCTTCCACGGTCGAGGGGGACAGGGCGCCGTGCTGGCCGCCCAAGCCCTGGCGACGGGAGCCTTTTTGATGGGCAAGTACTCCGTGGCGTTCCCCCACTTCGGGGCCGAACGCAGGGGAGCACCCGTCCTGGCCTTCGCGCGGATGGACGACCAGAAGATCCGCCTGAAGACACACATCTACGAACCCCACGCCGTCGTCGTCCTCGACAACAAGCTCGCGTCCTACGTCGATGTAGTTCAGGGCCTGAGAGAGGAAGGCGTTGCTGTGGTGAACAGTCCCCTTCCGCCCGAGGATGTGGTCCTGAGCAAGGCCACTGATCTTGTCATCGTGGATGCCACACACATAGCCTTGGAGCACACTGGCAAGGCCGTGACCAACGCTCCGATGCTGGGGGCCTTCGCGGCGGCCACGGGGATTGTGGGGCTGGAGTTCGTCAAGGACGGGATCATTGAGATCTTCTCTCCCCGCATCGGGGAGGAACTGGCGAGGAGGAACGCTGCCGCTGCCGAGGCCGCGTACGACTCGATTAGTCGAGGACGATGTAAGGGTGGGAAGACCTACGCTGAAGGCCAGAGGTGGGAGCCGCCGGTGGAGGATCTTCCCCTTGGCATCTCCACCGAGGCAATGGAGACCGAGGGGGGCCTTGTAGGCCCCGGAAGCACGGTAGCGAACGAGACCGGCACCTGGCGCGACCTCGCTCCCGTCCTAAACATGGATGAGTGCACGAACTGCCTTCTCTGCTGGTTCTTCTGTCCCGACGGGTCCATCGCGAAGGAAACCGAGGGGCTGTCCATCGACTACTACCACTGCAAAGGGTGTGGCATCTGCGCCCAAATCTGTCCAACGGGTGCCATACTGATGCAACCCACGGAGGAGGTGGTAGCCTGAGGTCCCTGGAGAAGATCTCGACAGGCCCTGTGCACAGGATGATGACGGGCAACTATGCGGCCGCCTACGGGGCGCTCCTGTCGAGGCCCGAATTCATCGCCGCCTACCCCATCACCCCCCAGACCATGATTATCGAGCACCTCTCGGAATTCGTTGCAGACGGCTTGCTGGACGCCGACTTCATGGCTGTGGAGAGCGAGCACAGCGCTATGAGCGCCTGCGTGTCCGCGGAGGCAACGGGCGTGAGAACCTTCACCGCCACTTCATCCCAGGGTCTAGCCCTCATGCACGAGGTCCTCTTCGTCGCGGGAGCCATGCACCTTCCCGTCGTGATGGCGGTTGTGAACCGCAGCGTGGCCGCTCCCATCGGCATCTGGTGCGAGTACAACGACGTCATGCCACAACGTGACGCCGGTTGGCTTCAGGTCTTCTGCGAGGACAACCAGGAGGTGCTGGACATGATCATCCAAGCCTACAGAATCGCTGAGGACAAGCGCGTCCTGCACCCCATGATGGTGAACCTCGACGCCTTCGTGCTGTCCCATACCATCGAGCCCGTGAGGGCGCCGTCACAGGAAGAGGTGAACGGGTTCACGCCGGCCTACGACCCCTCCCACGCCCACCTCTCCCCCGACGACCCCATGGTGGTGGGCCCCTTCTCCCCCCCTGAGTACATCCAAGAGGTGAGATATCAGACGGAGAAGACGATGAACGCCTCCAGAGACGTCATCGGGGAGGTGAACGACGCCTTCTCCAAGGCCTTTGGACGGGATTATGGCGGCCTGATGGAGCCGTACCGGCTGGAGGATGCTGAGGTCGCTCTGGTGACCATGGGTACCGTTACTTCCACCGCCCGGGATGTGGTGGACCGGATGCGATCCGAGGGAGAGAGGGTCGGCCTCGTCAAGCTCCGATTCTTCAGGCCCTTCCCCAGGAGGGAGTTGCAGCTCGTCGCCCGAGAGGTCTCCGCCCTGGGAGTCTACGACAGGGCCATCTCCTTCGGCTCCGGTGGACCCGCCTGGATAGAGACGCGCCACGCCCTGTACGGCGAGGTGGAGATTCCAGTCCTCGACTTCCTGGCCGGTCTTGGAGGACGGGACGTGACGGCCGAGGACGTGGAGGCCATGTTCCGCCACCTGCTGAAGGCCGCTGAGAAGGGTGAACCGAAGACGGACACGGTATGGATCGGCACGAGGGGGGTGGCCTAATGGCCGAGCGGCTCACGGTCAAGACCCTCACAGATGAGGACTTCTTCGTTAGTGGTCACACGGCCTGCCCCGGGTGCGGCGCCGCCGTTTTGGCCAGAATCGCCATGAAGGTCCTCGGACCCGATACCGTCGTCTACCTACCGGCCAACTGCATGCTCGTCTTCTCCTCGACCTACCCGCAGAACGCCTTCAGGGTCCCCTACCACCACGTGCTCTTCGAGAACTCCGCCGTCTGTGCGGCCGCCATTAGCCGTGCCCTCCGCCGTAGGGGATACGAGGATACCAACGTCATCGCCTTCGCGGGGGACGGCGGCACCGCAGACATCGGCTTGCAGGCCCTCTCCGGCGCCGCTGAGAGGAACGAGGACATCCTCTACCTGTGCTACGACAACGAGGCCTACATGAACACGGGGATTCAGCGAAGCGGGGCGACCCCCTTCGGGGCGTGGACGACCACGACACCGGTGGGCGATGTCCAGCGAGGTAAGCGGGAGTTCAAGAAGGACGTACCGCAAATAGTAGCGGCCCACGGAGTGCCCTACGTCGCCACGGCCTCCATCGGTTTCCCGAACGACCTGCTTTCGAAGCTCCAGCGGGCAAAGGAGACGCTGGGATTCCGTTATCTGCAGGTCTTCGCCCCGTGTCCGACCGGCTGGCGAACGGGGTCTGAGGAGACTGTCCAGCTGGCAAAGCTAGCGGTGGATACCGGGCTATGGCCACTCTACGAGGTCATCGAAGGTAAGATGAAGATCAACCGAAGGCCGCGCTTCACCCCCTTAAGGGAGTACCTGGAACTTCAGGGCCGCTTCAAGCACATGACCGCGGAGGAGATGTCGACCTTGGACGATGGCCTTCAAAGGCGCTGGAGGACTCTGGAAGCCATGGAGAAGGCCCTCTCACGCGGCTCCAACTAGGGCGAATGAGGGCCTCGACCCCTCCTGCCAGCCTACCAACCGAACTCGGCGGAAATCCTGACTGCTCGGTATAGCGTGGCAAGCTTCCTAACGTACCGGAGGTATAGCGGCCTCCTGAGAAACGCACGGACCGCGTCCAGCCGCGTGATTTCTGACAGGCTCTTCCCGTTCACCCTCGACCCCAGATAAGCCATGGCTTCCTCCTCCCACTCGGAGGAGTCATATGAGGCCTCCCATAGAACGGGGTCAAGGAAGGAGGAGGCCACCAGCTCCCTCTCGTAGCCCTCGATCACCGAAGGGTCCTCTGCCCCTAGGGCCTTGACCGCCCACTCCCCTGCGATTCGGCCGCTAAACAGCGCGGGGTGTATCCCACCACCACTCAATGGGTTTGTGAGACCAGCCGCGTCCCCCGCGAGAGCCACTCCTTCGTCGGCGAAGTGTCGCATCTCGAATCTGTGGGGGATGAGCCCTCCGATTAGATCCCTCGCCTTGTTCACCTCGACCCCGAGGCTCGTACAAAAGTCCCGCACCATCCTCTTCACCGGAAAAGGACTGCCGACTCCCACGTTGAACTCACCTTCCTTTGGGAAAACCCAGGCGTAGCCGCCATGAAAGGCAGTTGAGGCGTAGAGGTTGAAGTGGTCGTTATCGGGGTAGTCAAAATCCTCCTCCCGAAACCGATACTCGAGGGTGTTCAGCCACTCCCTCTCACGGATCCAGCCTAGGGCGGCGGCCACTGTGGAGTGTGGCCCATCGGCCCCTATCAGCAGGGACGCCCGGTGGACACCTCGGTTGGTCCTCAGATACCAACCATCGTCGAGCCTCTCAAGCCTCTGCAGGGCTGTTCTGAGTCGAAGCTCCGCTCCCAGATCCACAGCGTCTCTCACAATCCACTGATCGAATTTCTCCCTGTGGAGAGAGTAGCCCCCAGCCCGCGTGATGTAGCACCACGTGTTCCCCGGGAATTTCAGTTTGGCTCCCGCAATCCTCTTGCTAATCCACCCGCCATCCGTGGGAAGGCCGTTCGACTCCAGAGCCAGAGAACTCACACCCTCACCACACTGAACGGGGAGGCCCACCTTGCGCCGCCTATCCAGGATTGTTACGGCGAAACCCGCTCTCGCGACAGTCCTGGCGGCCATCCCTCCTGCGGGACCCGCCCCCACGACGGCTACATCAACTGTGGATTCCATATGACACGCCACGCGACGTCCCCCTTGGGGGATTCAGGAAATCTTGACCGTGTTCTCGGTGAGGGCTTGAGAGCCATGGGACCTCCGAGACCGCTCTACTAGTCCTGACGACTGGCCCGTGGTTCGCACCAGGAGATGCAGTCGCATTTACATAACGATGCACATGTAGCGGGTGGTATCCATGAAGAAGGTCAACCTGGCTGACAAGTTCGATTCCATCCAGCAGTATTGGCGACCAAGGATAGCGGGTGAACTGGACGGCCTCTACATCAAGCTGGTCAAGCTCAAAGGCAAGTTCATCTGGCATCACCACGAAGCGGAGGATGAACTCTTCCTCGTCGTCAGGGGTAGCCTAAGGATTCAGCTTAGAGACCATGAAGTACGTCTCGACGAGGGCGACTTCCTTGTTGTCCCGAAGGGCGTGGAACACAGGCCCATCGCCGAGGAGGAGGCCCACGTGGTGTTGATTGAACCCGCTTCGACCGTGAATACCGGCGAGGTGCGGAGCGAGAGAACGGTTCAGGACGAGTGGATCTGAGGGAACCGACCCTGGCCCTGCTGTGCAGGCCACGGGGTTTTTAGCCGACCATCCCATAGCGCCCCGCAAGGAGGAAACGACTTGGTAGACGTAAGAAGGCTCCTAGATCCCGATGTCCAACGCAAGCTTGCCGCCGCTCTCTTCAACCACACGTGGGACCTGATGGACAAGGAGGATCGAACGAAAGAGGAGGAGGACCGGATGATTCACGCCGCCCATGCATCCCGCTACGTCTGGGAGGACATCGGCACCTCGCAGAATCGGGCGGTGGGCGAGTGGCAGATCTCTCGTGTCTATGCCACGCTGGGAAGGGCAGAACCTGCCGTCTACCACGCGGAGAGGTGCCTGGAGTTGACCGAGGAGTCGGGCGAGGGAGGTTTCTACCGAGCCTCCGCCTACGAGGGCATGGCCAGGGCACACAGCGTCTCTGGGAATGCGGCAGAAGCCGAGAGATACATCGAGCTGGCCAAGCGCGAAGGGGAGAAGGTGACCGACAAGGAAGAGAAGGACCTTCTCTTCAGCCAGCTGCGCGAGATTCCTGAGTACAGGGACTAGCGCAGGACTCCAGCTCGAGTTCGGAGGTTGTGGACCTCTGCGGCGGACCACATCCACCGATGTATCAACAATAGATCTCGAAGGCGGCACCGGGGACTGACAGTCCCACTGGCAGTATTCAGACGAAGAACAGCAGGATAATCACCCCGATGGCAATCATCAGGGCGGCTGATAGCACACGGGCCGTAGACCTGTGCGTCATCTCCCAGGTCGCGAGCTTTCTCGAAACCCTTCGGTTCTGGATTCCGACGAGAATGGCCACCAGCGGGAGAACGTACATGAGGTTGTAGAGGTAGAGATAGCCGAGACCACCAAGATAGCTCGTCTGGCTACTGAGGAGGCCCAGAATAGCTACGTAGATTCCACCGGAGCAAGGGAAGGTACATAGACCGACGAGGAGGCCACCTACGAAGGCGGACGGGAGCGTGGCCCTCAGGAGATAGGGCCTCGCTCGGTCCCAGAAAACGTGGGGAGTCCTCGTCACGACTCCTAGCGGCTTAACGTAGAGACCTCCTAGGGTCAGCAGGCCCAACGCGATGACCAGGTAGGCGCCTACTATGGCGAGGAGATGCGTCTCGCCAGATAGGAGAATGGCCTGCATCAGCCCCAACCCGATCAGGAAGTAGACCATGTAGATGGCCAGGATATAGAGGGTGCCCATCTGCAGCACCTCCCTCCTGGGCCTTCTTGCCACGTACAGCAGAGAGATGAAGAACAGGAGGATAGCGATGGCACAGGGGTTCAACCCATCCAGAAGGCCAGAGGTAAGGACGAGGGAGGTGAAGGCCCAGTCGTTCGTCGCCTGCACTGGTGTCCCGAAGTTCAAGAAGTAGGTCGCAAGAGGGGCTGAGACGTCCAACTCCATTGCTTCCAGGGGAGGCGACCACACCCTGTAGGTTGTCGGCGTCCCCATGGAGTCTTGGTATATCAACAGGAGTTCCGCTCGATTCCCCGTATGGACTTCCAGCCCTTCCAGGAGGAGATCTTCGGGGATGTGCCCTTGGAGGATGAGAGTCGACCCTCCGAAGACGAAGGTGGCTAGATGGGACCTCAGACTGTAGGGGACCTCGTGCGCATCGTTAAGAGCATTCAACTCCTCCCGGTGTTCCCTCGCGTTGATGTAGTCCTTCAGGTACACCTCCTCGAACCCGGTCTGAGAAAGGGTGGGAAGTAGAACCTCGTGCACGTAGACGGCACAGTCGACGCATGCCTCGTTGTAGAATATGTGGACTCCCTCATCCGCGCCTTCCTCCGTCCTACCGGCCAGGAAGATTCCCAGGACAGAACCTGCCAACAGGGCGGATGTAATGGCCACAACCAGAGACACGAAGAGAAATCCACGCTTACGAGAAGAGATTCGTTTCCGTGAAGAACCCTGGGGTAACGGATGGATCTGGTCCATCTTCAACCCCTGACCACGTTCGCGGTTATGGCGATCTGGGCCTCTTGGTTCGCGGGGTCATTGCTCCTGATGTAGACAGCCCTCTCAATGTAGCCTGAATCGGGATGGACGTTTGGATCATAGCTAACGGTGAGCTCGCCCTTTTCCCCAGGCCTGAGGGTCTCGCTCCACCCTTCCGGGTTTCCGTGCATGCCGAAGGTCGGGCTCACCCTGCCCCCAATGCGGAGGACGGCAGATGTGCACATGCAGGAGGTGCTTATGGCCATCAGCACCAACTCCCCCTCACCGATATTCTCTACGACAATCGTTGTAGTGGCGAGTTCCGGTGGGATGTCGCCAAAATCGAAGGAGGTGGGCGTTACCCGGATGCGCGGTGGAGGATTGGGTGGACCCTGGAAGTAGCTGAAGGCAAGGACCGAAACGGCCGCAAGGCTGACGACGATCAGGACCGATAGTATCAGTCTGGTTCGAGACTGCTTCTTGAGAGGGGACGTCGGTCTTCTGGGCGTCGCTTCCTCCTCAGGCAGCGGAAGATCTACCTTCGTCCTGGGATGGACTTTGGTTATGTGGCGGCGTACGTTCTCCTTCTTGACCGAGGTTCCGCAGACCGGGCAGTTCTCGAAGGTCTTCACCAGACCAGACCCCACCCCTCGCGATTTCGCCGGAAACTGTATTCTCGATACGCCACAAACTGTTCCCTACGATGGGTCATGGGCATCCGCCCTGGCCTACCTCGTCAGTTGCTCCTTCAGGCTCCTGAATTCCTCCGGAGTTATTTCCCCCCTGGCCAGTCTCAGCTCGAGAGTGTCTAGGGCCACGCTACCGGCTGGATAGGTGCGGTCGAAGAACCCCAACACTGCCAACAGGATGAGGACGATGACGATGGCCGGGATGGCCATGAAGACCGCCATCCAGCCAACTCCCATGCCCATCATGCCGGTGCCCGTCCATCCTGTCGCGAGGGACAGGATGACAGCAAGGATGGCAAAGGCAAGAATGAGGGCCACGAGGAGCCAGAGGAGAATCCGAGAGGGCTCATTCGAATCGCTCTGACCCATCGCCTACTCCTTCACGACAACCGTCCCCGTCATGAATGGGTGCGGGTCGCAATGATATTCGTAAACGCCAGGCTCATTGAAGGTATACGACCAGCCGTCCATGTGGTACATAGGACCAGAGTCCATGGCCTCCCCTCCGTGGTCATGTCCGTGCTCGCCGAAGGAGACAGTGTGCATCGCGCCGTCCATGTTCACCCATGTGACAGTAGAGCCCACCGATACCGTGAACACCTGCGGACTGTAGGCGTAGTTGGCGATGACGACGTCAGATTGTCCATATCCACCTGTGTCGCCTCCCATCATGCCTCCCCCCATGCCTCCAGTGCCTGCGCCCCAGGTGCAGCAATCTCCCCACCCCCAGCCCCAGCCGGACGGGGTCCCGCTCTGAGGTGCTCTCCACGGACCGTAGGTCAGGGCCAAGGAGGTGATGGTGAAGGCCAAAACTACGCCGAGCACTACAAGGATGGTAAGTCCGGACCGTGAGAGAGCCCTGTTGTGCCCCCTGGACGTAGTCGACCGACTCGATTGGACGACCTTCTTGAGCTCGTCGTACTCAGCCCTCCCAATCTCTCCCGATGCGAGGCGCTGATCCAAGATGGTGAGGGGGTCCTCGCTTCCATCATATCTTCTTCTGCTCATATCTCTGCATCTCCCGAGATCTTGCTCCTCGTGGCTTTCATGGATGGAAAAGCCTATCATAGCTTCCTGAAAAAGGTCGAAATCACTTTCAGATGTCAGGCACCAACTCTAATGCGTCTACCCACACAACCTCTCACACATCCCCATGCTGCAGGCGTCTACTCAAGATGGCTCAAACGGATCACGTCCCGGGTGATCAGTCACGAGACGGCTCGGCCATGCTAGTGCCCCAAGCCTACCGGTAGTGCAGAGCGTTTATTAGTTCGCGCGAATCTATCTACAGAAAAGCCTGGTGAAAGGATGAGAAGGGTCCCTCTGGTAGCAGTGTTGGGCACCCTGGTGCTTTCAGTCATGTTACCCGCGGCAATAGCCGAACATGAGCCCTCTCATCGATACTTCGTGAGCGGGCGCGTGATTCGAGATGACGGTACACCCGCATGCGACGTCGTGGTCCAAGTCGAGGACAACCAGGCGAGAACCAACGATCAGGGCCTGTACCGGATTCAGATTCACCTTCACGACGCGACGGTCTCGCCCACTCAGAATGACGTTGGGCGGATCCTAGCCGTGCAGATCGTGGGTACCGGGATCACAAAGTCAACCACGGCGGTGCCGAGCCAGGTAGATGATGGCTGGGGCGAGAGTAGGGTTGACTTCGAGGTACCTACCTCGCTTTCCGGTGAATGCACAAACCCCGTCCTCCTAGTGGGACTCTACGTTGGCATTCCGGCGGCCGCGTTGGTGGGAGTTTCAATCGCTTACTTGAGGCTCGTACGACCTTGGCTGCAGGGAAGGCCCAGATTAGCCGCGTTGACGTCTTTGTCTGGAATCGGGAAAGGCCGCTTGCTGGAACTCCGAGGGATGGGCATCGAGACGCTCCAAGACCTCGCGGAGGCCTCCCCCGCAGAGATTGCCCGGAGGTCATCCTTAAGCAGGAGAGAGGCCAAACGCCTCGTTCAGCGGGCTCAAGAGAAGTTGCGGGGTTAACTGCCGAGGATATGCCTGGGTGGGAGACGAGCGCTGGATTCACGTTGTGGGCCTGGACAGCGCGAAGGGATATTGAGACGGGCCGCTATGTTCAGGCCCAGACTTAATCCCTGGTTCTGGGAATCTCGGGCTGTTTCCTCCACTAGCGGCGCTGATGTGGGGCATCTTCTTCCTGATGACCCTCTATGAATTGAATACGCAACAACCTAGCCGCGGAACCGCCGCAAGCATACGCCCAGACTCCAGCACCCGCCGCAGGAAGGATCTGCCCAGAGTGTGGGAGACCCATCTGAACGACAGCATAGGCTCTCCACATGCCCCATGCTCAGTGCAATCCCATCACGGGACACGTAGTCTTGCAGATTGAAGACTTCGGCTCAGATCGAGACGCCATCTTCCCTAGGTCCCACGCCCAAGGCCTCCGGAGTTTCTTCGGCCTGCTGATATGAGCTGAGTACGGGGACCATGCCGGACACCGTGAGGGCTAGCTCACTACTCCTTCTTCGCCTGCGGAGTACCCGGTGGCTTCCAGATATAGCCCAGGAGGGTAATGGCACCCGCGAAAATCAGGTAGAGTCCCACCAAGAGCGCCACCAATCCGGGATAGACTATGATAAGCACCCCGAAAACGATCATGAGAACGGCGGCGACTTGGACGGAGACCCCCCTCCGTCGGAAGAACGCCTGCAGCTCTGTCGGAATCAGTCCCTGGCTAATTTCCTTCCCCCCTTTCGCCTCCATAGGTAGATGTGACTATTAAAGAGATGCTGTTCCCCAAATAGATGCCACCGCCGCAGCCAGCGAAGGATTCCTGAATCGGTGGCCGATGAGATTACATGGATGGAGGCCGAGTCAGAATCTACGGACCGCGTGACTTATACAAAGATTTTCCTTGTGCGGGTCCTCAGCATGACTGAGCCTTGGGACCAGCAGGGCGATGCCGTCTACGGCCCGGAGATCGCCATACTTACGAGCCCCCCGGGCCTCGATGGCGAGGGCGAGGGGCATCTGCCATGGGACCGAAATGTCTCTCCTTCAGGGCCTACTAGGGTGAAGGCACTGGTACGACCGACCGCTTCATCCGACTTCTTACGACTAGGCCAGTTAGATAGGTTGCCGCGAATATGGAGGCGAAGGGAATCCAGGTTCCCAGAGGACTAGTAAACATTTCGAAGCTCCTCTCGACTAGGAGAGCCACAATGAAGAAGTCGAAGGCAACGACGACTGAAAGGAATACAACTGCAGTCAGCAACGGTGTGGTGTAGTTGTATCTACTGAAGTAGAGCAAGGATACTGCAGCGAAGATGATTGGAGCACCGATTGCATGAGCGATGAGGGCATTTTCCAGGGACGTGACTGCCATACCGATCCCCATAATCGCCCAGCACAGTAGCTGTCCTACAACTCCGAGTCCCAAAACAACGACGAGTTTCCAGGCTACTGAGGTACCCATTTAACCTCCCCTGTGGGGATTTTGAGAGAACCTGGGTTATATATTTTGCGTATTGAGAATATATCTCCGTGAGGACGAGAAGCTGACACGCGTCAGCTCCGTCTCATCATGGTCTGTGGGACGTGGGACTGCCCGGATTTGAACCGGAGTCACTGGCTGACCCTTGAGCCAGACTCTCTTCCATCAAGAGCCCATCCCGCAGACCCGAAATAAAACTGCTGCCGGCAAGCAATCTGCTCTTCGTATCTCGTCTCGAGGTGGAGCTTCGGCCGTCTCAGGAGACAAAACCTCAGTTTGCACCGAGGAGAACACGCTTGCCTCTTAGTGATCAGGGAGAGCCTACATAGAGTACTCTTCAGCATACTCAACAACGAAAGACTTGGGGAATCGCATCCGAGCCCCCCCAGGCTAATATTATCCCCAGAGAAACGATAAAAAACCACGGCCAGACTAGCCCAGCCGAGGCCTATAGCAGTACTCATTGAGAAGACCGCGGCGGTGAAGATCATGGGGAGTACCATATTGATACGTAGGAAACCTCTGCCCTCCAACCACGGCCAGGGGCGCCAAATCAAATCCTTGCCTGACGGGAGGTCTCAGCTCGCCGACCCAGCCACCGCTGAAGCGACCTTGGGCACTGGTCGAGCGGAGAGGTATACCCCGATGGAGAGGAAAACGATACCGAAGAAGTCCGTGAAAGGCAGGGCGAAGGGGAGAGCGAACCGGGCGAGGGTCCCCCCTTCGACGTGGGAGCGGTCGCGGTCCATGAAATCGGCCACGTCGTGGGGCTGGATCATAACTCCAACTCCGTCTACCTGACGATGTATCCATACTACATCGGGGCCAAGGCCAGGACGCTCGCCACGGGCGATATCGAGGGCTTCGGTGCCTTGTACGGCGGAGGAGGTGGAGACGGCGGTGGAGGGAATGGCGGCGGTGGGACCTGTCCCCCCGGGAACCCGAACCACCCCAAGTGTTCGTGAGCTTCTAGTGGCTGACGCGACGACCACGATTCATCCGCCAGCCCTATAGATCCTCGCGTGAGCCGCGCCGGGGGCACGCATCAACGCACAATCAGGGCCTTGGCCGCCGTCGCAACGGCGGCACCAATGCCACCCCCGGTGGCTCCACCTGTGAGAGCGTCGAAGACGGCTGAGACGACGGTGTAGCCGTGCGACTGGGGAGGGATGTGGGACAGCGCAACCCCCAGTCCCGTGATGTCTCCCATGGACGCCGAGGCGGTACCCATGATCGCGGCCCCAATGACCGCGCCGAGGGCGGCACCCAACCAGATCGATATCACGGTTTCTTCACCCCAGTGGTGGCTTAAGAGCCCTTTGGCACAAGCGTCGTATCCGGTAGCACAGGCTTCGGACCTCGAGGAATGTGTCTGCCGCCTGGAAGTGCCTGGACCTGGGCGTACACCACCAAGTCCTCAAAGGGGCCGGTCCCACGCTACCTTCAGGGAGCGCTAATCCTGTTTCTGCTCCTTGAGGTCCTCTGGGACGGGCTTAAGTGCTCCTTCCCGTCCACCCCCCCTCCGCTTGAGTCGGATCAGGAGGACGCCCAACAAGGCTAGGCCACCGGCGACACCCAACACGACGTAGAAGAGGATCGTGCTCGTCACCGGAGGGGCGAACTCCGGGAATGAGACCTCCACGCTCTCGTCTTCGGGGATGCTGAAGCTTACCTCAGAGGTCTGGTCGATGCCTGTCATCAAGTACGTGGTGTCTAAGCGGGCCACGACGCGGTAGCTTCCGAGGGGTTGCCGGAAGGTGTGGGTCCCGTCCCCACCCGTAAGCCCACCGTCCATAGGGACGTCGCCCCGGTAGAGGGTCAGAGACACGCCGGCTAGGGGATTGCCGTCCTTGTCCACCACGCTCACTGGAACGTGGTAGACCTGGGCTATGACGCTCAGGGAAGTGATCCCGGCACCCACCGTCCGAGTCTCGTCGTAGACCAGGACATCCTTCCACCAGACCTTGATGGAGAGTGCGCCCCCGGGCAGCTGGAGGGACAGCGTACCGTCGGTTCCCGTGGTCCCTCCGGCCTTGAAGCCCTGGAAGGTGACCTCCGTCGTGGCGCCCTCCAAGGGCGATCCCTGCTGGTCTTCCACGGTCAAGGCCACGTTGAAGATGGAGAGTTGCAAGTCGAGGGTCTCGTTCGCCCCCAAAGTGAGGTCCTCGACCCCACCCACGGAGGCCCCGAGCCAGTTGGCCTCGACCCGATAGAGGCCCTTGGGCAGCCGGGAGACCAGCGTGCCGTTGGCGTCCGAGAGCTGGGAGTCGGCGATGAGGGCCCGCATCACGTCCGTCACGGTGACGTGGACAGCGGCGACCGTCTGGTCCGCCTGGTCCCGAGTCAAGATCGTGAGGTAGAAGACATCCGCGAGGACGATGTGGACGTCGTTGGAGGCCACAGCGACAGCCTTGACGCCGACCTCGACGCCGGACCAGATGATGCGGAGGGTATAGCTCCCTCCCGCCGAACGGGTCAGGGGAATGTCGCCCAGCGCGTCCGTGGTCAGGGGATCGTCCGAGGTGGTCCCGTTCGGGTGGGTCAGGAAGACGGTGGCGTCCGCCAGCGGCTTGCGGGCGTCATCCAAGACACGGAGAATCGGATCGTACACCCCAAGGGCCAGGTGGATTGCCTCGGCCTCGTCAACGACCCCGGGAACGTTGACGGTGACCTCCAAGACGAGGACCGCCTGCCAGTAGCCGCGGGCGGTGTAGTTGCCTGTGCCAGGCACGCCTGTCAAGTTCACGGCTCCCGTCGCGTTGGAAATCCCCGAGGCGGCGAGGATGCTGCCGTCCCAGAGCTCTAGCTCGGCCTGTTCCAAGGGTCGCTCTTTCGTGTCTTTCAGGAGGAAGTTGACCCAAATGATCTCACCTACGGCCAGGAGGACGGTGAGGGACTCCAGATGCCCGCCGAAGGTCTCGTCGCCGGGGCGGTCCGGGAACCGGAAGTGGAATCCTGTCTTGTCCACCGCCTCCACGGTGACGTTGTAGAGCCCCTTCAGCTTGGGAGTGTCCGGCCAGTTCAGCTCGAAGGCGCTGGCGTAGGAGGTGTCGTTGCCCGTGATCTTCGCCATAGGCTCTTGGTCGAAGAGCATAGTACCGTCGGGGGCCTCCAAGGTCAGGTTGACCCAGACAATGTCGTACCCGCCGAAAGGGTCCACCACGGTGGCGTTGAAGGTGACGTTGTCGTCGGACTGGAAGAAGGCAGGCTCGCCGCCCGTCTCGTTGAGGGCCCGAATCTGGCTCACCGCGATGCGTGTCACAGCAGGAACCGCGACCCGGCTCGGGAAGTCGTCGCTCCCCCAGGCGATTTGCTTCGTGACAGTAGCATTGCTATCTAGGACCAGAACGACCTCCAGGCGGGACCCGGCCTCGGCCATGACGGCGGGGGAGATGTCCGCGTCCACGGTGTATTCCGAGAAGTGCGAGGTCACGAAGTCGTGGGTGTCCCTGTTGGCCGCGTCGTCTTCGTTGAGAATCGTGGTCGTCGTCCCGTCCTTACGGGCGTAGAGTCCCAGGCCCAGGGTCAGGAATGTGGTCCCGTCGCCCTTGGCGTTCAGGTACCGGACCCACAGGAAGGCCCGAACCGTCCCGTTGAGGACCAGGTCTCCGGCCAAGGGAGGGTCGATGAACCATCGGAACTTGAGCTGGGCGTCGTTGAACTCCTCCAACACCTCCGCTGTAGTTGGGAGCGAGGTGTTCATCAGGAATTCGCTCTGCCCGTCGATGGTCGCGGTGGCATTCTGGAAATAGAGGACCTTCGCCTTGGCCCCACTGCCCGACTGAGCGGCCACTGTTTCAACCGGGGCCAGGGGGGCGGAGAAGGCGACGAGGAGCAGAAGGGCACAGACGGAGAGGGCCGTCGTCCTTCGGAGCGTCAGATCACCCCCTTGATCTTCAGGAGCGCGTATGCCAGGCCAGCGCCGATAGCGGCCACGGCGATCAGGAGGTAGAACAGCACGGTCGTGTACACCGGCGGCGGGAAGGCGACCATGGTGACCTCCAAGGGCAGGTCCTGAGTCAGCTCGGCCGAGTCCTGGACCTCTGTGGCGAAGTCGGTCATCAGGTACGTCGACCGGTAGGAGACGGAGACCTCGTAAGTGCCGTGAGGCAGGCGGATATCCGCGCGTCCCTCAGCGTCCGTGGACGTGGCAGCGACTGTCTCGGCCTCCCGCATCACCGTCACAAAGGCCCCCTCGAGGGGTGCTCCGTTGGCGTCCTTCACCGTCAGGGCCAGGTAGGCCACCTGCGCGGCTAGGTCCAGGGTGGGGGACGTTCCGTCCACGGACTGAACCTCGTCGAAGACCTCCACGCCCTGCCAGGTGACCACGATGCGGTAGCTACCGGAAGGAGTCCGGAAGGTCACAGAACCCTCTCCCAGGGTGTTGGCAATCTGGGTGAAGCCGCCGGCGGTGACCTGCACGGTGGCGTCCTGGAGGGGGATGCCCCGGGAGTCCACGGGCCGGAAGGCGGTGGAGAAGATGGTGAGGTTGAGGGTCATCTGGGTGTCCCCCGCCACATCCAGACCGGTATCGGCCATCACGGGAATGCCGAACCAAGAGGCCGACACCCGGTAGCTGCCCAGGGGAACCCGAGAGACCAGCTGCCCCTGCGTCGAGGTCAGCCGGGACTCGACCAGGGCCCCCGAGGCCGGGTCGGACACCGTGATCAGGGCGTTGTCCACGGGTATCCCGTCGGCGTCGAGCACCGTGAAGTCAACGTAGTACACCGCCGTCGCGATGAGGTAGGTCCCCGAGAGCTGGATATCAAAGGACTGCTCCCCCACGACCTTTCCCGACCAGAGGGCCGTTAGGTCGTAGGACCCGCCGGGCATGTCGGATAGAGAGACGTTTCCACTCGTGTCCAGGACCAGGGGTGGATCCGAGACTGTTCCGTTCGGATAGCTAACGATAAGGGCCGCCTGGGACAGGCCAACGCCCCGCGAGTCCTGGACGGCGAACACGAGGTCGTAGACAGCCGCCGTGGCCACGAAGGGGGTGTCGAAGGGGATGTCCTGGCGGGCGTCCAGGGAGAAGGATCCCACCAGAGTATCCTTCCACCAGACTTCGAGCGTATAGATGCCGGGAACCAAGTTGATAACCAACCCGCCGGTCGCATTCGTGGACCCCGAGGTCTGAAGTTCGTCCCCCAGGAGGATCAGGGCAGCGGCACCGGCAAGGGAGACGTTGTCAGCGTCCACGGTCTTGATGTGGACCTCGATGGGTGGCGCACCGATGAAGAAGATCCCAGTCTCGGTCTCCAGGTGGCCGCCGAAATCTCCTGTGTCCTGGAAGGCAAGGTAGCCGTTGTTGTCCAGGGCGTGCACGGTGACATTGTACTGGCCCTCCGGATACCCGCTATAGTTCCAGGTCACCTCGTACACCCACTCGAAGGAGTTGAAGAAGCCCTCGATCTTCGGCATGGAGACGTTATCCAGCCCAGGAATGACGGTCCCGTTGGGTGCCTGGACGCTCAGGTTGGTCCACCGGATGTCGTAGCCGCCGAAGGGGTTCGTCACGGTGACCTGGAAGTAGACCGTCTTGTTCTCTGCGTCGGGGTCGAAGTTCGTCGTCGCCTTCCGCTGAGAGTCTAGGGTCAGGATCCCGCCCTCACCCTGGGGGACGATACGGATGTAGCTCTGAGCCGGGAGCGTCACGCGGCTGTCCCGGGTTGCATTGCCCCATGCGATGGTATACGTGGTGGCCGAGTCCCCACGGCTGTTGAAGTGTGCCTCGATCGAGGATCCTTTACCGAAGATGTGGTCGATGGACAGGCTGACCGAGTCCTCCTCGAACGCCGTGCCTGCGCTATTGGTAACTTCGCCGCTGGAAGCGATATCGACGGAGGACCCATCGGGGAAGACCTCTCGAATGGTCAGAACCCAGGCCGCCGACGACCCGGCGGCCGCGCTAGAGCTCCACCACACGGTCATGGTCAAGGTTCCGTTCAGGTGGAGGTCTCCCGCCAACTCGGGATAGAGAAGCCAACGGGCAATGATTCGCATCACGGAGCTGATATCCTGACCGCTGGTCCCCACGGTGGTGTTCATAATGGTCTGGGTCGCCACCCCGGCCACGCTGACGGTCTCGTTCAAGGTGTGTAGGTAGAAGACCTTCCCCTTCACCTCCCTCGTGCTCTGGCCCTCCACGTTCCCCAGCA
>JABAOH010021301.1_pt1 | contig 50494 bp, 17 predicted proteins | sample 7062181 | NCBI WGS metagenome assembly JABAOH01 (sample SAMN14538630, study PRJNA623070) | marine sediment metagenome | biome: marine biome [ENVO:00000428]; feature: marine pelagic biome [ENVO:01000023]; material: deep marine sediment [ENVO:00002113]; isolation source: pool of 5 deep marine... | reverse complement strand
CCTGCGTGACGACGTGATCTCTGAGCTTATGGAAGAAGGCGCGTATGCTGAAGCAGATTTGCGAAAAGCCTTCGCAGAGATTCACAAGATTGAAGTACGTAATCGGATCCTAACCAACAATCACCGCCCCGACGGGCGATCGCTTACAGAAATTCGCACCATCACAGCAGATGTAGATTTGAGCCCTCGCGCTCACGGCTCTGGCTTGTTCACGCGAGGGGAGACGCAAGTTCTTACACTTGCGACCCTCGGTACCCCTCGGGAGCGTCAAGAACTCGACGGGTTGTCTCCCATCGAGGAGAAACGCTACATGCATCACTACAATTTTCCACCCTTCTCGGTCGGTGAAACACGTATGCTGCGTGGGGCATCGCGACGGGAGATTGGCCACGGCGCGTTGGCGGAGCGAGCTATGCTTCCTGTACTTCCCTCGCTAGAAGAATTCCCATATACCCTGCGTCTCGTTTCTGAGGTTTTGTCTTCGAATGGCTCGACCTCCATGGCCTCGGTATGTGGATCGACGCTAGCGTTGCTGGACACCGGCGTGCCCATCAAGGCGCCTGTCGGCGGTGTAGCGATGGGATTGATCAAAGAGGGTGACAAATCCGCGATTCTAACGGACATCCTGGGGATCGAAGACCATTTGGGCGACATGGACTTCAAAGTTGCTGGGACACGTCAGGGCATCACCGCGCTGCAAATGGATAGCAAAATCGCCGGTATAACCCCCGAGCTTATGTCAGTAGCACTTGCACAGGCGAGAGATGGGCGGTTGCACATTCTCGACAAGATCGAAGAGCGTATCCCAGAGCCGCGTGCGGAGCTCAAAGCGCACGCACCTCGCATGACGGTCTTAAAGATCGACCCTGAGAAAATCGGAATGGTGATTGGTCCGGGTGGCAAAGTAATCCGCCAAATTCAGGACGAAACAGGTGCCAAAATAGACATCGAGGATGATGGTACCGTGTATATCGCCTCTGTCGATGGACCCAGTGCCGATAAGGCGCAGGAGATGATCGAAAGCCTTACCGAAGAGGCGGTCGTTGGCAGAATCTACACAGGTCGCGTGGTGCGCGTAACCGACTTCGGTGCCTTTGTGGAGATCCTACCGAAGGTTGACGGACTTTGTCATATCTCTCAGCTCGACAGTGAGCACGTCGAGCGTGTCGAGGACATCGCCGGAGTGGGTGATGAGATCACGGTCATGGTGACCAATATCGATCAGGATGGGAGAATTCGTCTCTCCCGGCAGGCTGTTCTGGAAGGTTGGACACCTGAGGAAGCGATCGCACGGGATCGTCGGCCAAGCCGACGGTCGGGCGGGCGATCGCGAAGTCGGGGTGATTCTGGTTCACGCGGGAGGGGAAAATAACTCCTTTGACACGCAATCCTTAATCGAAGATTGGATGCGCGTACTTTTATTTCATTGCGTAAGAACCCAGGAGTTGTCTAAACTCGTCATCTTGACGGTCGAGGGTGGCGCCTGAGTCTATGAATGCAAGTTGGAAGTGAAACCATCTCCCTGTCATAGCTTGGGGATCTCTTCCCCTCGGCTCCGCTCCCTGGCCCGTCCTAGCCGGGCCAGGGAGCGGAGTTTACCCTGAGCATGTCGAAGGGCATCTCGCAATCTCCCACGATCCTCCAACCAGCGACCACAGGAGAAGGTTTTTAAAACAGACCCGTACTGACCTCTTGGACGCATCTACTTTTTCAACCCATACCTTCCTGTCCAGTCACCCGGCATAATACCGGGGACAGCTTGTTCCTCTTCTCTACCCATTTGTATGTATATGCTGAGTTGGTTACAATCTGACTACTCACAGAAAAGCCTGTGTAAACATTTGGTGTGAGTCTTGGCAATCTGCATTGATTGTGAATTTAGGAAAGACAATGGATTCATCTGGCGAGCGTGAAAAGGCATCCCCTCCATGGGAACCCGGAACTCGTTTGGTGGTGGGCACTTCCCTAATACTGCTCCTCGTGATCGGTTTATGGTTGCTACGTGAGCTAATTCCCCCACTAATAATCTCTTCCCTTTTCGCCTACATCCTTCACCCCGCAGTCAGCGCTCTGACTCGCAAATTGAAAGTTTCTCGCACACTCGCCGTGGTGATCGTTTACATCATACTTGTCGTAATTGTCCTCGTTTCGACAACGGGACTGGGCTTGGCGGCTTCTGAGCGCGTGGTTCAGTTGGGATCGTATTTAAGAGACCTATCGGTGGAGTTGCCGAAACAGATTATGTCTCTTGCGGAGCAGACCTTTCAACTTGGGCCTTGGCAAATCGACCTTACAAGAACAAACCTGGAGCCCTTCTTATCCGAGGTTGCCACCGCCTTGCGTCCTATACTTTCCCAAACTGGAAGTTTGATCGCCTCGATAGCGAGAGCTACGGCTTCGGCAGTGACGCTGGTTTTTTTGGTCATGATTTTGGGTTATTACATGCTTGTTGATTTTGGCCGTTTCGATGATGCCTTCCTCCGGTGGGTGCCTGCTGCCTATCGCAGCGACTTCAGGATCATGTTCGTTGAAACATCTGAGCTGTGGAGTTCATTTCTCCGTGGCCAGGGAATCTTGGCGCTGGTTATCGGAATGGGAGTGTGGATCATCCTATCCATATTAGGCGTCCAATTCTCGCTGGTTCTGGGATTAATCGCCGGCTTAATGGAATTTGTCCCCATGTTTGGCCCGTTGATCGCTGCAATCGTTGCAGTGTTGGTCGCAGTCTTTCAGGAAAGCAATTGGTTGGGTTTCAGCCCTCTTGGCTATGGTGCACTTATCCTGGTGATCTTCTTGATCATCCAGCAAATTGAAAACAATATTCTCGTTCCTCGGATTATTGGAAAGAGCCTCAAGATGCACCCGCTCGCTGTATTGATCTCGATCCTGGCGGGTGGGCTGCTCGCGGGTGTTTTAGGCTTGATACTCGCAGCACCAACGGTTGCCACCATGCGGTTGTGGGCGGGTTATGCGTACCGTAAAACCGTCGGTCTAGAGGCCTGGCCGGACCTCCCGAGTTTTGACGAAGTGGTACAACCTCGGCGGCCGAGTGGCTTTCGCACTTTCGTATCGGGGCTGAGGGCGAAACTTCAACCTAAAGAACATGAAACGAATGAACGGAGTGGGGATGAGCCAGAACACAGGTAACTCGCCAAAGTGGAGCGTTCTTACGAAAGCCTTTGTGGCGTTAACCCTATTGGTCGTATTCATTGGACTAGTCTCACGTTTCCAGGCGGTGATCCCGATCTTGGTGATGGCGATCATCTTAGCTTTTCTGGTCGTCCCTGTCGTTCGCTTCCTGTGCGTTAAGTTACGAGTGCCTTGGCCTTTGGGCGCCAACTTGTGCTTTCTGATCCTTCTACTGATCTTGATCGGTGTATCCACAGCGACCGGTTTCGCGGTGGTGCAGCAACTTCAAGCACTTTTTCTTACGATTCAACGTTTTCTCACCGAACTCCCAGATCAACTCGCTGCGATAAGCCAGCAGACTTACATTTTTGGCCCTTGGGAATTCGACCTTGCACAGTTTGATCTCCCAGCAGTGGCAGAAAATCTGCTGGCCTCGATACAACCGATCTTAGGGCGAATGAGTTCCATTATTGCTTCGTTAGCGACTGGAGCCATTGAATCGATTGCCAGTGTAGTGTTTACGTTGGCGGTGGCTTACTTCATCATCCTTGATTATCCTCGCATACGCTCCACAGTGATCGAAATATCTATCCCGGGGTACAAGGAGGATTTACATCGATTACGCAGCGCCTTGGCTGACGTATGGCATGCATTCTTGCGAGGCCAATTAGTGGTTGTGACATCAACGGGATTGCTGACCTGGATGCTTATGTCGATCCTCGGCCTTCGCTTCTCGCTTGGTCTGGGTGTGCTAGGAGGTATAGCCAAGTTTGTACCCATGATCGGACCGTTCTTAGCTGGTTTTATTGCTGCATTGGTGGCGTTATTCCAACCGACGAATTGGTTTGGTCTGACACCACTCGGGCATGCAATCTTGGTGGTAATATGTGTTGCGATTCTGGATCAGTTGATCGATTATCTCATCGTGCCTCGTATCATGGGCGCTTCGCTCAACCTGCATCCAGCAGTCATTCTTGTCGCCTTGTTGATAGGGGCGAGCCTGGCAGGCATTCTGGGACTATTGCTGTCTGCACCCATGATGGCCTCGCTCGTCCTCCTGGGAAAATACACATACCGCAAGATGTTCGACCTTTCCCCGTGGGAACCTCCAATTGATGTTCTCAGTCGGCCTGGTAGGCGGCCCTTGCGCCTATTACAATGGGTCGAACGCCTTCAACAAAGATGGAAAAGCAGATAAGTGGGTCGAGTGATTCCACAAGTATGATGACACTGTGTATTCGAAGATCGAAAGACCATCACCTGTCTTCCCATGAGGAGTAAATGTTTTCGATTCGGGAGATTTTACGTCGATTTCTAAGCCGGGCGAGTGCAAGCGTACCTGAACAATCGCATTCAGATTTCGCATACAAGGTCTATTGGACTAAGCATGTTCGAGATTGGTCTGTTGGGCGCAGGCGTTCGACTCAATCGGCCGTGGAGCGCACGGTGTCACAATCCGAATTTGTTGCCAACAAATTCGAAAGACGTTACTCGATTCCTGAAGTGGATGAAATTCCACACTCTGGTGCAAGTCTTATAGCATTGTTGGAGGTGTTGCAATCTTTCGACCGGGGGGTCGACCTGGAGGAGTGAACGATGGCAGAAGAATCCCAAATTGAAACCACGACGCTTGCGGAGACGGCGAACTATATCGCCTGGAAAGCGAATGAGCCAGACGGTGAAGTGACGTTTCATCTTGAGCTTGGCACTGCAACACTTCATTTCTTCGCCGAGGAGTGGCAAGAATTCGTTGAGCTCATCCGCTCTATCGAATAAGAGAACAACGACGAGGCGTTTAATCATCGCTTCACGCTCAAGAACCTTCCTGCTTCTTCAACGGGCATGACCGACGCTCGCATCCTCCAACTCCTTTTATCATCGCTGGGACAGGAAGCCTTGGCTGCGGCTCACGCCGAAAATCCTGCTGAGACCGATTTTTTGCCTTTGTATCAGCGCCTTTCAAGACGCTTCCCCGCCGAGTTGGCGCGCGCGGCGATCGACCAAGTACTATTAAGGGAGCGTGCACGGGCGAAATTCTCAAACCCACAATGTATGTATTTCACGCGCCAAGCACTCGAGCAAGCCACACCTGAGCCGGTCGCCATCTATCGAGCGACCCGTCTCACGGACTTTCCATTGTTATTTGATCTTGGATGCGGGATTGGTGGCGATACGCTATCGCTGGCACAGACGGCGCCTGTTGTAGCAGTCGACCAGGATCGCTTGCGACTGTTGTTGTTGAAAGCCAATGCAAGGGGCTTGGGCATCGAAGATCGCATCAAGCCTGTGTGCGGAAATCTCCTCAAGCCTGCCTGGTGGTTTCCTGATAAGACAGCCGTATTCTTTGATCCGTCACGGCGTGCTGGCGCGAGAAGACGAGTTTCCGTCAAGGACTACCGCCCTCCCTTACACAGCGTGCTAACACAACTCGAGTCGCTGGATGCTGTGGCGGTGAAAGTCAGTCCCGCGGTCGCCTGGGATGAGATCGACGCTCTCGATTGTGAGATCGAGTTTGTCTCCTTGAATTCCGAATTGAAAGAGGCCACACTCTGGTTCCGCGCATTGATGACTGCACGACGAAGAGCGACGATACTTCCCGGTCCACATAGCCTCACCGGGTTGCAGGAACCTGATTTGGACGTTGTTCCACCCCAGCGCTATCTCTACGAACCGGATCCTGCAATCCTGCGCGCCAGGTTGGTGCGGACTTTGGGCGCTCAGTTGAACGCCTCTCTCATTGACATGACGATTTCGCTGCTGACGACAAACAAACTCCTGTTCACGCCCTTCGCGCGAACCTATCGGGTGTTGGAGGTCCTTCCTTTCGGTTTGAAACGGCTTAGGGCTGTGCTACGTGCGAGAGATGTGGGAACAGTGACTCTAAAGAAACGCGGGTCGGCCGTTGACACCTCATTATTCCTGCGTCAGTTGAAGTTGCGAGGTGAAAATCAAGCTATCGTGTTGCTAACACGCGTTCGTCGGCGTCACGTGTCGATCTTGATGGAACAAGTTCATGAACCGGAGGTGTTTGTATCTGGAATGACCTGATGCTATCATTCTTGGAATCAGCCATACGTTTGGACCGAGTAGTATGTCAGAGCGGAGAGAATTGCTGACCTGGGAAGAGGTCGAGCGATTAATGGATCACCTGACACCTCAATTTGAAATCGAATTCGAGGCCATGGTGATTGTAACGCGCGGGGGTATCATACCCGGAGGCATGCTCGCTGAGCGCCTCAATATTGAAGACGTGCTTACGGCCTCTGTGGATTTTCCCTTTGAAGCCGAACGAAAAGCGGCGAAACTCCTCGCTTGGCCGCAATTCATTCAGTTTCCCGATGGCCATCAGCTCGCAGGCCGCCGAGTCTTGGTAGTGGATGACGTGTGGGGCTCCGGCAGGACGATAACAGCTGTTAAGAACCGTGTGGCAGCTGTAGGGGGTTTGCCGTACACCTGTGTGCTTCATTACAATCCGTATCGGAGTTTATTCACACAAGCGAAACCCAATTATTATGCAGCGGTCACGGATGCCTATATCATCTACCCCTGGGAATTGGACCGCGGTCCCGATAAAGTGCTTCGAGATCAGCCTGAGCCCTAGTAATAATCTCCCTGCCTGCAATTTGGGAAGAAGACTTGCGATCTATGCGTATATCCAACAGCTGGGTTAGGTGACTACGCAGTCTGTTGCTGCGCATCTATGCCGATCTTCGAGTGAGGGTTTGAGGCAGTGGTACTTTCTAATAAGATTCTGTAATCTCTCTCGTGTCTACAGGCGCAAAGATCTGCTAGTGAGGTACATGCGAGGGCACGAAGATTGACATTTCAGTATGCCCTGAGTATAATAGGCCTGCGTTCGCAAGCATCCTTCGGGTTGCGTGGATCTTTATGAGGAGTATATAGGGCAGGTATCAAAACAATCATAAAAATCGCATGGTTCGTGAGTTGGTCTGGCCGGCTTGGGATCGCGCTGGCCAGACTTTTTTGCCAGAGAAAGATGGGATGACTGACAGATCAGACGACCTTTCAGCTCTTCTTTCCAACGTCGAAACAGTTGCCGATCCTCAGCGAGGTGATCTTCTGCATGGGTTGGTTCTGTCAGTTGATGCAGATGGACTTATTGTCGATCTGGGTTTGAAACGTGATGGCATCGTCCCTTGCGCAGATCTTGAGAAGTTGCCGGTGAATGAACCAGGTCCCATTGTCGGTGATGAAGTAGCCGTGATGGTAATCGATCCCCTGGATCGGGATGGTAATCTAGTGGTTTCGATCTCACAGGCTCGTGAGAGCGAAGATTGGTTGAACGCACATCGTTTAATGAATCAGGATGCCATTCTGGAACTTGAGCCGAGTGGATATAACAAAGGGGGGTTAATCGTACCGTTTGGTAGATTGCGTGGATTTGTCCCAGCTTCGCATCTGAGTGATCTTCCACGTGGGCTGGATGAGACGAAACGAGCTGAGTATTTCGAGCGCATGATCGGACAAGAGTTGCCATTCAAGGTTATTGAAGTGGATCCGCGACGTCGGAGACTCGTGCTCTCGGAGCGTAAGGCCGTACGTCAATGGCGCCAGGTTCGTAAGGCGCAAATGATTGAGCAAATTAAGGTAGGGGAGATTCGGAAAGGTGTGGTCACCAGCCTACGTGAGTTTGGGGCATTCGTGGATATTGGCGGTGCCGATGGGCTGATCCACATCTCTGAGTTGTCTTGGAATAGAGTGGATGATCCAAGCGATGTGTTGAAGATCGGCCAGGAAATCGATATCCAGGTAATCCGTCTGGATCAACAGAACAATCGCATTGGTTTGAGTCTAAAACGCTTGCAGCCCAACCCTTGGGAAGCTGCGGTTGGAAAGATCGAGGAAGGACAGGAACTGAGGGGTGTCGTCTCTCACGTCGCAGCATCTGGGATTTATATTCTCTTGGAGGAGGGACCCGAAGGTCTGTTGCGTTCCACGGAGGGAACAATTGCGCTCACACCTGGCACCAAGGTTAGTGTTCGCGTTGTTGCCTTCGACCCGGAACGAGAGCGATTGGACCTTGAGCTCCTTGAGCATGGGCTTGAGAAGTTATTGCAGCCTGGGGAGTGATGCCCAGGGAAACGAAACCCAAAGCATCTGGCGGAGGGAGGTGAATGGAAGTGCCGACTGTTGTTCTACGACCCAACGAATCGCAAGAGCAATTGCTCAAGCGTTTTCGCAAGAAGGTCGCGAAAAGTGGGATCCTGAGTACAGTCCGCCGCAAGCGATGGTTTGTATCAAAGAGCGAACTGCGAAGGATTCAGCGAAAAAAGGCCATTCGGCGTCTCAAGAGACGCCAGCGAAAAATCGCAGCAAGACAGAATGATTGAAAGACAATCAGATTGTCGGAGCTGGCTTTTAATCTAATACCATCTGGAGGTATGCATGCCGAAGAAAGAAGAGAAGATCGAGCTTGAAGGAACTGTAATTGAAGCTTTACCGGCGACACAGTTTCGAGTTGAATTGGATAATGGACATGAGGTCCTTGCTTACCTATCAGGTAAGATGAGGAAATACTATATTCGCATCTTACTTGGAGATAGGGTTCGCGTTGAAGTTTCACCCTACGACCTAACGCGTGGGCGTATCGTATACCGGTACAAGAAACGCGTGCAGAGTGAGGAGACGTAGGCAGTTCGCATTTCTCCGGATTTATTGATGGCCGAATATAAAGCCCTCGTATGAGGGCTTTTTGCTTTGAACCTGGGAATAACCAGCGAGAGGGTAGGTATTGTCAATTACCGGGATCGGCTTGCGATTGAGGGGTCCTCAGTACCAATGCCACCCAATCACCCTCTTGAAGGGTTTCGAGTGGCTGCAAATTGAGGGAGCGGCAGGTTGCGAGCAACGATTCGGTCTGCTGTTCGAGAATTCCAGACAAGATTAGTTTTCCACCAGGGCGGACTGCGCGCTCGAGTCCTGAGTGGAGGAGTTGTTCGAGGATGGGTGCATAAATATTCGCTAGCAGCAAATCTCCGGGTTGTCGTTCCGGAGTTGTTCCAGGAAGAAGTTGGGGTATCGATCCGATCTCTACCTGAACAAGTTCTGCGGCCTTGTTTTGGAGAACATTTTGGCGGGCATTTTCCACAGCTTGAGGATCGATGTCCACGGCGAGGACACTTCCCGCTCCCAGCCGTGCAGCGGCGATACTGAGAATTCCCGATCCGCAGCCCACATCCACTACCGCCTCACCGGGGGCAAGGTGGTCTTCTAGTGCTGCCAGGCAAAGCCGTGTGGTGGGATGTGCGCCTGTTCCGAAAGCGATACCAGGATCAAGAATGACCGGCAGCCGATCACCTTCAGGGATAGGGTACCAAGCGGGAATGATGAGCAGACGACGTCCGATAGGAATCGGTTTGTACTCAGCCTTCCAAAGATCGGTCCACTGCTCTTGATTAATCCATCGATAAGAAGGTTGGGGAAGGGGTTGAATTTGGCTCAAGTGCCAAAGGCCTTCTTCGATCTGTTGCTTCGAATCTTGGAGATTTTCGCTCGTGGGCAGATAAGCACGCACGGTTAAGAGATCCGTCACTAAATCTTCCGAAGAATGCTGTTCAGGCGTATCCCTCTGAAGCGCGACCCCAGATGGTGCGTAGCGAGCCAGTAGATCGGCCACTGCTTCGGCAAGCTCGCCATCCACGGTGAGTGAGACCTCAAGCCATTTCAATCGGCCAGGCCCCCAAAGAATTCCTTGAGTTGATCTAAGAAACTACGCTCTCGAAAGTGCACTTCGGTACCTAAGGACTGGGCCAAATCCTCGAAGAGCTTACGTTGCTCGGGAGTTAGTGAACGGGGGATCTCAATCGAAACGACGACCAACTGATCGCCGCGGCTATTGCGGTTCAAACGCGGTACCCCTTTGCCTTTCAAGCGCAACACCTTGCCTGGTTGTGTCCCAGCGGGAATGCGTACAGTCTCTTCGCCGTCGACCGTTGGAATGGTGATGTCTGCGCCAAGGGCAGCTTGGGCAAGGTTGATTTCCATATCGAGGAGGATATCCTCCCCCCGCCTGCGGAAAAATTGGTGGGGCTTGACGTGGATGACGATGTACAGGTCACCACGTGGACCGCCGTTGATACCAGGTTCACCTTCACCTGCAACACGAATTTGTGTGCCGTCGTCAACACCGGCCGGGATCGGTATCTCGCGTGTGATTTGATTGCGGACGCGTCCGTTTCCGTTGCAGGTTTTGCATGGAGTCTTTATCGTCTCCCCCTGGCCTGCGCAGTTTAGGCAGGTGCTGACGTTGACCATCGAGCCAAGAAAGGTCTGGCGGACCTGGCGGACTTCACCACTCCCTCCACAGGTCTCGCAACGAATTGGTGTCGTCCCTGGTTCTGCGCCCGAGCCGTTGCAAGTTGAGCAGGTCTCCTGTCGGGCAAATCCGATCTCTTTATCTGCCCCAAAAATAGCTTCTTCGAAGGTGAGGGTCATTTCGTAGCGTAGATTTACACCTCGACGGGGTGCACGTCGGCTCCTTCGCCTACCGGTACCAAATCCGAAGAATTCGTTGAAGATATCCATGAAGTCAAAATCGAAACCGAAAGGCATGCCTTCGAGGCCGGCGTGTCCAAATCGATCGAAGGCGGCCTTCCGCTCGTCGTCCGAGAGCACGGCATAGGCCTCGTTGATCTCTTTGAAACGCTCCTCTGCGTCCGGATTCTTATTTACATCCGGATGAAATTTCTTCGCCAAACGCCGGTAGCAGCTCTTGATTTCGTCTTCGGACGCGTTTCGATTAAGTCCCAATATTTCGTAATAGTCGCGTTTTGCAGCCATATTGTGGTGTCGGTGAAAGCGTTTCCTTTTGCATTCACCGACGATTACTCCTAAGATCCGTTTTCAGGGTTTTCTGCTGAGGGCGCCTCTTCCGAGGAGGTGGAACCCCCTTTGAGGGGTTGCGTATGATCCTCAGGGATTGTGGTGCCGAGCTCTTGAAGCTGATGAAACAATTCGCTCGTCGCCTCGTTGATTGACTTAACATCCTCCGATACAACGGCCTGGCGAGCATTCTCGAGTCTTTCTTCCACCGAGCTTTTAATCTGTGCGAGAGATTCCGAAGTAGCTTCAGCGAGCATCTTTTCCGCAGCATAGATGGCGTTCTCAACAGCGTTCCTCGCCTCGACAAGTGCGCGTCGCTGTTGATCCTCTTCGGCGTGTTTGTCTGCCTCGGTGCACATGCGGTCGATTTCTTCTTCTGAGAGCCCTGAGGATGCGGTCACGGTGATATGTTGCGTATTGCCTGTGGCTGTATCCGTGGCACTGACTTTCAGAATACCATCGGCGTCGATGTCGAAGGTCACTTCGATTTGTGGTTTACCTCGAGGAGAGGGAGGGATACCGTCTAGGGTGAATTTTCCCAGCGATTTGTTGTCGTCCGCCATTGTGCGTTCTCCTTGGACGACGTGGATTTCGACTTCTCTTTGATTGTCTGATGCAGTAGAGAAGACCTGCGCTTTCCTGGTCGGTATCGTGGTGTTTCGGTCGATCAAGCTGGTAGCAACGCCGCCCAGTGTTTCAATGGAGAGTGTCAGCGGTGTGACGTCGAGCAGCAGGATGTCCTTTACCTCTCCGGCGAGTACGCCGGCCTGGATGGATGCACCGACGGCCACGACCTCGTCGGGGTTAACGCCTTTGTGTGGGTCCTTGCCGAAGATCTTGCGAACGGCCTCCTGCACGGCGGGCATGCGTGTCATGCCGCCCACCAGGATGATCTCATCGATATCGCCGGCTTCCAACCCGGCATCCTTGAGCGCCAGTTGACAAGGGGAGATCGATCTTTCGATTAGATCGTCGGTGAGCTGCTCAAGTTTGGCTCGGGTGAGCGAGATGCTCAAGTGTTTAGGTCCAGCATCGTCGGCCGTGATGAAGGGGAGATTGATCTCGGTTTCCAGGACACTGGATAACTCGATCTTGGCTTTTTCGGCCGCTTCCTTCAGACGCTGGAGTGCTTGTCGATCGGAATGCAGATTGATCCCTTCTTTTTCCTGAAACTCTTCAACAACCCAGTCAATGATCCTCTGATCGAAGTCATCACCACCCAGGAACGTGTCACCGTTCGTTGCGCGTACCTCGAACACCCCCTCGCCCACATCGAGGATCGATATGTCGAACGTCCCGCCTCCGAGATCGTACACTGCAATGGTCTCTTCAGTTTTCTTGTCCAGGCCATAAGCGAGAGAAGAGGCTGTTGGCTCGTTGATGATGCGCAATACCTCCAACCCGGCGATCTTACCCGCGTCTTTCGTGGCATTTCGTTGAGCGTCGTTGAAGTAAGCGGGCACCGTAATTACGGCTTGCGTGATGGGCTCGCCGATATAAGCTTCCGCATCAGCCTTCACTTTCGACAGAATCATGGCGGAAATCTCTGGGGGTGCATATTCCTTTCCACCCATCATCACGCACACATCACCATTTGGGGCTTCAGTAACTTTGTATGGGATGAAATCCAACGCGCGTTGTACTTCGGCGTCCGAGTGTTTGCGCCCCATGAAACGCTTGATGGAGAAGATGGTGTTCTCCGGATTGACGATAGCCTGGCGCCTTGCCACCTGCCCTACGACGCGCTCGTTGGTTTTTGGGTTGACAGCGACGACGGAGGGGAAAAGTCGACCGCCTTCCGCAGACGGGATGACGGACGGTTCACCTGCTTCCATGATCGCTACAACGGAATTGGTAGTGCCGAGGTCGATACCGATAATCTTTCCCATTTGTACGCCTCCTACTTCGCCACACGAACCAGCGCTGGTCGGATCACTCGCTCACCCAGTAGATAACCTTGCTTGAGGACCTCGATCACTTGACCGTCGTGGTGGTCTTCGCTATCTTCATAACTTATGGCTTCATGGATATTGGGGTCAAATACCTCGCCTTCGGCCGGAATGAGCTCCACCCCCTCGGCCTCGAGGATGAGTAAGAGCTTCTCATAAATCATGTATATTCCCTTCACCCAAGCTAAGCTTTCATCGTTTGAGGGATATTCGCGGAGCGCGCGTTCGAAGTCGTCGATCACATCAAGATAGCGAGAAAGGATGTCGGCGGTGATGCGTGCCCGTGCCTCCGCCTGTTCGCGCTCCACGCGCTTTTTAAAATTCGCGAATTCGGCGCGTGCCCGCTGCCAGCCGTCGAGATACTCTTCTGATTCCTGGCGTAGACGGTCGAGTTCGATCTGTAATTCGTCGATGGATGGCAGCTCGAGCTCGGTCTCAACCTCTTCAATACCCTGGTCAAGCAGAGACACTTCCCGCTCATCGATCCCTCCCTCAACGGTAACGTCGTTTAGAGGGTCGCTTGTTTTCTGCTCAGTCGTCTCTGTGTTTTCTTCATTGATTTTCTTTTTTCGCTTCGCCACTCGTAATCCTTCCTTCGACATCGCTCGATGCTGCGGAGAGCTAGGAATTTCGAGCGATGGATGTTGAGTTTATGCGAGGCAGGTAGCCCCGGGTTTTACTTGCTACAGGAGTATTACTTTCTCTTTCTAGTCTCCCTTAATCTGCATACGTATCAATGACCAGGTCACTCAACAAACCGGCCACGTATCGCACGGCTGATATCGTCCTGCCGTAGGGCATACGCGTGGGACCTAAAACGCCCAACGCACCGGTTGCAAATCCTGGCGCGCCGTAGCGAGCCAAGACCATCGAAAAATCCCTTAGTTCCTCCCAGGCACCTTCACCTGCAATAACCACCTGTACTCCACCGATGCTTGGGCTGAGCACCTTGGCGAGTATCTCCTCCAAGAAGCTTCGCTCTTCGAGCAATCGGTGTATTTGGTGGGAGTGCGGTGAATCTGCAAACTCGGGCTGAGCAAGCATGTTGTTAATACCGTCCCGGTAGATCTCGCCGGACCACACGGCATCCGTACGGGCCATGACATCCGAAACAAGCTGCATGATCTCTTGAATGAGGTCGCTATCCCGATTCGCAAGTGAGGAAACCTCCTCGGCGTTCTTTCCGAGGCAGATACGCGTAATCTGATTGGCGGCCTCTTTCAGTTGCGTCTGATCGAAAACCTCTGCAAGTGTGAGCATCTGTTGTCTCACGTCACCGCCTTGCAACACCAGAACGAGTAACACCTGAGACTCCTGTGTGGAAATCAACTCCAGATGCTTGAAGACCGTCCGCTCAAGACTTGGGGCTGTAACAAGGGAGGCGCCTCGTGATTGCTGTGCAAGCACGCTGGCGGCGAGCCGTACCCATTCATCGCCGCCCCTCGTGGCTTGATGAAATTGATGGCTGATCAAACGCTTCTCCGCCGCTGGTAGGTCGGTATCGCCCACCAGCTTACGTACGAAATAGCGGTAGCCTTGTTCGGTGGGCACCCGTCCTGCCGAGGTATAGGGTTGGCGAAGCAATCCGGCTTCGGTGAGGGTGGCCATTTCGTTCCGCACCGTCGCGGAGCTGACCCCCAGTCTATACTTGGTCACCAAGTTTTTCGAGCCCACAGGTAGAGCCGTGTCGACGTATTCGTGAACGATCAGCGCCAGGACCGTCTCCTGACGCTCCGTCAGGGAGTTCATATAGCCCTCTCTCGACATTTTAGCACTCTCGATGCGAGAGTGCTAAATAGACAGGAATCATGATACCATGCGCCTTTATGAGCGTCAAGAAGGACAAAAGTTGGGGGTCGGATCCTACTACCTCGCAATCTTGCACTCCCAAACAGTGAGGTCGATTTCGGTGATTCTATAAAGAGTCTGATGATTTCGCCATCCGCGATAATCGTAGCGATGGCATCAATTGTTTCACCTTAATCGATGGAAGACTCGTGCCACATCTCACTATCGCCCACTGTAAAAATTGGACAAAAAAATTTGATTGTTGACAAAACCACTCCAAATATGCTATTCTGGTGAGGACCAAGGGTTCGAAACTCGTTGATGGGACCTGCCAAGGTCAATTTATTGCCTACAGCTTTCAATAAAGGGGGTTCTGCTTCTAAGATCCTGTTGATTTCATGACGGGGAGAATTTAGAAGCGAATGAGTCGGGCTCTAAGGTTTCACATCGCCCCACACTATTCTAGCCCTCGGTTGCCAGTATAAAATACCATTGCTCTACCAGGTGGAAGCGGATGATCGGCGTCCAGAACGTCTCATAGCTTGAACTGTGGGTGCCTGTCACCTCCGAATAGGCTGTTGAAAATAGCATAGATAATAAATCACATCAAGTGGTTATTGCGCACCATTAGGAGTGAGGAGATGCTGAATAACCCCGGATCCGGCCGTTTATGGCTGGTGAGGTTCTTGGTCATAACTGCCTTACTATGCCTGCTATCGGCAACTGCCCTCGTCTCTGTTGCCTACGCGGATGAAGGTACTGGCACCCCTCCACCCACGGATCCGGCTATGTGTACCAGCGAATCAAATTCCGGCCAAACCGATCCATCATCTCCGAATAATGAAAGCTGCACCTCGAATTCAAGCGAACCAACCTCAAGTGAACCAACATCAGAGCCTGCCCCGTCCACTCAAGCGGCATGCGAAGTTGGAAGTAGCGAGGACCCCTCCAGTGGCGATTGTGTTCCCCAGGCTAAGGACGCACCGCCAGCCGACTCCCCCTCAAGTAGCGAGGAGGGTTCTGATCCAGGATCACTGGAGGATGAGACTGCAACAGAAGACACAGATGAGGACGCCACAAGCAGTGAATCGGAGCAAACCATTGAAGAAGGGGGCAGCGATTCCGCTGAGAGCAACTCGTCTGATGAGAGCACCACGGAGACGACTGAACCTGTCGAAGGAACCACCGATGAGGTCGAAGTAGAAGCGGACACCTCGACAGAGGTCAACGAGACGGAAATCGCTGCTGTGGAGACGCAATCAATTACTGGTGCTACCACAGAAGTGTCCGAAACCCCACCAGAGCGCGATATCGACAGCGCAGCCAAGGATGGGGTTTCTTCTTTAAGTGACTCTTCAGAACTTGCAAGTACCAAGGTCGAAGCCGAGGTGATCTCGACCTCGCCGGACTCGAGTGTGACGGTCACAACGGAGGCGCCGGTTGCAGTGAATACGTCTGAGGGGGCGGCGGGGAGTATCAAAGCTGCACATTCTGAGTCTGACCCCTTCTTCGTGCGTGGCGGGGATACCTACACCTTCCTGCCTTTGAGTGGAGACTGCGCGGCGTCCACAGACCCGTCCCTTTGTTCGATCTCGGACACCCCCATCCAGGCGGCGATTGACGACATTGCGACCAACGGCACCCCTGACGACAGCATCGTCAACGTGGACGGCGGTACATACAATGAGATCATCACCATCGATGCGGCCACATCCCTAAACGTCGATGGCCTCACATTGCAAGCTACAGGAATCAACGGCGCGCCTAGGATCAACGGCGCGGTTTTATTAAGAGATCTCACAAGCTTCAATATCTTGGGCTTCGTCCTAAACGATCCGGTCACCGTCCGCGATTCGAGCAACGTGACGATCGAGGGAACGGCCGGTGATGACTCTCTTCAACTCAACTTGGAAGGTACGGTCGACAACCTGTCGTTCGATGGAGCCGGAGGCGACGACGCCGTCACCGTCAACGCAAGTGGCGCTACGACGACCAGCACTGCGGTTATTTCCGACAGTGGCGTCGGCGGCAACGACTCGCTCGTGGTCCTGGGAACCGGTGGGGATGACGCCATCGGTGTGACCTCGAGCCAGGTCCAGCTAACGGGTAAAGTCACCGCTAACCACGCCGGTGTCGAACGTCTATCAGTCGAAGGCGGTGCTGGGAACGATGGGATCACCATCGACACAACGAGTTTGGTGCCCATGGCTGTTGCAGTGGATGGAGAGGAGGGCGACGATTCCGTCACCGTCCAGTTGAGCGGCGCCAGCGTGAACACGGCCGTTAATATCCTCGATAGCGGCGGCAATGCTTCTGACTCCCTCACGATCCTTGGCACAGCGGGTGACGATCGTTTCGATGTGAATGCTAATAGTGTGGTTGCTGGGAGTGAAACTGTTGGATTCGCCAACATCGAGATCGTGACTGTGGACGGCGGCGGAGGCAGCGACACGTTGGCAGGCCCAGACACGGACAGCCTGTACGAGATCACGGGCGCCAATCTCGGTACGCTTACGGACATCGCGACCGGGGATGTGCTTGCCGCCTTCCTGTCTATCGAGAACCTGGTCGGAGGAAACAATAACCAGGACACCTTCGTCTTTACATCGGGAGGTTCCCTCGACGGTGCGATCGACGGCGGCCTGGGAGGATACGACAGCTTCATCTACTTCACCGCGCTGGGGGATAGGGTGATCGTTGTTCCCGATACCGGTGGGATGGCGATTCATAATGGAACTGCGATCCAAGGATTGGAGCCTGTGGTCGATACCGCGGATCCGAACGAGGTGGTGATCACGGGCACCGTGTTCGCCGATACCCTCGTGCTTGAAGACGACGCTTCCCTGATTGACGGCCAGATGCAGCTGCGTTGTGAAAATTGCCTCTTCGAGTTTCCGCTTGCAGGGCTCATGACGTTCTTCCCCTTTGTGGCTCCCAGCCAGCTCATTTCCGTAAGAATGCGACGGGGGAAAGACCGCATGTCTCTGGGAGCGCTTGATCCCACGGTAAATGCGTTGTTCTCCTTAGACGGCGGTTATGGTGAGGACACGCTGGTGGGATACGACGCCGTCAACACCTGGAGGATCAGCGGACCTGATGGCGGGACTCTCAACAACCGTATGAGTTTTTCAAATGTTGAGAACATAACCGGCGGCGACGGGGCAGATATGTTTAGCCTCGAGGCTGGCGGCAGTTTGAGCGGCGCGCTCGATGGTGGCGAGGGGGATGATGGGCTCTCCGGTCCGGAGGCGGACAGTACCTGGGACCTCAGTGGCCCGAACGCGGGCAGCGTTGCGGGCCTCTCTTTTAGCAATATTGAAAACATGAATGGTGGTTTGGGTGCGGATGCTTTCGTCTTCTCCGGCGGTTCGGTTGCTGGTCTGGTGAATGGCGGCGCAGGTGTGGATACGCTTGATTACTCGACCTACGTATCCGCCGTTACGATTGACTTCTCCGCGGGCACAGCCTCGGCTGTCGGTGGTTTCACCAATATCGAACAAGTCATCGGCGGTTCGAGCTCGGACTCTCTCGTCGGCCCGGATGCTGATGCCACCTGGAATCTCAGCGGGCTGAACGCGGGCAGTGTTGTGAGTGTCTCCTTCACTGATATTGAAAACCTGTTAGGCGGATCGGGTGAGGACACCTTCGTCTTCACCGGTGGCTCAGTCACCGGTGTTAACGGCGGTGCCGGTACGGACACGCTCGTCGGTCCTGATGCTGATGCCAACTGGGACCTGACTGGCGCGAACGCGGGAAGCGTCACGGGTGTCACCTTTAGCGATGTTGAGAACCTTGTAGGTGGCTCGGGCGCGGACGCGTTTGTCCTCTCCAGCGGCTCAGTTGCCTCGGTGGACGGTGGCGCGGGCGAGGACACGCTGGACTACGCCGCCGACACAACAGGAGTCACGATCAACCTCTCCGTGGGCACAGCCACGGTGATTGGTGATTTCGCAAATATCGAATCTGTCATCGGCGGATCGGGTGCGGACACGCTCGTCGGACCCGACGCCGATGCGACCTGGGATCTGACGGGTGCGAACGCGGGCAGTGTTGCGGGCGTCTCCTTTAGCGATATTGAGAATCTTGTTGGCGGTTTGGGCGCGGATGACTTTGTCTTCTCCGGCGGCTCTGTTGCTTCAGTAGACGGTGGCGCGGGTACGGATTCGCTGGACTACGCCGCATATGTCACCAGTGTAACGATCGATCTCGCTGCGAGCACAGCAACGGCTGTTGGAGGTTTCGCTAGTATCGAATCTGTCATCGGCGGGTCGGGCGCGGACACGCTCGTCGGTCTCGATGCCGATGCGACTTGGGATCTGACCGGGGCGAACGTGGGCAGCGTTGCGGGCATCACCTTTGCCGCGATTGAGAATCTATTTGGCGGATCGGGTGCGGATGCGTTTGTCTTCTCTGGCGGTTCCGCGGCCTCAGTGGATGGTGGCGCAGGCGTGGATACGATGGACTACTCCGCGTACACTGCTGGAGTAACGATCGACCTCTCAACGAGCACAGCCCCGGACGCTGGCGGTTTTGCCAACATTGAACAGGTCATTGGTGGCTCCGGTGTGGACACAGTTGTCGGATCTGATGTCGATGCAACCTGGAGCGTGACGGGTATGGATGCCGGTTTCGTCGCAGGTGTGTCCTTCGTGAGTGTCGAGAATCTGGCAGGTGGTTCGGGCGCGGATTCGTTCGTATTGGCAGGCGGTACCCTGAGTGGGGTGATCACTGGTGGAGCAGGGCATGACGAGCTCGTCGGTCCGGATGTCGACAGCACCTGGACCATTACCGGCTCGAGTTCAGGCAGCGTCGTAGGCATTCTATTTAGTCAGATCGAGAATCTAACCGGTGGCTCAGGGGCGGACGCTTTTGTCTTCTCCGGAGGATCTTTAACCAGTGTAGATGGCGGTGCTGGTGCGGATACGCTGGACTACTCAGCGTACGCCATCGGAGTCACGATCGACTTCACGACGGGCACGGCCACAGATGCTGGTAGTATCGCCAACATCGATTTTGTCGTCGGCGGTTCAGGCGCAGACATGCTTATCGGTCCTGCGACCGACCCGACTTGGGATGTGACCGGTTTGGATGCCGGCTTCGTTTCAGGTGTGTCTTTCATGAGTGTTGAGAATCTAACGGGTGGTTCATCCACGGACACCTTCGTGTTGGCGGGAGGTAGCCTGAGCGGTGCAATTGCTGGAGGCGAAGGAGAGGATGAGGTTGTGGGTCCAAACGCTGATGTCACCTGGTACATCACCGGCTCAGATTCAGGCAGTATCGTGGGTATTCCTTTCATCAGTGTCGAAAACATCACGGGCGCGCCGGACAATCAAGATACCTTCATCTTCTACCCAGGGGGTAGTCTCAGCGGTCTAGCTGAGGGTGGCGCAAGTGGTTTCGATACGATGATCATCGAGGGTGGAACATACGGTACCGTGACTTATACAGCCTCGGGTCCGGATTCGGGCACGATTGACCTAGATGGCTTACTAATCGCCTATTCCGGTATGGAACCAATTTCCAATTCCGGTACGGCGACGGATGTGATCTATAACTTACCCGATGTAGCCCTGATTGGCGATGAAGCTGTGCTTGAAGCTGATGGAACGCTCGAATTTGAGGTTCAACTTCGAAGCACAAACTTCTTCCCCACATTTGAGTTGACCCGATTCAATCTCCCGACAGGCTCTCTCACAATCAACGGCCAGGACGGAAACGACACACTAACGATCGATGTCAATGTGATCAAGCCCGGGATGGACTTCACGGTGAATGTTGAGCAGATCATCGTGAATCCCGGCCACACCATCCACGCCAAGGACATCACCTTCAATGCATCGTCGAGCGAGAATGGTCTGGCTGCGGCGATCGCTGACGCATTGTTGCAGCTAGTGTTCTCCTCCTCAGAATCCGTTCTGGCGGATGTTACCGCCAGGGTCGACCTCACCGACGCGATCCTGATCGGTAACAACATCACGCTACAGGCGACGGCGACAGCCGACGTTGATCCGGGAAGCTTTAGCCTGAGCAGCCTCACGACTTCCGTCGCCTACGCCCAGACTGATGCACAGGTGATCCTTGACAATACATCCATTACCGCGGATGGGGATTTTAAGTCGGCTGCGAAATCGGACGTGAAGTCGACCGCTAAGCTCGAGGCGGATTCCTCCAGCGGCGGTACGACATCTGACGCAGCGATCGCGGTTGCGGTCATTCGAAGCACAGCCATTGCTCGCATTTCAGGCACAAGCCATCTTGTAGTGGATGGCGAAGTAACCCTCAGCGCCGAGAATATCTCGACTGCCTATGCCTTCGCCGACGGTACGACCGGCGGGTCGACTTCGGCGGGCGCTTCTCTGGGGATTGCCATCATTCGCGGCACCACCAAGGCCTACATGGATGAGACCGCTTCGATCAATGACATGCTTGATGTAAAGGAAGCGAATTCGATTAATATTTCAGCGACCTCGTCCAGCACGGCAACGGCAGTCGCCAAGTCCACCGAGGGTGGATCACAGGACAACACCTCCAGCGATCCCGAGTCGGAGAAGAAGCTCTCTCAGTACGACGCAAAGACGTCGGATGGGAATGTGAGCTTCGCCGGCGCAATTGCCATCACTGATCTCGACAGCGATACACTAGCGTATTTGTTCACCAGCGGACTGGTTGTCACGACCGGTGAGCTCACGCTGGAGACAGCCTCCTACAACCGCGGCCGGGCAACCGCCGATGGTTCTGCCACGGGAAGCGGTTCGACCGGCGTCGGCGTAGCGGTAGCCATCAACCTCGCGAAAATCGACAGCAATGCCTATATCGGCGGCACGGCGAATATCACCGCCACCAAGATCACCCTCGATTCAAAGGTTGCTGGGCGTACTTGGAGCTTTGACCCCAACAGTGACGTCGACAATGGCGCCGAGACTGTCAATCTGAATGCACCACATGGCTTCCAGACTGGAGATTCGTTTGTCTACGATACTGCCGGCGGAAGCGCAATCGGCAGCCTAATCAGTGGTGAAACATACTATCTGATAGTCGATGAGAGCACTCCCAACCTGGTGAAACTGGCTAGCTCCGAGCAGAATGCTAAGGACGGGACGGCGATCGATCTGACTAGTGTTTCGGGTGATAATCAGTCACTGAAGGAAAAGCAGAGCACTTCCATCGCAAAGGCAACCTCTGGAGCAGGGGGTTCGAGCGATGTGAGTATCGCCGGGTCTCTGGCGATCAACGTAGCGATCACCAGCGCTGAATCCTACCTGGCCTCCGGCGCGTCGGTGGATGTGAACGGCGCCGACGTAAGCTTGAATGCCTCGTCGAAGACGAAGAGCAGCGCAACCGCCGCCCCATCTGCGCATTCTGTCTCTGGGAACACGCTCGGCATCGGGGCCTCGGTTGCGATCAATATCGTCGACAATTTCGTGAAAGCTGAACTGCGCGATACAGCGGCGCTGATTGAGGCGCATGATCTCACGCTATCGGCCGAAGGCAATCACAAGATCAGCACCTCGGCCAAGGCTGGCGCAAAAGCCAGCGGTAGTGTAGCGATCACACCGGTGGTGGCTATTTCAATCACGAACAATGACACCTTTGCTCAGATTGGCTCAGACGGAACCCTCGGCCTATCACGCAACTTAGACGCCCAGGCGACCCACAGCAGCACCGTCAGCACAAAGGCGGATGCCACCACGCAGGCAACGGAAGCAGCCATAGGGGCTGCCCTTGCGCTAACGGTGGCCGCCGATCGGTCCATCGCTATGACAGCCCGCTCCATCAATACCGGCGGGTTCATCAAGTTCAAGGCCAACTCCAAATCCTTGAGCCTATCCAATGCTAAGGCGAGCGCCAAGGGTGGCAAGAAGAAGGCCGACAGAACTGGCTCTTCGAACCCCAAGGAACCCTCCAACGTTGATGACGAAGTGTCGAAGGAGCGCACGAATGCGAATTCTGCCGGTACCAGCAAAGGAGCGAAAGGAAGCAGCGGGAGCGCGTCCACACCGACCTCTTCGACATCCGACGGTCCAATAGTCGTGGCCGCGGCCATCGGCGTCAACATCGCCGAAGCCACGGCCAGTGCCTCCATCCCAGACGGGCTGACCATCCAAGCGGGTGGCCTGCTTACCCTCAGTTCTAGCAACCACACAGATGCCTCCGCGACTGCGGACGGCAGCGCCACGGGGGGCAGCGTTGGCATCGGCGCGGCCGTGGCGGTTAATCTCGCCGATGTAGTGAATGAAGCCTACATTGGCGATGCCACTGTCGACGCCGAGGGCGTAACCATCGAGGCCAAGGAAGACGATGAGGATTGGGGGTTCCATCCCAACACGGACGTCGATGACAGCAGCTCAGTGGAGACGGTCGATCTCAACACCGAGCACAAGTTGAAGACCGGGGACGTGGTTGTTTACCGAACTGGCGAGGGCAACAACGCCATCGGCGGCCTGAAGGATGGAGGCGCCTTCTACGTTGTTGTGGATGACGCCGAACCCGAGAAGCTGAAGCTTGCTAAGTCGGCCAAGGACGCCTCTGCTGGAACCGTAATTGATTTGGACAAATCCAAGGCGTCCGGCACCCAGCACAAGCTGATCCACACAAGCACCTTCTATGCCGAGTCCACCTCCGGCGCGGGAGCGACCGATGTAAGCGTAGCCGGGTCCTTCGGATTGAATATTGTTGACAAACGGAGTGAAGCCTTGATTAAGGCCGACGCTGTCGTCAGTGCGGACGGAATAGACACCGATTCGCTCGGCGCAGATGTGAACATGACGGCAGAGAGCAGCTCGGTTAACGCCGCGACAGCTAACTCCAAAGTCACCGGAAGCGCGAGCGTGGGCATCGGTGCTTCCGTTGCGCTCAACATCGTAGACGACAACACCACTACGGCTGAAATCCAGGACTCCGCAGTGCTGACGGAAGCGGAGGATGTGACGCTAGCCGCGTCAGCGAACTTCCTGTTCATCAACCAAACGCAAGCCGGTGCAGCCGGCAACGTTGCATTTAGCCCCTCTGTTGCCGTAGCGATCGTGGATAACGATACGGTGGCAAGGATTGGAGCCCCCGATGCTGCGGATACGACGCTGGATGCCAGCGGGGATCTGACCCTGCAGACGACACATACAAGCTCGGTGACCGGTTTTTCCGATGCCGCTGCTGCGGGAGGCAGTGTGGGGGTCGGTGTTTCGGTCGTGGTCAATGTGGTCAATGAGACCGTCAAAGCCGAGCTTGCCCGTGATGCGGATGTGACCGGCGGCGTGTCGATTCTGGTTGACTCCACCAATGCCAGCAGTGGCGAGGCGAAGGCCAGCGCCAAAGGCGCCAAGGCGAAATCGGACGGTGGGAAGACCGCCGACCAGGAAGCCGGTAAGCAAGCTAACAGCCCCAACACCGGTGGCGGGAAGACCCTTCCAAGCGCAGAGACCCAGACCAATAACGCCAACAACAAATCATCATCCGAATCGGGCAAAAGTGGAAAAGGTGTGGGCGCTGCGGCGGCCGTGTCGGTCAACTGGGTGATCGTGGACAACACCGCTGCGATCAACGGCGCCGCTGAGGTGACTGCCGGCGACGGTGTTACGATATCTGTAGAGCATGAAACCGATGCAATCAGCAAGGCGACAGGCACTGCCACAGACCTCAACAACAACGTGAACGTAGGCGCCGCCGTCGGTTTGAATGTGGCCACCATCACCAACACAGCCAAGATCGGTGCAGGCACCAAGGTGACTGCCAATGGCGGCGACGTGACCGTGAAGGCTATCTCACCGACAGGAAAGACCAGCGATTTCATCGCCTGGGGTTTGGCTGCCGGTGGAGGAAAGAAAGTCGGATTCGCCGGCTCAGTCGGCATTAACGTGATCGATTTAACTTCCGAAGCACTGATCGGAAACAGTGCCACCGTGAAGGTAATGTCTGGCGGATTGACCTTAAGCGCGGCCAATCCAATGACCTTGCAGACCCTTGCAGCAAGCGGCGGATTTGGGCAGGGCACAGCCATAGGTGTAGCCGTGGCTGTCAGCGTGCTCACCAGCAATACCAAGGCCTACATCGGTAGCAATGCTGATGTGGATGTGTCCGGCGCGATCGACTTGAGCGCAGTTACCACCCTCGATCCCACCGCCATTGACGTGCCCCTGATCCCAAGTGACGACGACCCCGAAATCACTGGCATGGCCGTCGGCGGAGGAGTCTCTAGCGGCCAGGCGGCCGTGGGCGGATCGGTCGCTGTAACAATCTTGATATTGAATACCCTGGCTTATATGGGCGCCGACGCCAAGATCAATCAGGCTCCCACGGTCCCAGCAGGGAGCGGCCAGAATCTCAGCCTGACAGCGACCAGTGACAGTGAAGTAAATACCATCGCGGGCGGCCTTGGCGGCACCACCGGCACAGCGGGGATTGGTTTCGGGGTGGACGTTGTCGTGATCACCAAGGACACGCGAGCTTTCATCGAGCCCAGTGCCGACGTGACATTGGCCGGTGACGTCACCGCAAGTGCCACCTCCATCGAGGAATCGCTCTCGATTGCCGCATCCTTTGCCTTCACGACTGGCTCACTGGCAGTGGGGGGTGCGGCCTCAGTATACGTCCCAACTACCACCACCCGAGCCTACATTGGCTTTGTTGATGAAGATGCACTCCCGGTGCCGCTTCATCAAGGCGCAACTGTGCATGCAGGCGGCAATTTGATCCTCAACGCCAGCGATACCGCCGACATCAAGATGTTTGCGGGCGGCTTGGCGTTCGGCAGCTCGGCTGGCGTTGGCATTGCCAACACCACGTTGGTCAAGGATGACACCGTTGAGGCCTACATCGGCGGAGCTTCCGACATCGAAGCCAAGGGCTCAGTTGGGCTGGCGATGCAAGCGACCTCCTCTGAAGATGTGCTCACGATCGCAGCCATGGGAGGTGTTTCGTCAGGATCGGCAGGGATCGCGGGCTCGGCGACGGTCAACATCCTGGATGAGACCACGCGGGCCTTCATCGATCGCGGCACAACCGTAGATGCCACCGAAACAGGGGCGATCGACCCCGGCCTTTCGATGCTGGCCCAAGATACGACCGACATTCTCAGTGTGGCAGGCGCCGTTGGTGCCTCCGGATCGGCCGGAATCGGTGCCGGTGTCGATGTCGAGGTCATCACCAAAGACACTCGAGCCTTCATTGGATACAACGCTGACCTGGACGCCGATGAGGACATCGAGCTGAAGGCGATCTCGAGTGAGGACATTGTCTCGATCGCCGCTTCAGCCGCAGGCGGTGGGTCTGCTGGCATCGCCGGTTCGGCTGGGGTCTCCATTTTCAATATTGGCACGCGGGCTTATATAGAGGATGCTCCGTCTTCATCTTTAGGCGCCGACGTAACCTCAAACGACAGCGTGGTGATCTCAGCAGAAGACGCCACCGACTTGGTATTAATCGCTGGAAACCTGGCTTTCTCCGGCAGCGCCAGCGTAGGCGCGGCCGTGGCTGTACCGGTGATCACCAAGAACACCCATGCATATGTTGGTGAGTACGCGACGGTGACCGGTCGCGGTCAAGACAACGGTGTCACCGTCAACACCGGGGACTTCACCATCACCCACCCCTCGGTATCCGACGAGTTCTCGTTCGGAACTAGCGATGTCAGCACCGGCACAGACACGATCGATTTGGGAACCGCCCACGGCTGGACAAATGGCCAACCGGTCAGCTATTTCGCCGGGGACGGCAACACGGCCATCGGTGGACTGGATGACGGGCGGGTTTACTACGCAGTTGTCGCCGGGTCAAATTCCGTCAAGCTGGCCACCACCCGCGATCAAGCGGAAGACGGAATCAGCGACGTCGATCTCACCGCCGGCGGCTCCGCCACCGGACATAAGCTCGTCGTCGCCGACGCTATCGCTGCACCGAGCATGAGCAACAGCAGCAGCCCGTATGACTCAAACATCGACACCCAGGCGCTGACAACGCAACGCTCAGCCGTCCCTGCGCAGCAAGTTGGTTTCCGCGGCGTGGCGGTCGTAGCGCTCAATGAAGACAACATCACCACTGCCGGCGTCAGCGGTGGCGCCTCCGGCTCCGTAGCGGTCAACGTCGGCGGATCGGTCTTTGTGCTCAATGTGTTCACCAAGGCGTATGTCAATGACTTCGCAGAGGTCAATCCTGACTATGCCACGGACAACTCCCAGCAGGACGTTCTCGTGGCAGCCGGAAATGACTTCTACCACCTTGGCATCGCAGGCGGCATCTCGCTCTCCGGCGCGGTTTCCGTCACGCCGGTTGCAGCGGTATCCGTCGTTACCACCACAACTGAAGCATTTATTGACGACGGCGCGACGGTTAACGCCCGCAGAAACGTTTCGGTCGAAGCTGTCGCCGAGGAAGAGCTGCTGCTGATTGCAGCCGGGGCAGCTGGCTCCGGCACGGTCTCAGTCGGCGGCTCGGTGGTTGTCCTGGTTCTAGACGCTACAACCAAGGCGCACATCGGTGAGGCGGCAACGTCGTTGTCCGGAGGAGCCAAGACCACCGCCAACGGCAACGTTCTGATTTCCGCTCAAGACGACACCGAAGTCGATATCATCGCTGGCAACATCTCCATAGGTGGTGGGGTGGGTGTTGGCGCCTCCGTCGGCATTCCGATTGTCACCAAGCGTACATCAGCCTATGTAGGACCGTACGCAACGGTAGATGCCAAGGCGCTGAGCACAAGCACCCTCAGCGGCATCTACAACGGCGGACTAACGGCGACGAGCTTCAGCACGGTAGGCGGCTTCAAAGGACTGGCTGTGCAGGCGGCATCCAGCGAAGACGTGCTCAACATCGCAGTCGCTGGTGCCGGCGGATTCTATGCTGGGGTGGCGGGTGCTGTAGCAGTTGAGATCATCGACTCAGACACTTCCGCCTATATTGGAACCCAAGCTCGCATCAATCAAGCTGGTGGTGCGGGCGGCAGTCAAAAGGTAAACGTCTCAGCTGTCAACAAGGCCGAGTTATTCACTCTCGTCGGCGGGCTGGGCGTTGGAATTGCCGGGGTGAGTGGAGCGGTCGATGTCGGATTCCTGCGCAACGACACGACTGCCTACATCGGACCCAGCGCCCAAGTGAAAGCGAAGCAAACGATCGATGTCAACGCGCTCTCGATCGTCGACATCGACACCATCGCAGTCAGCATCGGCGCGGGCTTGGTCGGCGCACAGGGTTCGGTATCGGTCTGGACCGTCGGCAGTGGCTTTAATTCGACCTACGAAGTCGAACAGCGAGACAATGCCGGCGCGCAGCAGACTGCTGAGCAACAGAACGGCTTGCAACCTGATCCCTCTAAGGACAACACCACTACCTTCACCGACAAGCAGGCTGGCGGACAGGATCCTGACAACCCCGGAGGCCAGGACAACAACGGCTACACCAGCATCTTGGCTGGTTTTGGCTCAGATTCAAATGATAAGAACTCACAGCGGGTAGCAACTCGCACCGGTGAAGCTTCCACCCAAGTTACAAATAAGGCGCCCTCCAGCCCAGTAGCCGACGAGGTGGCCGACACCACGCCGGTCGCCGGCACGACCGCCTCTATTCGCGGCAGCGCAGTCGTCGAAGCTGGATCCGGTGTCAATGTACGCGCCAAGCAGGAGTTAGATTTCGACGCGGTGATGGGTGGGATCTCGGTTGGCCTCGGGGCGATGGGCGCTTCGGTGGGTGTGTTCAACTTTGACAACAACATCGAAGCCTACATCTCCAGCAGCGCGACGGTCAGCACAACAAGCGGCGACGTGCTGGTCCACGCAAGCCTGGTGGCGGATGATCTGACGGGCAAGGCGTACTCTGGTTCGCTTGGTGCGGTATCGCTCGGCGCGTTGGTGATCGTATTCGACGACGACACCAAAGTCAAAGCCCACATCGACGGGGCCAGTCTGCCACAGGTGGGAGGCACCGTTCGCCTCGAAGCAACGGCCGATCGCCGGATCACGGCCGAGACCTTCGATGTCGCGGTTGGAGCCATTGCCGCAGGCGCAGCGGTCTCGGTCGTTGACATCGGAGGAGAGACGCGAGCCTACACCGGAGCGGCGCAGATCGGCCAAGCAACTGGCAAGTCAGTGGGTGGATTTTCGGCAACAGCCAATTCGACCGCTTTCGCAACTGCGAAGACGCTGGCTGTCAAGGCTGGCATCGGTGTCGGTCTGACAGGAGCGGTCTCGATTGCTAAAGTGCACCCGACGGTCGAAGCCTCAATTGGCAATAACGCGGATGTCAAAGTAACTGGTTCTGCGGCGCTGGCCTCAACATCGGTCTCCAAAGCCCTGGCGGATGCCTTCGGGGTGGCGATCTCGGCCGGAGCTAGTGGAGGCGCCGCGATTGCGATTGCCGAGCTCAAACCGATCATCAAGGCCAAGGTGGGAAGCAACGGTTCCTTGCAAGCGGGCAGCATCTCGTTGACGTCGCGCCACAACGTGAGCAGTGTCACTGGAGATCCTCAGCTTGACAAGATTGCGCGCGCCACCGCGAAGGTAGGCTCAGGCAGCCTGGTCCTAGGAGCTGGCGGGGCATTGGCCTTTGCCAAGGCCTCACCGACAATCGACACCGGCATCGGAAGCTCGACTACGGTTAACAGCACCGGCGATATCGATCTGCTCACGCACTCCTATCAGAATGCAGACGCCGATGGCTTCTCGCTCACCATCGGAGGCGTCGCCGGGATCGGCGTAACGATCGCCGAGGCCGAGGCCAAGGGTACGACGAAGACGCACACGGATGGGAATATCCAATCCGCTAATCATGTCACCTTGAAGACCTTCTCAACCGTTCAGGTCGACGCGAACGGAGAGGCCAATGGAGGCTCGCTGTTTGGCTCCGGGAACGGAACCAAGGTGGATGCGATTCTGGGGAGCTCCACTCAAACCTTGGCCGAGTCCTATGTGGGCTCGGGTGGGCAAATCACGGCCACCAATGATGTGGAGATCGAGACCTGGGTAACCACGGATGCGGAGGCGAGTTCGACCGCCAGATCCCTGTCTGCTGGAGCCTCGGTCGGAGCAACCCCGACCACTGCCAAGATCGAGCCTATGATCAAGTCATACATCGGCTCGAACACCAACGTCACTACTACCGGCGGTGGAATCACTGTGGCGGCCTGGAATAACTACAACACCACCAGTGAAACTTTCCTGAGCGCCAAGTCCGCTCGTGCGGATAGCTACAATCTCACGGTAGGTCTTGCGGCCAGCATTGCCGCAGCCTCGATCACCGCCAATGCCAAAGCGGACGTCAGCGCCGGCGTTGGCGCAGACGCTGCCCTCACAGCTCCCTTAGGCGCTATTACCGTGCAGGCGCTTTCCAGCAACGTTGCTAAGGGCTCCGTTGTTAGCGGCAGCGGCGGCTTGGTTGATGTGGGGGTATTCACCGTCACCGCAACGACCGTTGGCGATACCGCGGCTTACGTTGAAGACGGTGCATCCGTCGACGCAAGTGGCCTGACCCTGCTGGCGAAATCTATCAGCACCCCAACCGCCAACCTGGACAGCACCAGCGTCAGCGCGATCGGTGCCAGCGGGGCGACCTCCACCGCCAGCGATACCAGCCTGGTGGAAGCCTATATCGGGCCGTCCCTCGGGAATGCCGGGAGCCCAAGTGACCCGACCCAGGTGACCTTAACCGGCGTTTCCGGCGTCGATGTCGATGCCAATCTTGTGTCGACTGTGAAATCGACGCTGGACATGCTTGGCGTGGGTTTGCTCGCCAGCGGCGGGTTGACAACTACGACGGCCACCGCCAATCCAACCGTGCGCGCCTATTTGGGCGATGAAGCCGAAGTCGATTCAGGGCTCGGACCCAACAACTACGACGCGATTGCCACGGTGAAAGCTGACGCTGACGGCAATGGTGTCGGCGTGGCCTTAGGATTCTCAGGCGCAGGCGCCAGTGTGACCGCCACGGTTTCTCCCACTGTCAAAGCTTTACACGTTGGAGACGGATCGCTGGAAGGCGCTTCGGTCAGCTTGGCCTCTCAACTGATCGCCAGCGGTAGCAACGGCGCTACAGCCGACGTGAGACTGGCCAATATTGGATTGCTGGCAGGCGTTTCCGGTGGCGTTGCCACCGCCGACTCGCAGCCTACAATCGAAACCAAGGTCGGCGACGGGACCACGATTAACTCAACCGGAACAGTGAGCCTGACCGCTACTTCGACCACCCGAGCCATCGCCGATTCGCGAGGGACTGCCGGCGGCCTGGTAGGCATTGGCGCCAGCAAGGCTAATGCCACCGCCAGCCCGACTACCAAAGCAGTGCTCGAGGGCGATGTACGCAATAATGATCTGGCCGGAGCGTCCAATCTGACGATCCAGGCCTCCTCCACCGACACCGCCAGTGCTAATGCTCAGGCGGTGTCAGGCGGTCTTGTAGCTGCAACCGACAATAATTCGAGCGCAACTGTGGGTCCGGAGGTTCGCGCAACCATTGGCAACAATGTGGTGGTGCGCACTTCTACCAACGTCTCCCTTTCGGCTACAAGCATTCCCGAGGGCGACGCTTCGACCAAGGGAGTAGCTGGTGGTGCGGTAAGTATCGGCGGCTCGGCTTCTACGGCCACTGTGACGCCCGACGTCGCGGCAACCATCGGCACCGGCAGCACAATTCACGCAGGCGGTAGCATCAGCGTCGAGGCCACCACTGCGCCGCAAACAGGCACGTTGCCGAAATACATCATCAAATCGGTCTCTAACACGAACGACTCGCTCAACGTCGATAATCACGGCCTAATCTCCGGCGAGACAGTGGAATATGAGACCAACGGCAATACGCCCATCAGCGGCCTGAAAGGTCCATCATCGCTGGAGGTCGAAAACCCCGATGCCCCCGGGGGCACGGAGATAATTTCCGTCCGGCGCCAGTACAACGTGCTGGAGATCTTCGACACGGGCGGCACACCTGACGTCAACAACCTTTTGCTCGGCTCCACGTTCGATGGATCTGCTTGCTTGCCTAGCTCGACTTCCTGCGTTGATGAGATTAACGACACCATACTGTTCGGCCCCGCGCACAATTTCGCCGACGGCGACGGCGTAAAGTACACTCCCGCCTTAGGAACTACAGCCACTATCGGGGGGCTCAACTTAAGCAATACCTACTATGTCCTGACAATCGACGATCGCACGATCCGGTTGGTTGCCACGCAGGCGCAAGCGTTGAACCCGTCCAGCTTCGCCAAACTATTCACACCTTCATCGATTGCCGGCGATAACCAAACCATCACCCTGGCTGGACACGGCTTCTCCAGCGGCGACGCTGTGACTTACGATGCGCCCGATCCGTTTACTTTCAACAGCATCCATGTCGACGTAAGCGTAACCGGCACCAATCCAGATGGCTCCGTTATTCTCAGCAACAGCTCGGGCGCCGACAATATCTACTTCCTCGATGAGGACGGTAAGCCCGTCAGCCACGGGCTGAATGACGGCGACAAGATCGTCTACACCCTCGAAAAAGGCACTCCTGTAATCAGCCCGCTCGTCAGCGGTAGTGTCTACCGCGTTGTGCGGAGTGACGCCCATTCGATTCAACTTAAGTACAACGACGTGGTCACCACCAGCGTGCACTTTGAGAGAAACGCCAGTGGGGCCCGAATCACCCGCACCGATGGGCTCTCCTGGGCCGACAACGGTTTCGCCGCCGGCCACACGCTGGAAATCTCCGGTGCAGGCCCCAATAACGGCACCAGCTACACGATCCAATCGGTCAGCGGCTCGTTGATGATCCTGACCGCCAACGTCTCCCAAGCCACGCTTGTAAACGCCAGCTTCACCTTCGCGCCCGGGGTTCCCAGTACCTCCAATGACCAGATCACCCGCAATGATGGGCGCAATTGGTCGGCCGACGGATTCACCAGCGGGGGGATCACCGTTGCAGGGTCGAGCTTCAACAACGGCAGCTACACCATCAGCAGCGCCAGCGGCACCACGCTCACACTCATTAGTGTCGGGGCGCTGACATCAGAAACCACCAGCGCCACGATCAATCGGGCGCCTCTCACCAAGATCTTCGATGAACCGGAAATCGCGCTGGTGCCCGACAAGACTGTGCCCCCTCCGCCAACCATCGATAATCCACCGCCACCCGATCCGCGCAGCGCGCTCCACAGCATCATCAAGACCACGCTCCTGCCGATCGGGCTATCGGGCGGGGGACGACTAGTCGACGACCGCACCTACTATGTTGTCGGCGTCAGCGGGAGCGATTTTAAGTTAGCAACCACTTCAACCGGCACCGCTCTCACCTTCGACACTTCGGGCCTGAGCGGCTCGGCTCAGCATTTCCTGAGCCCGGTGGTCGATCTAGATGCCGCCTCGGTGCCGTCAGGCACTCCGAATAAGCACAATTTGCGGATCGACATACTTGGCACCACGGTTTCCGGGACCCAGAAGTTGCTCGGCCCCGGCGGCGTTGCGCTGAACGTGATTTCGCCTCCTGCTGGCGACGGCGTCTCCTCGGTCAACTCACGCGGCTCGGGCGGCGGCTTCGTCGGGATCGGCAACAACGATGCCACAGTCAACTACAATCCCACGGTGGCCGCGGCCATCAACGCCAGCCTGGTCACTGCAGATGGCAACATCTCCATCATCAGCAGTTCATCCACGCACTCCACGTCCAGCTCGCGTAACGGAACCGGAGGATTCGTCGGAATTGGCGCCGCGGATGCAAACGTGTATCAGACCAACACCAACAGCGCCTCTGTTGGAGCAGGAACCCGCATCGTCGCTGGCGGCAATCTGACCGTCTCGGCCAGCTCCGATAACCGCGCCAGCGCCGCTTCCCGCTCCAAATCGGGTGGATTCGTCGGATTGGCGGATGCTGATACCCGCATCACAATCAACTACACCACCGATGTAACGATCGGTGCCAACGCTGACATTCTGGTCGGCGGCCTGGCGCACCTCAAAGCCAATACCCGCACGGACGCCTCCGGGAATGCTTGGGGAAGCGGCATCGGCTTTGGGGGCGACGGCGAATCCTTCAACGATATTCGTATCAACACTGGCCGGACTCAGGCCGAGATCGCCTCCCAGGCGATCTTGGAAGCCAAACGATTAGCCGTTTCAGCCACAGTCTCACACCTCAATCTACTGGCGCACGGCGAAGCATACGGCGCTGGATTTTATGCTGAGGGTGAAGATGACTCCGATGTGACTGTGGATGCCGACAACAAGGTCCTCATCGGCACCAATGCCTTAGTTACAGGAGTGGAAGGCATCGATCTCATCGCCCGATTCAAACCTCTCAATCCACCGGATGATAAGCTCAAGACGCGCACAGAATCCTTCGCCAGGGCGACCGGTCTCTTCGGTCACGTTAGCGCCGACGGCAACAACACGACCAATCTCGAATCCTTGGTCTCCGGCGCTCTTGGGATCCCTGGAACGCTGGTGACGGCAGGACCCAGAAACAACGCCGATCTCATTCTTGAACACCCGGCAGAGTCCACGCACCTGGCGCTTTACATCGATACCAGTTACGACACGGTAAACGTCGAGCGCAGCGCCCGTGTCAGCAAACGCTCGCTAGCCGGCGGCGGAACCGCGGGCAGCAAGAGCTCCACAGAGGTCGAGAGCGTCCCGTTCAGCTCGCATGTGTTGATCCTATCCGGCCGCACCCCTGAGCTCGTCGTGGCCTCCAATGGCAGCATCGCTAAGGCGATCGAGGTCAGCGTGTGGGATGGACTTGGTAACCCCGCACGAACTTCCGGCACGATCGGAAGCTCTACGATCCATGTAAACAACATCAGCAATCGCGGCGCGGGCGACGTGGTCATCCGATCTAAGAATATCTCCGGCAGCGGCGCCACCTGGACTTGGCGCGACTCCCTGGCTCGGGTGTTGATTACCAACCAGTCCAGCAAACCACTTCAACTCAACAACATTACCGTGATCAGCAGCCGCAAGCCGCTCGTGTGGCTCAAGCCTGGCCCGTCCGTCTCGCTCAGCTTCAAAATCGTTCGCGACGTCGCCCCGACGTTTATCGACGTGAAGAACCTGAGCAGCTCGAAGGTCGAGGTGAACGGGACCATTGAGAACCCGATCGGCACCACCTCGATCCTCAACACCGGCGGGCACATTTTATCCTCCGATGGACGCGGCAATTCGCACACCACACCGGACGGCCTATCCCGCAAATCGCTGATCCGCACAAACATTCTGCACCTCGATGCCGGCGCCACGGATCGCGACATAGGCGTGTCCACCCCCCGGGTCAACGTGGACATCGTCGATTCCTCGGGCAGGCCCGAGGTCACGAGCTTCCAGACTCGCCGGGTCAGCGCGCTGACCAACACGATTTATCTCGGATTCAACAATCGTTTCTTCACCGGACAATTGGTTCGCTATCAGAGCAGCGGACCTGACATTGGTGGACTATTCAGTGGCGACTACTACTACGCGATCGTCTCCTCGGATGGCCTGAGCCTGCAGTTGGCCAGCACCACGGCTCTCGTTCCGATCAATTTGAACCCAGCTACTTCGCCGCTGCTGACCTCTCATGACCTCACGCCGATCACCCGGTTTGACGTTGAGGCTGCGCGTGACATCTATCTTGATGTCAAAGCCCGGATGCGCGGTCCGCTTACTCCTTACCGCGTACTGATCGACACAGTCAACGCCGGTCGCCATGCCGACTTCTTGCTGCAAGCCAGCGTTGACGAGACTGGCGGGAGCGGAACAAGCGCAGGCATCTTCGTCACCTATCCCACCGCCACGAACGAGACCCACTACACCTTCTTCAACACCCCAGATACCGGCCCCCCTGGGCCGACGCGAGATGTTGGCGCTTATGGTTCGACTCCCGGCACTGCGATTGAGAGCACTTACGACTTCCGGGGCATCGATCCGGCGACCGGTACGCGAATACTGCCGGGCGTTGTCGCGGTGAACAACATCATCATCGCCGCCGCGAATTCGTCGCCAACGGCAACGCTCATCCACGTGTTTGGCATCACCGAAGTCGTCGGCAACACCTTCCCCGAAGTCTCTGGCGACCAGCACCACATCGACGTGCTGACCAACGGCAACATCACGCTTAACGAGAAGAATGGCGACATGCGCGTTGGAAGCATCACTTCGACCGCGCATGATGTGCTGCTCTACGCACCGTGGATGATCGTCGATGCATCCGATGATCCGGGCGTAGCAGGCACGGACGTCGCCGGCGAGAACATCACCCTGTGCGCCGGCAGCGGCCTCCAGCTGATCGGCACGATCAGCAACCCGCAATGCGTCGACGCCAATCTGCCTGTCGGCGGCATCGCACGGCCCAGCAATTTCCTCGAAACCAACGTCGACATCATCCCCACCACCAGCGGGCCCTCACTCGGCGTCTTGCGAGCGTTTGATATCACGGTGGAAGAACTTCAGACGCTTGGCATTTTCATCAGTGAGACCGTCGGCAACTTGAACGTCCACACCGTGCAGTCGGTGCGCGATGTTTCACTGAATACGCTGGCTGGCTCCGGGTCGATCGTTGACGCCCGGAACAACGGCGCTGGTGACCACGATCCGAACGTGCTTGGCAACACGATTGACCTCGACGCCAACGGTGGCAGCATCGGCAACCCGACAGGGACGAACGATCTCGAAATCGACTCCTTCCTTGGCGCAATCTGCTCGCTCTCTGACGACGAGGTCACGCTGACGGCTTCGTGTGATGTCGGCCTCGAGGCGGATTACAGCATCTACCTTACCGAGACCGATTCGGCGCTCCACCTCGTGCTGGCGCACGCTGGTGACAACATCCGCCTGACCGTGCGCGAGAGCACGCCCGACCGCGACGAAGATCTCTTCCTGCTCCGCCAAGGCGAGGCGTTGTTCTTCGAGGACGCGCCCGACTCACCACGCATAGTCTCGAAGGGTCAGATTTTCGCTGAAACCGGATTCGTTCTGCTGAGGATTGGCGACGATGTGAAGACCGATCCCAAGAGCGAGATCCTGGCTGGGACCACGATCGATATCTACGGCGACGACGCCAACGCCGACCTAAACTTCGCCAGCACCGCGAACGTCGATCCTGATTTCGGGACGACGATGATCCTGCGCGGCCGCATCATTGCCGGCTGCGTCTTCGCCTCCAGCACCGAGTGCGGTCCGGCGGTGCCCAACCCGGTTCACCTGACTGAGATCTGGGGCCACACCGACGTCGACATCATCGAATTCGGCGATCCGAGCGGGATTGGATTCGGGACAACCCCGGGCGACCCCGGCTACATATTCATTGGCTCGAAGACAATCGCACGCGGAGGACAGAATCTGTCGACCACCGACGAGGCAGACGGCGAGGACGAGCTCACGGTCTGGTACCTGCAGTCGGCCGATGTGCTCGCAGCACCGGCGCAGCTCCCAGAGGAACCAAGCGCGGGACACAGTTTGCTCCTTGATGGCCAGGCGGAGACGGATTACTTCGCCGTATACACCACCGGAAGCCACAACTCGGAGAGGAACTACGTAATCAACGTGCTCGACACCGGGGCTTCGGACGACGGCGTCGATGAGCTTGACATTTATGGATTCGACAACACCGACGCGTTCTTCAATGACTACGTCGAGGGCACAACAACCAGGAACGCGACCGATGATATCTTCCTGCTTCGGACCGTGAAGTGCATCGACACCGAGACTCCCTACGGCTTATCCACAACCATTCCGACGACATGCACCTCGCCCAGCCCGCTGTCGCAGAACGCCGACCGACCCGGCTTCGTCGCACTGCTTCACGGCAACAACAGCCCCGACGGCGGTCTTGGCCTGTACCGTGACCGGGTAGTAGACAACGAGCCGTCGGATAAGGTCCAGCGCATCCATTACGACACCGCGCTAAACGGACGGCTCAGCGTGTTCGGCCTGGAAGGGAATGACGCCTTCTTCGTCGACGACACAAGCGTTATCGTCACCCTCGACGGCGGCGCCGGTTACGACCAATTCCAGATTGGCCAGATCTTCGGCACCAAGCGCGACGTGGCGGAAGGCGCCTTGTTGCCGCAGGACACATTCCCAGTCCTCGTCCCAACCACGCGCGGCTGGCTAAGCCCGGGCATTCACGCTCCATTGGTCGCCACCGGCGGCACCGGCAACGACGAATTCGTCGTCTACTCCAACCAGGGCGAGCTGCGGCTTGAGGGCGATGATGACAATGACCTGTTCATTGTGCGGGCCTTCGCCATCGCCGCGGTTTGCGATTTGAGCGCGGACAGCGACACCGATTGCGATTGGGACGACATCAGCCTCGCGGCCGATCCAGACACTGCCACATTCCCAGTCGATGTCACTGGGCCCGGAGGAGTGGGACCGGCTGACGGTGTTTGTGACTCTGACGAGAACCCTGATTACGACGGCGAAGGCTGGACCGGCTCCCGCAAGGACAACAACGGCGACGGCGTGTGCAACAACGCCGATGCGCACATCACTGGCGCGAAGACGGCCACCACGCCCGCCGACCCGACCCAATGGGAGGACGATGTCATCCCGCTGAATCCGGTGACCAGCGCCGCCAGCCCGGTGATCGGCCTCGGCTTCTCGACCGCGCGGCCGCTCGATATTCGTGCCGGCGGCGGTGAAGACGAGGTCCAGTACAACGTCAACGCGCCGGTCTCGGTCGAGGGCGGCACTGGTTTCGACAAGCTGGTGATCCTCGCCACCGAGTTTGCCGACGACATCGCCATCACCAACAAGGGCATCTTCGGCGCCGGGCTCAACGTCCGCTATAACACCGTCGAGGTGGTGGAAGTCGACGGCCTCGAAGGCGATGACGAATTCTTCGTGCTCTCGACGGCGTTCGGCGTCGCTTACCGCGTAATCGGCGGTCTGGGCTCGGACACGATCAACGTCGCAAGCGACGTCACTGAAGACATCGTCACCCGCGAGCTGGAAGGCTTGAGCGGCGCGGTCGATCATCTGGTGACCTCGGTGAAGGATCCGCTCTACGATGGCCTGCCGGTTGATGGCCTTGACTACAACCTGGCCACACCTGAAGCCGGCGTGGTGGTGATCGAGGAGACAGGCGCCGGGACGAGCGTCCGAGAAGGCGGTTCCGCAGGCGTTCCCTCGATCGACTCCTATGTCGTTTATCTCGCCTCCGCTCCAACGGCTCCGGTCTACGTGACGGTCTCCGCCGCGCGCGCTCCGCAAGAAGAGGCGAAGGACACCTTCGAAAATCCGGCTCCGTTGCCGAATGGCAAGGGCGACACGCTCTGGATGTGCCTGGGCGACGGGTCTGCCGGTGAGTGTTCAGATCCTTCGCACTTCCAGCGACACAAGGTCGTGAACGGCGATCCGGTCGATGAAAATGGCCGTGCCTTAGTGCTGACCTTCGACTCGAGTCACTGGAACGTTGGCGACGCTCGTTACGTCTACTTGTTCGCCGCCGACGATCCGCGTTCCGAAGGCGACCGGGTCGTGGTATCACAACACAGCGTAGTTTCGGCCGACAGCACGTTTGACGGCGCGCTGGTGCGCAATGTCGAAGTGACGGTACGCGACAACGACACCCCGGGTGTCTTTGTAACTGAGATCGAAAAGGATGCGGTGTGCCCTGGCTCTGGGTGCACGGAAGACGAGCGCACACTGGTTGTTGAAGGATTCAACGATCCCTCCGTCGGCGCATACACTGGCACAGATGACGACTTGCTGATCCAACTCGCAAAGACGCCAGATTCGGGACAAACTGTGGTAATCAAACTGTCCTTGGACGCGGCGAGCCAGCAAGCAATCCAGATCCAGAACCTGCTTTCCGATTCACGTATGGTGAAGCACGTCGTTGGCGATTCCACGCATTACACAATCGCTTTCACGGACCTGAATTGGGAGGATCCAGTCCGAGTTCGCATCAATGCCCGCGACGATGCCAAGAGCGAGGACCCGCAGACAGCCGTTATTCGCTACACGTGCGACCCATCGGCAGAAACCGTTTGTGGCACCTTTGATCCGATCGATAACCCAGACGCGACCTTCCAACTCTCGAACCTGCGCTCCGGGCCGGGCCGCACGCCGGTCACGGTGATTGACAACGAGTCGCCCGGTGTAGTCGTCATCGAGTCCGGCGTCGGCACGTTGGTCGTCAAGTGCGGGAACGGCCCCTGCAGCGTTCCGGGGTCGACCGACTCCTACTTCTTGCGCTTGACCAAGCGCCCGGAGGATCCCAGCGATCTCGCTCACGGTTCACCCACAACAGTCGTGATCGCGATCGTCACTGATGGCCTGGCGGACGTGAAATCGGTGAACGGCACTGCAATCGATTACGAGTCGCTTACCGATGCAACCCTTCAGCCCATCGGCGAGCTTGTCGCATCGCAGGTCTTTGAGGGCAACCTGGATCTCGCCAACGTCGCAAGCAAAGCCACACTGACACGCGCAAACGGCAGCGAGTTGGGCAGCTTCGTCGATGAGGGCTTGCAAGCCGGACAGCTGGTCCGCCTCGAAGGTATGGGGGCTCGCAACGGTGACTATTACGTCAAGAGCGTGACTCACAACGCCTTGACGCTCAACGAAGCCTTCGGAGCCGGCCCAACCTCGATCACTGGCGGCACGATCAGCCGCCTGACAGGCGTCGGCCACTTTGAGGGCGAGGTGAAGGTTGAGATCGATTCGACTTCGCCGGGCTGTACTGTTGACGACTGCAACCGACTCGTACGGGATATCGCCGACCCGGTCATCCCCGCCAGATGGCTGGCGGATGGATTCTTAGAGGGGCAACGCGTAGAGATATGTGATGACTCAGCCAACTGCGGCCGCTTCAAGATCGCCATCATCCGCGGCACGAATGAGACCAAAGACAACAAGATTGAATTCACGCCCGAGAACGCATCGTTCTTCACGACTAATGGCTGGGTTCACGGCAATACGCTGAACATCACCGCGACCCGGCTGGCAGCGATCGCCACCTGGGATGACGTCAATGGTGGCGTTAAGAATTGGTACGAGGAGCAAGAGATTGTCCTCGTCGCAGATCTCGACTACGACCAGCCGCTGACACGCGAGGGGGTCAAGGTCTTCCCGGTCTCCACCCACGTGCTCTCCAACTTGCAAGGCCCGCTGGTGGTTGAAGGTGGCGTCACCGGAGCCGACCGGTCGCTCAAACTCGGTGTCAAGCTGCCGGGCGAGGCGGATGGACCGCTGTTTGCTATCGGCCCACAGCCGCCCGAGTCCAAGCAGATTGACGTGCTGAACGTCTTCAACGACGGCAGCCAAGAGGATCGCTCTGGGGCGATGACGTCGACGACGATCCGCGGCCTCGGTTTGGCCAAGGACCTCGATTTCGGCCCAACTTACAGCTCGGGCAACCCGCAGACGTTCGGTGAACCGGCGGTCTTCCCCGGCGGGATCGGTTTCGGCAGCGTCCAATTTGTAGATGGCCAGTTCCAGACCGACGGCGGGTTGAGCACGATCGAAGTCGTCAACCTGATGCTCGGCCAGCGCAACGACACATTCCAGGTGCTGGGAACGCTCGATCCGGATGTCGCCGTGAAGCTGATCGGCTCGATCATCCTCACGCCGCGGGCGGCAGGCACGCTGGATACCGACGATCCCGGTGGCGTAGATGTCACCCGCTCGCAGCCATTCGACTGGACCTCGCAAGGCTTCCTCGAAACCCAACCGGTCCACATCAGCGGCTTCGATTCCTTCAATTGGACGGCGCATGAATTTACCGATAGCTACGACGGAGACACGGTCATCAACACCGTCATGCACCTTGCCGCGGCTACGCCGGCGGATATTCCCACACCGCCGCTTCAGCCGACGGCTTCAAAGACTGTACACGACGTAACCACGAACGGATCGGCGACAGGCGGATCGTTTACGCGCCTCGCCGGGAGTTGGTTAACGGATGGTTTCGCGATCAACCAGCTCGCTACGATCGATGGCTTGACCGGTTCCTGGCAAGTTCTCGCGGTGAGCGCTGACACGCTGTTGCTCGGCAATGGCCCGGCGATCTCGAGCGCGAGCGGAACGGTCGAGCTGACGTATCAGACGCCGGTTCTGCGGACGACAGTGGCGGATGACCAGCCGGTCACCGTAACGCTTTCACTCGATATTGACAGCAACAATCCCTCCGACGAATCGCTGAGCGATGGCGGCACGGTCACTCGAAGCATTGCCAGCGGCATGTGGGAGGACGACGGCTTCGAGATCGGTCAATGGGTGATGATCGATGGAGTCGAGGGGATCGGCTGGCGGCTTGAAGACATCCTCGACAGCGGTCAATCCCTCAAACTTACGCGCGGCTCGCCGTTGCCGAGTTCGGACGACGAGAAGACCGTGTTCGTGCCTGGACCGCACGGTGGCCTGACCGTCATCCACGGCGGTGGCAACCTGCCGCTCTCGACCAACTTCGAAATGGTTGTCGGCGAGCACAGCGTGAGCCGCAACGATGGATTGCCGTGGGCGGACGATGGCTATGCACCGCTCTTTGCCAATGGTCTCCCTCAGCACATCCAAGTCGGTGCTGCCGCTCAGACACGCACGATTTCCGACTTCGGCACAGCTGCATGCCTATACTCCGATCCGTTCCCGGGGTGCGGAGAAGGCAGCGTGATGAACTTCAACACCGTCGATCCAATTACGCTAGATCCTGAACCGGCACTCACTCCCGCCACCGAAAAGACGCTCGTGCACGTCGTCGAGCCGAAGCAAGCTCAGGTCACCGACGACATGAGCATCTCGGTCGACGGCACCGCGGGCCCGTCGAGCACGCTAACTTGCGACGGTTGCGACTTCGACGCCGCGGGATTCAACATTGGCATGCAGGTGATAGTCACCGGTCTGCCGGGTCCCTACACGGTCAAGACCGTCGGCACGGATACTCTGGAGCTCTACAACGTAGCCCTCGAAACGTCCGCGGCGGTGGAGCTGACAGTCACCGGCTATGATCCGCTGAAGGATGGCGGCGTCCGCATGGGTAGCGACACGATCATGGTTGGCTTGGCCTATATTGGCAACGCTGACCTTAGCTCGAACAGCGTCAAACGCCTCGACGGTAAGAATTGGGCGGATCTCGGATTTGCGGTCGGGCAGCAGATTAGGGTCGCCGGTGTCGGCGGCTCCTTCAAGATCCAAGAGCTGGCCGATGAAGTGCTGACGTTCGAAACTGGTGGTCTAACGCCGGGGACCGGCGTGTCGGTAAGACTCGCGTTGGCCGGCTCGCTCGCTGGCCCCGACTCACCATTGGTCGTTTACGGCGACACTTCGCAGGATGGCGTCTGGTACAGTGGCCATCCCTCCGATGTGCTCGGCTACGAGTTCGGGCCGAAGCCATTCGATCCCTTCACTCGCATCCCGGACGCTGAGAACGAAGACGATGAGTGGATCTTCCCGCTGGCCAACCCCTACACCAACGCTGGGAACGACGTCGTCGACGCCAGCGCACTCTTTGCCTGGGCGGACGAGAGCGAGATCCCGACTGTTGGGTTCGCTGCCTACGGCGGGGTAGGCAATGACCTGATCATCGGCAGCCAGGCCGGCGACCACCTCGCCGGTGGCTCCGGTGACGACGAGATCCGAGGACTGCGGGGCGTCGACCACATATATGGCGATTCCGGCGTCAACGTGAACATTCTCACGCGAGCGCTCTCGATCGAGACCACCAACCGCAGCCCGGCGCCGACGATTACAAAGGCCGGCTTCATCAACAACGGGACAACCATCGAGCCCACCCCATCGCTCGTTCTCGATCTAATGGACGCCGGCCGCGACCTGATCTTCGGTGAGGGCGAAGGATCCATCACCGAGACAATCAGCTCCCAAGCCGCTTTCGATGACATCATCTTCGCCGACCACGGCGCGATCATCCAGCAGGTCACCGACCCGAACCTGCCCGATCCGCGGCTGCAGAAGATTCAAACCACGCTGCTTTCTTCTATCCGTGACATCGAGTCGCGTGCATTCCAGAATGGCAATGACGACATTGTCTTCGGCAACGTGGGGCGCGACGTGATCATCGGCGGCGCCGACCACGACCTGCTCGACGGCGACCAGGATGACGACCTGCTCTTCGGCGATCAGATCTTCCTGCACCGTCGGGTCACCGATCCCGCGATCCCAACGCAAACTGACATCACGGTGCCGGACAGTATTACAAGTTTCCGCTTCCAGACGCTGTGCGGCCAGCTGCTGTACAGTCGCACGGATCGAGTGGATGCGAATGACAAAGATGAGTGCGGCAACTCAGTGCACGCCGACAATAGCGGCGCTCTCTTGGTAGACGGCACGGCTCGCGACTACCGCGATCCCGACAGCCCTGGGCTGGACGATTACCCATGGTGGGCTGAGTACGAGATATTCTTCGACAAGGACGACACTGACGACGATCACTTCCACACATTCGACGTCGATGATGGTGACAAGGGCGCGGGCAGCTTCGGCAATGATCACATTGCCGGCGGCGAGGCCAACGACCTGATCTTCGGCCAGATGGGCAACGACATCATGGAAGGTGATGGCGGTGCCGAGCGCGCCTTCGCCCGAATGGTCGACGATACGAAAGAAACGATCCACTCCAGCGCCTCACGCACGCCGGACGGATGCCCGGTCACAACCGATCCGGATGACGACAACGCCACCCATGGCGGAGCTTGCGACCTGGTTGGCGACCTCGACCTTGTCCCCTCATTCGACGAGACGACTGACGGTCAAGACTACATCGAGGGCAACGCCGGGGACGACATTGCCTTCGGCGGCCTCGGGCAGGACGATATCGTTGGCGGCAACTCCGATCACTTCGATCTCGACAAAGCGGCCGAGCGGCCTGACGGATCCGACCTGCTGTTCGGCGGCAGCGGCGAGCACACCGCCCGCAACGACAATGGCGGAATCGATCCGGGCGATCCCGTGCCTTCTGATCGCCACGCCGACGACGCGGACGTGATCGTCGGCGACAACGGACGGATCATCCGCATCGTGGGCACCGAACGAACCGACCTCTGCGGCGCGGATGGCTGTCAGGAATTCGAAGACCTGTATGTGGAATACGAGTACGACGTCAACTACGCTGGGCGGCTGGTCGTGCGTGGCGTCCACCTGCTCGACTACACGCTGGGCGGTCCCGATTTCCGACCCGATCGCTTCGGACTCGGCACGGACGGGCCCTGCAGCACCTCCGCGCCAGGGACGCAGGACGGCTGCAGCGATCGTCTCATGGTGGTGCCAGGACGGAATGACTGGGAGGTCCAGCCTGAGGACGCGGTTGACGGAGTGTATCACCGCGAGATCGCCGCAAATGATGAGGTCCACGGCGGGCTGAGCGATGACACAATTTACACCGGCGGCGGCAACGATGTGGCCTTCGGCGATGCCGATGACGACGATATCATCTTGGGTTGGGGCAACGATTGGACCTCCGGCGGCGTAGGTCAGGACGGGATACTTGGCGACGATGGCCGTATCTTCACCAGCCGCAACAATGACACGATCGGGGAACCGCTCTACGGCGTCGCTCCCTTGCAGCCCGTTGGCTCATGCACCGAGAAGAAGACCGTCCTTTGCCAGACAACCCTCAACCAGTGGATTGCGACGCCAGGCGATGTGCAGACTGCCGTCATCAACGTCGAGGGTGACCTAAAGAAGACGGTCGATCTAACTCCGTTCAACCTCACACCAAACGTCAGCGGCGCCGACCGGGCACTGTTCGACGCCAACAACTCCGACGACGTGATCTTCGGCGGGCTGGGAGGCGAAGTCCAGATGTTCCCGGCCGTGATCGATGGGCTCAAGAACAACCAGGATCCCCCGACAGGGGTGCGGGGCATCGCCGGAGACTTCCTGCACGGCGGCGCCGGTGATGACGCGATGGCCGGTGGCGAGGCGATCTGGAACGCCTACACCCAGCTCTACGACCTGGGCGTCGATTCGCCCACATACCTCGATCTGCTGCCGAATGCCTACCGCTCGGACTGGTCGCGCCCATTCAACCCAGGCGATCTGCTGCACTTCGGTGAGGACGACGACGCCTGGCACGATCAGGGTCCGATCGCGACCCGGCTTGGTGAATTCGCCCTCTACGACGAGTACGACCCACGGCGCACCATCCTGCTCAACCCCGACGGCACCGTCGATAAGCTTGACGAGTTGCCGAACCTCATGTGGTTCCTCAACCTCTTCAGCAACGAAGGGCCAACGCTCAACGGCTGCGTTGAGTACCTGCCGAATGGCACCTGCATCACCTACGATGACCGCCATTCCGACGGCGCTGACGTGCTCGCCGGCGATTTGGGCAACGACTGGGAGGTGGGAGGCACCGGCCAGGACACGCTATACGGCGGCTGGGGCAACGATCTGCTAAACAGCGACGATGTGTTGACAACCGTGGGCGAGGGCGAGTTCGGCGATCAGAAAGGCAAGAAGATCCAGCCGAGCCCCAACGACACGCCCGACACGCATCCGCTCTATCAGGACCGGGCTTTCGGCGGCGCCGGCCTCGACATCCTCATCGCCAACACCGGCGGCGACCGCAACATCGATTGGGTGGGCGAATTCAACTCCTACATCGTGCCGTTCGCACCATTCGGAATCGCCACCAACAGCCGCCAGGTGCCGCCATGGTTGTTCGAGTTCTTATATTCGTTGTCCTTCAGCCAAGGCATTGATCCAACGCGTGACACAGATACAGGTATCAACCCGGACCGTAATGGAGAGCCGCACGGTGAGCTCGGTCTGGTAACTCAGAAAGACAAGGGTCTGTGGCAGGACCAGACCGGCGGCCCCTCGGATCCGCAGCCCGGGAACATCCCCGGCGGCAGGCGCGACGTGCTGCGCTCGGCGGACTTCAACGGCGGGCAGGCGCAAGGCTTTGTGCCAGACACTGGCGCCTGGTCGGTAAGCGGTGGCCGCTATCGTGTCGCACCGGCCGAGCTCGGCGGTGACGCGGTCAGCGTGTACTACGTGGACGCGTACTTGCCAACCTATTTCGAGATGCTCGCAACCATCAATGCCGACAAGCCGATTGGCGGGGTGAAGGCGAATACCTTTTTGATATTCGATTATCAGGCGCCAGACGACTTCAAGTTCGCCGGCATCAATGTGTCCAACGATAAGCTGGAGATGGGATATCGTGACGCGGCCGGATGGCATGTCGTGGATCAGTCGAACGCAAAGCTCAAGCCTGAGCGAGACTACGAAATGCTGCTAGCGCTCAACGGGACAACTGCAACGCTGGTCGTCGACAGCAATGAGGTCTTTTCCTACGCCTTTGCTCCCCGGGTGGATCCAGATGGATTCAGCTATGGCTTGAACGTAGGATTGCTCGGGATTGGCGCGAACAACTCCTCAGGCAGCATCGACAACGTTGTGGTCCAGGTGCTCCCTCCAGAGATCACGCTGGAAGAAACCGAGGACTTCAAGGATGGAGTTGCAGACCGCTACTCGGACGAAATCATTGGAGACTGGGCGGTATCGGGCCAGCGCTACGATGGCTCGCCTCCTGTAGCTGAAGACACGGGTCTAAGCCTGTCGCACTTACCCATCGGTACAAACTCATTACTTGAACTTCAGGCGACATTTGAGGCCGAGGCAATTGGCGGTGTTGCGTTCGACTACTACGGGCCCACTGATTACAAGTTCGCTGCAGTTTCACCCACGACGGACGAAGTGCTGATTGGGCACTTCACCAGCCGTCAGGGCTGGACGGTCGATGCGTTGGCCAGCAAGTCGCTACAGCTGAACAAAGACTATGCCTTGACAGTTACCCTGAAGGGCTTGACTGTAAGCGTTTACGTGGACGGTCAGGCGATCTTGGGGCATGTCTATTACGGAATTGTGGTCGACGGAGGTTTTGGGCTGCTCAGTCACAACGGCGAGAGTTCCTTCGATGAGGTGACGTTCAAGACCGACGACCCGGCTTACGCACCACCACCTGAAGGCGATCCGCTCCTGGCTGCCTGGGCGCCACTACAGCATACGAACGACGATCCTGTTCAATACGAGAATCTTGAAGCAGTGGTTTCAGAAGCAATAGAGCGATGGTCGACCGAGATTGTCGATGATGACCGACTTAAGGTGCTGAAAGAGGTATCCCTCGAGGTCGACGATTTGCGTGGCTTGCGGTTGGCTCAGGTAATCGACAACACGATCTATGTCGATTCCACAGCCGCAGGCCATGGTTGGTCTGTCGACGCTGCCTCTGATCCGGGGGAAGATAAGATTGACCTGCTTACCGTGATCATGCACGAGCTCGGGCATGTGCTTGGACTCGATCACGCTGCTCCCGGGAATGCTAATCTAGACCTGATGCTCTCTACCTTATCCACAGGCGTGCGCCTTGCTCCGGTGGAGGAGCGTGCCGCAACCGTTGAGACGCCAGTGTCAAGTCGAATCGCATCACAACCTAAAAAGGCGGTTCGTCTTGAGGCTCTCACCAACGAGAAAGAACCTCGATGGGCGTATCCCCAGTACATGCCTTCCGGTTTTGACAGGATGACATGGTACGAGCGACTGACCGGACGTAGCCAACTACACACACAGATCCTGGGTGCGCTACTCCAGGAGACACTGACCAAGCTCGCCAGTGGATTGTACCTACTCATCTATTAATCGGCGAAAAGCAGGGAAAGACACATCCTGCCTCTCGTCCTGCTCGTCCTAACGATGACCGTCATAGAAGACGGTCATCTCTATTTTTTTTCCCATATACTGAAGTTGGGGTTGGGGACACGCAACCAGCCGTTTGATTATAACCTTACGGAGCGGCACCTAGCTCCTGCAATAGAGACGTCGCTTGTTGCCTTAGATCCTCGTCGTCCGAGATCTCCAGAACGGCGCGAAGATCCTCGATCGCCGCTGATATCCTGTTGATCCTGAGATAGACTACAGCTCGATTGTAATGTGCCAACCCCGATTCCGGATCCAGCTCGATGGTTTTGTCGTAATCGGCAAGAGCGGATTGGTGTCTTCTCATCAAGGTATAGGTGTTGCCTCGCGAGAGGTAGGCCTCAATGTAGTCCGGATCGAGCTCGATGGCCGTAGTGAGGTCCTGTAACGCTTCTTCGTATTCCTCATGTCTATAGTGCACCTGCGCCCGGTTGTAATAGGCATTCGGGAACTCTGGCGCAAGCTCGATGGTCGCATCCCAATCCGCTAAGGCATTCTCGAGATCATCGAGTCTGAAATATGCGTTGGCCCGCTGGTTATAGCCATCCGCATTATCGGGTTGCAGTTCAATCAACTGTGTGAAATCCGAGATCGCCGCTTCATAGTTTCCCTCGGAACTATAAGCCCTTCCCCGCTGAAGGTAGGCTTGTGCGTATGAAGGATCAAGATCCAGAACACGTCCGTAATCTTCGATCGCTTTTTGCGTTTCACCCATGCCCAAGTAGAGATTGGCACGATTTTCAAGTGCGCTCAGCAAGTTCGGAGATCGTTTTAAAGCTCCATTGTAACTTTCGAGAGCCAATTCCACCTCGCCTAGTTGAGTGTACGTTACGCCAAGGTTGGAATAGGCCTCCACAAAATCCTCGTTCAACGCGATTGCCTGTTGATAGGAGGCCAGCGATTCTTCCAGGTTTCCTTGAGCGTTGAAGACGTTTCCCAGATTGTAGTGGGGGGCGGCGAACAATGGATCGAGCTTAATCGCCTCCTCAAAATCCTCTTGTGCGTGTAGCAGTTCATCTTTGCCAAAGTATGCGAGACCTCGATCGTTGAACGCTGTGGCATTCTCAGGTGTGAGCTCTAAGAGACGGGTAAAATCAGCGATCGCCTCGTCGTACGTACCGAGAATGCGATACGTCAGGCCGCGATTAAAGAGCGCGTCCTGGTGATCCGGTTGCCGCTCGATTACCACGGACCAATCCTCCACGGCACGCTCAAGATCATCATTCTCGAAATGCGCGTTCCCTCGTTGAAAATAGGTCTGGATATCGTCAGGGATACGATCCAGCACAATACTGTAGTCGTCGATGGCGCGTTCGAGCATTCCGAGCTGATAGCGGCTCAATGCTCGAATTCGGTAGGCATCTGTGAGATCTGGATTCAAGGCAATTGCTCGACTGAGAGCATAAAGGGCATCGTTGTACTGATCGAGCGAAGCGAGTGCCACACCAAGCTGATAATTAGCGTCGGCGGTGTCCAGTCCAATAGAAAGGGCCTGGCTTAAGTCGGCGATGGCTTGCTCGACGAGATTGCTCTGCACGAAGATGAGGCCGCGGTAGAGGTAGGCCTCCGCCATCTCTGCATCCAGGTCGATCGCTTGATCCAGGCTGATTTTTGCTGCATCAAGGCGCTGGTTATCGAAATGTATCCTGCCCACATAGTGATGGGCTTCTGCATTAAAGGGTTCCTGCGCAAGGACGTGGTTGAAGTGTTCGATCGCTTGCGCATAGTTTTGCTGGCTGTAGGCTTCCAGACCAAGAGCGAAATGTTCTCCTACCGTCAGAAGCTGAGTGGTTGGTGTCGAATCACCCGAATCACCGGCAACTAACCCCTGCAGGAGGGAGGTTCCAAGGAAGATCAGAATCACAAGGATGGCGGCGACATTGAAGCAGGTGAGGCGATATCGTCTGGGCACCTCCCGTAGCCGCTGCTGCCATGTGTATTTGGTTGTGTCGGGTCCTTCTCTCATGATCGCCAATTATAAACGTTGGTTTGACTGTGGTACACGGAGCATTGAGGTGGGAAGATCAAGCAGCAATAGCACGAACATGGTGACCAGAAGAGGATTGACAATTCCGCAGCACACCATTAACATCTCGCCGGTGCCATCAAAACGGCTCCCATCGTAAGTAAGATGAACCTGGGATAGCTCGTCTATTTCGAAGGATATTACGTAGATAGAAGCATAGCAGCCACAGACGGAGA
>JABAOH010128935.1_pt1 | contig 50502 bp, 68 predicted proteins | sample 7062181 | NCBI WGS metagenome assembly JABAOH01 (sample SAMN14538630, study PRJNA623070) | marine sediment metagenome | biome: marine biome [ENVO:00000428]; feature: marine pelagic biome [ENVO:01000023]; material: deep marine sediment [ENVO:00002113]; isolation source: pool of 5 deep marine... | reverse complement strand
TAAACGGATAAATTAACTGAAAACAAATCTTAGGATAATCTTGAGTGGTAAATTATTCATCGTTGGTGTAGGACCAGGTCATCACGACCATATGACTTTTCGAGCAAAAAAAGCAATTGAAGAAAGCGATACAATTGTTGGTTATACAACATATGTCAATTTAGTTCAAGATCTCATTGCTGGAAAAGATGTTTATCAATATGCTATGACTCAAGAAGTTGAACGAGCCCAACAATGTATTGATTTAGCTAAAGAAGGAAAAACTGTTTCACTAGTTTCAAGTGGTGATCCAGGAATTTATGGCATGGCTGGATTAATCTATGAAACTCTTGCTGAATCTGGATGGGATCCTAAGAACGGTTTACAAGTTGAAATTGTTCCTGGTGTTTCAGCTCTTAATTCCTGTTCATCAATTATTGGTTCTCCCTTAATGACAGATTTTGCAGTTCTAAGTATGAGTGATCTTTTAGTTCCATGGGACATAATTGTAAAACGAGTTGAAGCTGCAGCACAAGGTGATTTTGTTATAGTAATTTACAACCCATCAAGCAAAAAAAGAATTCATCAGCTACAAGATACTAGAAAAATATTATTAAAATATAGAAAACCCTCTACACCGGTTGCAATAGTTAAAGGAGCTTTTAGAGAATCTCAAGCAGTCGTATTAACTGATCTTGAAAATTTAGAAAATCATTCTGATAAACTAGGAATGATTAGTACAGTAATCGTTGGAAACTCTTCAACTTATAATTATAAAGATCTGATGATTAATCCAAGAGGCTATACATCAAAATACAATCTGGGACAAACAAATCCTGAAATAAAAACTTCATAATATCAATTAAGCACTTTTTTTAATTGCTTGAAATAATTCTTCATTAAGTGTTAATTTTTCTCGTATTGGACTAATGATCTTTATCAGATAATTTGAAACTGTTTGTTTCAAGTCAGACGGATGAAGTTTCTTTAGTTTAAAATCAGATTCTAATTCGGATGAATTTGTATATGTCACATTTCCACCAAATTTCTCTGGACGTTCAACATGAATATCATTGAATTCGTGAAAGATAACATGTTTAGAAATTTCTAACAATGGATTATTTTCAATATTACCTTCTTCACACCATGATTTTTTTATTTTTGCTTTTATTTCATCCTCAGTGTTGTGTATAAAAATTCCAGAATTTGGATCAGATTTGCTCATTTTTCCAAGAATCTGTGATTCATTAGAAGATTTTGAAGGTTCAGATAAACCTGGAAGAAGTTTGTGGTGTACAGCAATTGGTACTTTCCATTTCATTTTTGGGAAAATCTCACGTACAAGCATGTGGATTTTTCGTTGATCCATTCCAGCATGAACAATATCTAGATCCAAAGAATGGATATCTACAGCCTGCATTGGAGGGTAAAGCAATTTTGCCAGATCAATTTTTTCTTCATTCTCTGATCTTCCCATAATTGTTAATGTACGCATTGTTCTAGCAAGCGACATGTGTTTTGTAAATTTGACAAATTCAAACCAATACTCTTTTCTCGAGTCATAAAGCTCAGAACCTAAAACAATTTTTACTCCAGGACATAAGAGAGAAAAAGCATCAGCATAATATTTTGAAACTTTTGATATTGTTTCCCAATCACCACTTAATTTATCATTAATTAGAGTATGCCAGTCTGCCAAAAACACCGTACAATCAATTCCAGCTTTAATAAAATCATTAATCTTAAAACCAGTACTAATCAAACTACCTAAATGTAAAAAACCTGAAATCTCTAATCCAATGTAGTGTTTTGGTTTTGAATTAGTTTTTAATAGTTCAATTAATTCGTCTTTTGTTACTATTTCTTCTGTTGGTGGTTTTGCAATTAAATCAAATTTCTCTGTTACGTCCAAATCAAATCATGTTTGAACTGTAAACCTATAAAGTTACGTATCTAAACTCTTTCTAGGCTTTGTACTAAGATAAAATGCATGAGAGCTAATTATGAATCCAACAAGAAATATTTTTGTTGCAAAGATAAGATTCCATGGTCTATTTGGATCTGGATATGCAACTGTTAACGAATCAATATCAGGTACTTGACCATCTACAATACCTGCTGCAATTTGTGCATTTAACACTGTAAAATTATACAAAACTTCGTAAAGACAAATAATTGCAAAACCCAATAACATTAATTGTAATAAAGCCATTCTCCACGTCATTATTTTGGTTGTTTTCTTCCATCCTATTCTAGAAACACAATACCATCCAATTATTGTAGAGAAAAAAAGCCATGTGGTAAGTTTAGCAAAATTCTCAAATGGTACTTCAGTTGTTACTAGAACTTCTCCCATTACATAGAATCCATCTTCTTCCCATTCAGTATACATTGCATATGCTCCATACGCAGTAATTGATGCCATCATGAAAGCACAGACATAGAAAATGTAAAGAAAAATTTTGTACCCTGTATCAGTTTCTTGTAAATGACGACGTTCCATTAATGCCGTTTGCCTGAGAATGTGATATAAAAATCATCAAATCTCAAATGAGGTTTATTAAAGTAAAAAATATCAAATCCGTATGAATATTCCAGTAAACATTCCAATTCTAGGAAAAGAAGAACTCAAAGAAGTAATATCAATCATCAAAAAGGGGGCTCTTACCTCTGCTGCAAATGTTGGGGGGAAAAATGTTCAAGAATTTGAAAAATTAGCATCTAAATTTGTAAAATCAAAATATGCTATTGCAGTTAACTCAGGTACTGCTGCAATACAAGCAGCGCTTCTTGCTCAAGATATCAAATCTGGTGACGAAGTTCTTTTACCATCATTTACTTTTGTTGCAACAGCTAATGCAGTAATATCTACTGGCGCAAAACCAGTTTTTGTTGACATATTAAAAGAAAATTACACAATGGATCCGAATGATCTGAAAAAAAAGGTCACAAGAAAATCAAAAATCATTATTCCTGTTCATCTTTACGGAAATGTAGCTTATATGAATGAATTAAATGAAATTGCTAGAAAAAACAATTTAAAAATTATAGAAGATGCAGCCCAATCTTTAGGTTCTACTTTTAAAGGAAAACATACTGGAACATTTTCTGAACTTGGTTGCTATAGTATGTATCCCGCTAAAGTAATGACAGCTGGTGAAGGAGGATTCATTGTAACTAATTCAAAAAAACTTTCTGATAAGTTACGAATGATAAGAAATCATGGAATGCTTCATGGATATGATACACGAGTTTTTGGCTTAAACTTACGTTTGCCTGAAGTTAGTGCAGCAATTGCAAAAATCCAAATCAAAAAATTACCAGGCTTTTTAGCTAAGAGACGAAAAAACGCAAAACTTCTTTCTGAATTATTATCTGATCTAAAAATTAATATCCCAATGGAAAGAAAAAATGAAAAAGTTAATTGGTATCTTTACACCATTGCTCTAAACAATCGTAATAAACTAATAAAAAAATTAAATTCAAAAGGAATAGGTGCTGTAGCATATTATCCAACACCCGTTCATAAAACCCCCTTTTACAATAAAAAAATTAAACTACCAATAACTGATTGGGCTGCATCTAGAGTTTTATCATTGCCAATTCATCCTAATGTAACTACAAAAAATATTGAATTTATAGCAAAAACTGTTCATGAATCAATAAAGAAATGAATGTAATCGGAAATCTATTAGGTGAAGTTTGTAAAACTATTTTTCCTATTCCTGAAGAAATTTATTTTGGAAATCCAAATTCTTCTATCTCAATTTGTGTTCTTTCTAGCATTCCTTTACTAAAAAAAATTGCACAGTCAGAATTGATGAATAACATTTCTCTAGTAGGCAGATTACTTTCTGAGAACAAAGGCATTGATTCAATAATTCAACACATTAACTCGAATTCAAAAAAACACACAATAATTCTTTGTGGTAAAGAAGTATGGGGGCATAAACCTGGTTCTTCATTACTGGCTTTGTATGAAAATGGAATAGATGATAGTGGAAAAATAATTAATTCTACTAGTCCAGATCCCTTTCTCACTGTTACCCAAAATGAAGTTAAAAAATTTCGAAACTCTGTAAAAATAATTAATAAAATTGGAATAACAGATTTTGAATTGATTTCTAAGTTAGTATATACGATTAAAAACTAATACCCGTTTCTTTGTCTGTCTCTATTAATTTCATTTTTTCTTCTATATTCTTTGAGAATATCGTCTGGAGTTAAATTCAATTCTAGAGATGCTTGAACAACAAAATGCCAGATATCAATTAATTCTTCTCTAGCTTCAGATTCATTAAACTCAGTAGGTTTTTTCCACCATTTCCAATTAGTGGTACGTTGTAATTCAATTGCTTCATGAACAATTGCAGTGCATAAAGCAGCTACTCTTCCTTCAACGTCAGTTGGATATCTATCAAGGTTCATCATATCAGCAAGACCTTTTTGAAGCGCAAAAATAGAATCTAACCTATCTTCTGAAATCTCTTGTGTCAATTTTTAAAATCTCTAATGATTCTTTGAACTTAAAGGTTTCAAAAACGAACCATTTGTTCATATTGTTTAATTCTTTTTGAGATATCAGATTTTTTGATATTCAATAATCCATTTAATCCATATTTTTCAACTGCAAAAGAGCCTAAAACATTCCCATACACTGCAGCTTTTTTTATTGTTGAAAGATTAACTTTCTTTTTACTTGCTAAATATCCGATCATGGCACCTGCAAATGAATCTCCTGCTCCTGTAGGATCTACTATGTCTTCTAGTGAAAAAGCAACTGATGGGAAAATCACATCATCGTAAAAAAGTAATGATCCATGTTCTCCTTTTTTAATAACCACATATTCTGCTCCCCAACCCATAATCTTTTTTGCACATTTTATCAGATTATGTTCTTTAGTTAGTAGTTTAGCTTCTTCATCATTTATTACAACTGCATCTACAGATTTTATCATCTTAATTACGGATGGTTTTTTGTTAGCGATCCAAAATTCTATCGTATCACACATTGAAAATTTTACTTTATCAAATTCTTTTATGAGGGAAGCATTTTGGTCAGGATCATTATTTGCAAGATAGACAAATTCAGATTTTTTATATTCTTCTGGAACTTTTGGCTTAAAATCTCCTAATACGTTTAGTTCTGTCTTAAGGGTGGTTCTTGTACTAAGAGTCTGATCATATTTTCCATCATATCGAAATGTTTTGCCATCATTAATTGTAAATCCACGTAAATCAAGATATTTTGAAAGAATATTATGATATTTTTTCGGAAAATCTTTTCCAGCAACTGCAATTAATCCTGGCTTTACAAAATAGCTTGCAGATATGCTAGCAAACGTTGCTGCCCCACCTAACACTCCTTTTAACACTTTTTTTGGAGTTCTAATAGTATCAATTGCAGTTGATCCAAAAACTGTTAACATAATTTTTTTCAATTATTTTTGATGTATAAATTCTCTTGCTTGCTCATCTGTTGGAAAATAAATAAAAGGAATTTCAAGTGAAGTAAAAAAAACATCATATTTTGTGATGCCGCTGATCGTCACCTTTGGTGTTTGTTCATCATTAATAGAAGTTGGATTCTCTTTTTCATAAATTCCATTAACTGTAGACTTGCTCATAGATGATAAAACAAAAGGCTCTAGTACTCCATCAGCAATCTTAGTATCTTCGACACTAATTGTAAAATCAGTCTCTCCAGCATTAAGTACTAACAAAGATGGATTTTCAAATTCTAATTGTACATTATAGATAGAAGAACTATCAGTTTTTTCTAAAAACTCATTTTCAGTAACAACTACACCTATGTTTGATGCAGCAATATATTGAGAATAACCAAATGCAGCCATACCTAAGAACAATATTACTACCATGAATTTCTTGGCTTTTCTCATAAAAGATCTTTTAGAAATTTGCTTTTTAAAACGAGAGGAAAAAAAGCCAGATAATATGTGTAAAAGTTTTGATATAGTCTTTAAGCTACTTAGAGCTAACAAAATAAATCGATTCTCAACTTACAAAAAATAGATGGCTAAAATTAAACTACGATTTGGAACAAATGAAATTGAAATCGAATCTAGGGATTTTTATGTAGATAACAACACTTTGGGTGATGTTATTAATAGTGTCACTACACACATGGAACAAAATAAAGCTAGAATTATTCAAGATGAATCAAATTCTTACCAGACTAATTATCTAAACACTTTAGAAAATGCTGAAGTGCATGAACCAGAATTTAGTTCTCCTGTACCAATATTTGCAGAAGAAGTTAGGGATAAAATTAATTTCTTAGCAAAAAAATCATTTTTTGATCAACCAAGAACCGTATCAGATACAGTAAGTCAATTAAGAGAATATGGTTGGTCTGCAAGTCCTTTGTTAGTATCAAAAGTTCTAGTTAAAATGGCATTTAACAAAGAATTGCTAAAAAATTCTCAAGATAAAAGAAGTTACTACCTATCAAAAGAAGCTATTCTTACTACTTAGAACTGTAATTACAAATTTTACAATTATAAAAAATATCCCCTTCTAAATGATCAAAATGGGCATTGCATTTCTTACAGGTGTGATGCATGTCAAAATATCCATCTTTTTCAATTTTTCCTACTTGATTTGATTCAAGCTCAGTACTTTTACATCTAATACAATGACAACCACATTCCATAAAATCAGTTGTTAATTTATCCAATAATGTATGTATAGTTAGGAGTATTCTTACAAATAGTGACTAAAAAACGAGAAATCCCTATTGAAATTGATGATCATTTCAAGCTATATGGTAAAGAACCATGGGAAGTTGACTATGGTGAAAAATGTCCTATCTGTAATGTTAGAATAGACGAGTATGGATTTTGTTCATGTGGTTCTAGTGGAGATTGAGTTTATTTTTTAATTGTAGTGCAATTATCACTGCAATTCCAATAAAGAGTGGAGCAATAATTGGAAATTCTGGTATTACTGTTGTACCAATAATTGTTACAGTTCCCGAAATATCTGGTCTAAAACTTAACCACGAATGAGTTTCATTAGAAAAGAATTCATGTTTTAAAATTTTTTTATCATCTAGAAAAACTTCGTAAGGTTCCCATAATAGTTCCAATGGAATAATTAAAGTCACCAATTGATTTTCTTTTTCTAGATTAAAGCTTATACTTTTTGTGGGTTGATCAAAATTTAATAATGAAATTTCTGTAGTTCTTACACCTACATCAAATGTTCTATCTTCCCATTGTATTTGATGAATTTTTATCTGTTCATCTAAAATATATTCTATTTTTGCATCACATCCATGACATGTGATTCCTTTAGCATCTCGTAACAATACTGGATTATCATTTACATAAACTAAGTCTAAACTTTCAGGAAGAATAAAGGTTGTAGTTTGAAGATATAAAAAATCCCAAACCCACATACCATCTTCTAAAAATAATACATCATCTAGATTGTATTCAACAATTACATCTGCATCAGATGAAAAAATTGTTACTCCAGCTATGGAATCAAGCCCACTTACTCCATGTTCAACATCATTTCCATCTTCATCAAATACCTGCAGATTCGATACAGTTCCATCAATTGTTTCCATATTAACTACGTTGCTGCTTTCTCTTATTTCATGAGAAACATGGACTGATCCTTGTTCATCAATAGTAATTGTTACTGATTTTTGAATGGCAGGATCACCTAATGAAATTTGAGAAAAACTTGATGGTATAGGTAGTAATACCATCATTGCAATTATAACATAACAAATTTTGTTCAAACTTATCCACTATTCAGTAGTAGTTAAATGGATCATTTTTGCTTCTTGCAGAGGACAGTCATTTTGGTCTCTATCTAAATTTACAATTGTATCAGCAACTTCCATTCCCTCAATAACTTCTGCAAAAGCAGTGTATTGTCTGTCAAGAAAAGTACTATCAGTTGTAACTATGAAGAATTGAGATCCAGCACTATCAGGGTCTGTCGCTCTTGCCATTGAAACTACTCCTCTAAGATGTGATTTTGGATTAAACTCTGCCTTCACGTTATATCCTGGACCTCCAGTTCCCCAAGTACTCTTATCTCGCTGTTTTGAATTAGGGTCGCCTCCTTGAATCATAAATCCAGGAATTACACGATGAAACAAAGTTCCATCATAAAACTTTGAATCTGCCAATTTAATGAAATTTCTAACGGTTTCTGGAGCAATATCTGGAAGCAAATTTAACACAATTTTACCATGATTAGTTTCAATTATTGCCTTGGTCACTTTGTAATATTTTTGATTTTATCATAAGAGTCTTTGTAATTTTTACTATAGGAAATAAGGTAATCTACCAAGAAACATACTAAATTATTTTTTTTAGAACCTGTGAGAAGATTCGAAATTAATATTTCTTACTACATAATATTGAAAATTGAAAAAAATTACAAAGTCTAATTTACGAATAAATTAATTGCGATCCCTATAATCTCATACATTAAAAATTATCTAAAGAAAATAGTCTTATATAGAACAATAAAAAATTAGGATCGTGAATCGCACAAATCAAAGTACGATTATTAAACAAGCCATCAATTCTTATCTTGACAAGGGGCTTACTGATAAACAAGACATTTACAGCAAAGTCGTAGAAGAGTTAGGGGTTCCAAGACCAACTGTTAGAAGAGTTGCAAGGGATCTACGAAATGAGTTGGTTGATAAAATTAAGATCTTACAATCTGAGATTCCAAAACCAACTGGAACTTATACGGAAGTTATTGCTGAAAAGCAAGAATAAGATCTCGATTTTTTCATTTTTTCTTCTTTAATCATAATATCACATTACAATATCGACATTAACTGTTATATTCTAGATTTTTTTGAATGAGATATGGGATATTTCAGAAATAACCTAGCTACACTTGTGACAGGTGTTTTTGCAGCAATCCTAACCGGTTTATGGCCAGTGTTTATTGATTTTGCACCAATTCTGAACTTTGTCTTTATCATGGCAGTTCCAATTACCTGGTTTCTAACATTCATGTGTTGGATTGTTCAAAAAGGAGCAGATTATTCTCACGAATATAGTGCTAATTTAAAAAAAAACCACAATAACTCACAATCCGTAGTAATAAGATACACCGCTGATGGTAAGCAGGTTAATTCAACTCAGCTGTCAGAAGCAAAAACTGAGCTAGGAAACGATCTGGAAGGCCTAAAAAACTCTGTTAAACTAAAAGATGACGAGATTGAACGACTAAAACATGAAATTGCTAACCTACAAACAATGGTTCAAATTGAATCTCTCAAATCTGAATTGGCTAATTTGAAAATGTTAGCCTCAAAAGAAAAAACTAAGCGTAAAACTAAGAAAAAATAATCACTTACAATGTTCACATTGATATTTTTCATGAACATTTTTGCATGATGGACAGCTAACAGCCCCCCCAAAATGACATTTACACTCACAAGAATTCATTGAATTCTCTTTATTCATCATTTAGAATAATTCATACGTCATGTTAATATCTGACTATTAGAAAAATTTAGTTTAGTTACAAATATGAATGAATTTAGGGTAAAATTTTTAAATTTATGTTCCAGGAGTTATACTCAATATGAATAATAGAATAATGATCGCCTTTCTTACAGTTACTGCAATTTTAACTGCTGTAATGTCAACTTCAATCTCATCTGTTAATGCCGAAACAAATACTGAGATAATTCCACTTGGTGGAGATATAGGAATTGAAAAAACAACTCTATCTATGTATGCTTCTCCAGATAATACTTTACCATGGGGATTCGTTGAGGGAAAAATAGCTAATCATGTTTCTAGTTATCCAGTAATCATACAAATCTACGACGATGATGGTGATGCTACACATTTTGCTCAGACAGACGTTGAAGAAGACGGCTCTTATGAATATCGATTTAGGGTTAGAAATGTAGACAATGGTGGAGAAGTAATCAATATCTTTGAAGGAAATTATGTTGTTAAAATCTTCAAAGTAGTATATCTTGGTACTAGCTCTGGCCAAGTTTAGACGTTAAAGCAATTGTTCCATCAACTAATTCTTTCATTCTAGTTTTTGCATTTTCATCAACTACTTTTCCATCTTTTAGCATATCTACAGTCATAAAAACTGCCTTTGGATTCGTTATTACTCGAAAATATGACATCAGCTGAGTAAGCATTGTTTGAACGTCAATAAAACCAATATTTCCTGACGCTAGAATTGTCATACCTGCTACCTTACCTTCAGTTTCTTTGTAATTTACATATTCAAAGAGATTTTTTAAAGCAGCACTAAAAAACGAATTGTATATTGGAGTACCGATTAGCCAAATGTCTGCATCCATGATGTCCTTAGCAGCCTGCTTTGTAACATCACTATAATCCCCATCAGGCCCTTCATAACAATCAATTTTGTCTTGTGATAAATTGATAAATTTTGTATCTCCATTTTTGGTTTTTGCATAATCAAAAATATCTTGCATGATAATCTGTGTGTTTGCAGTTTTTCTTGGGCTAGCAGAAATGACTACAATCTTCATGGTGTGTTGACCATTCAATGTGTATTTAAATTAAAACTATGAGAAAACTAATTTTAATAATTAAAGCGGGCTCGGAGGGCTTCGATCCCTCGACCTGTAACTTAGGAGGCTACCGCGCTATCCATGCTGCGCCACGAGCCCAGAAAAAAACACTTTTGTAATTATTTAAGCATAATCAAGATTTGCTTTAATCAATTCATGAATGTTATTCCAACTAGAATTTTCTTTTCTTTCCCATTTTTCATAATAAATTACATCTTTTAGCTCAAGTCTAGGAAGCCATCTAGCAGTTTCTAAATCCGGTTTTTCTGCAAATGCAGAAACATGACCTAAACATAGATACGCTACAGGTATTACATGTTCAGGAAGCTCTAGAACCTTTTTTAGAGTTTCATTTGACAAAATACTTACCCATCCTAATCCAATTCCTTCAGTTCTTGCAGCTAACCAAAGATTTTGTACTGCACAACATACACTGTAAATTCCTGTCTCAGGAATACTTGTTTTTCCAATAACAAATGGACCAAATTTAGATGGATCATATGTTACGCAAATGTTTAGCGGCGAATCAAGAATTCCTTCTAATTTGAATGACAGATATTTTGATTTTTGAGGTTCTTCAACTAAATGTGATGCTCGTTTTCTTTCTATTTCAAAGGATTCTTTGATCTTTTTCCTTGTATCCAAATCTTTAATCAAAATAAAATTCCATGGCTGTGAAAATCCTACAGAAGGTGCATGATGAGCAGCATTAAGAATTTTTGAAATAATTGCATCATCTATTGGTTCTGATGTAAAATGTGAGCGCACATCTCTTCTTGAAAAAATGGCTTTATACAGACCATTTTTTTCATCATCAGAAAAATCATTATGCATGCATTTTTGTGTAATCTCTGTTTTATCATGTTTTCTTTTGTTAAACGTTAATAATGTCTTCAAAAAGTCTTGTAGGTCACGGGCCGATGGTCTAGCTGGTTAGGATACCGCCTCGACACGGCGGTGGTCGAGAGTTCGAATCTCTCTCGGCCCATTTTTTATTTTTAGTAATTATCCCAATGTATTTTCAAATTCTTTTTCTACTAGAGCCCAGGCAGTTTCAACTGTTACTATTCCTTCAACACGATATTGTACAGACTCGCCTTCAATAATTGATTGATATTCAGAAGCATTTTCTTCAGTTAAAATTAATTGAAAAATATTCTTCAAAGGAATTTCAGCATCTGGATAAAATGCAGCTCGACCTGGCATTGCAATATCTGCAGTTGAATATTGACCAGTGCCTATTGATTTATCACCTACAAAAAGTTCGTACGCTATTATTGCAACTGTAAACGTTTTTTCACTCGGATTTTTTACCATAAATGTTGTTTGAAGTTTTGCTCTGTTTTCTATACTATTAACATCTATTACTTCAACACCCGATAACTCAATTTCTATTTGTTCTAATTGAGGGTTGTCTAAACTAGCATAAAATACAATTCCACCCATTAATGCCAACAATCCTCCGATTGCAACAAAAAGAATTGTTCTTCCTTGTAGTAATGACAAACTAATGACTAGACTAAATGAATAACCTAAAAACTTTGTTAAGAGTCAAATAGATAATATTACTAGTAAATCTCTGATTTAAAATGGCAATAGAGCAGACAATTATCACTTGGATCCATCTTACCTCTGCAGCAATATGGGTAGGTGGTTCTTTGTTTATTGGTGCTGTGCTTGCTCCAATTCTAAAAACAATGTCATTTTCGTTAGAAGAAAGATTACAGATGATGATACGTGTTGGAAGAAGATTTAACAAAATAGCAATTCCTTCTCTGATAATTTTAATTGTTACAGGAATTTACAACTCACATTCATTTTTTAACAATTCAGATCTCTTACTATCTACAGATTATGGGAATTGGTTACTTGTAAAAATCATTCTGGTAATTGCTTTAATAATCACATATGTCATTCATGTGAGAATTATTCGAAAAGATGTAGAAGAACAAATCATGTCTAAACAAATGTCTGAAAAACAGATAAAAAAGCTTAGAATAAAAATAATTATTCTTGGTGAAGTAATTGTAGTTATTTCTGTCGCAGTTTTATTTATGGCAGCACTATTAAACAGTGGAATTTGAATTTCCTTGAATCCTTACTTCAAAGCCATCATCAAGTTTACCTATTCCATATTTACATCCCGTAATCTTTGAAGTAACGTACAAGTTTGTTTCTAGATGTTTGGTAATTTCCTTTATTCTATAAACTGACGTATCATTGATTAAACTAGCAGGTAAAACTATCATATCTGCTAGGTGATTATCAACACCCAGCTTGTTTCTGATAAAATTTTTTGAAATACTTTTTGCTAGATCTGCAGTAGTATCTGTTAATCCATCAGAACCTGTTATAGATGTTGCATCAAAAGAGTAGACTAACATATTTCCCCCATCACTTAACGAATCTTCTTTTTTTATTTCAGACTCTACAGAATAATCTGCATCTTTCAAAAGTTCTTCAGCCTGTTGTACTTCGTTTTCTATTCTCTCAGTCGATAAATTTGAATACGAACATAACAGTTTTGCAGATCTAGTTTTCCTTTGAATTAGATTAATTGGTTTTAATTCACTTGAAGGAAAAACTTTAACATTTACTGTTCCTCCACCTCTAGGATAATAACCTCTTTTTGAAATTTCCATTGAAAATTTTATTCCTATTCTAGAATATGCTTCAGCTAAAACATATTTTGTGTAATTGCTTGTAGGACTCCATGGCACATCTGTCCCTCCAGTAATTGATAATTCTAATTCTTTTTTACTAATAGAAACTGCTGGAATTAAAACTTGTAAAATTAATGAAATGCTTCCAGCTGTACCAATATTTTCAGTTAATACTTTACTTTGTACTTTTCTTGGCAAAAACTTTACAGTTTCTGATCCAACTTTCAATCCTGCAATATCTGCATCACAAATTTTACCAAGTAACTTTATTGCAGTAAGATGTTGAGGTCTTAAGCCTGGAATTTTTCTATTTTTTCGAATATTTACAATTTCAATAGGAGTTTTTGTAATACATGAAAGAGTAACTGCAGTTCGAAGAATTTGTCCTCCACCTTCACCATATGATCCATCAATTTTTAAAAAATCCACAAATCAGTATTTTTTCTACTCTTTATGATAGTTTTTTAAAGAATATCCCTGAATTGCCAACATGAATGGCTTACTTATTGGTAGATTCCAACCATTTCATTTAGGACATTTAGATGCATTTAGATTTGCATTATCCAAAGTTGAAAAACTCTGGATTGGAATCGGAAGCTCAAATAAACCAAGTGAAAAAAATAATCCATTTACCGCAGATGAGAGAAAAGAGATGATTTTATCTTCAATAGACGAATCAATATCAAAAAAAATTAAAGTTGTTTTCATTCCTGATTTAGATAATCATGTAAAGTGGATTGAAAATATAGATTCAATTGTTCCTGATTTTGATGTAGTTTTTTCTAATGATGAACTAACTCAATCCCTTTATTCAAAACGTGGGAAAAAAGTAATCTCAGTCCCATTTACAAATAGAGAAATTCTTTCTGGAACTAATATCAGAAATATGATATCAAGCGATCAGAAATGGCAAACATTGGTTCCCGATGGTACAAAAACCGTTTTGAAAAAAATTGATGCCAAAGATAGATTGAAAATTCTGTAATTATAAATAAAGCCACCAAAGAACCTCTTGACAGGCGAAATTATTTGGAATATTTAGTTATGCTGCCAGGACCAACAAATGTACCTGAAAGAGTAACTAGAGCTATGTATACTCCTATGATTAATCATAGAAGTGCTGATTTTGTAGAACTCTATGAAGCCTGTGTAGAAAAAACAAAAAAAGTTTTCAAAACTACAGGTGATGCAGTTTGTCTTTCTGCTTCTGGAACAGGTGCAGTTGAGGCAAGTGTTGTTAATTTAATAAAAAAAGATGATAAAGTAATCATTCCAGTAAATGGAGAATTTAGTAGTAGATTAGCACAGATGCTTGAATGGGCAGGCGCTAATGTAATAAAACTCGAAACCCCTCCTGGAGAGAATGCAACATTTGATTCTGTTAAAGAAGCTTTTGATAATAATAAAGATGTAAAGGCATTCTATTGTGTATGGAATGAAACTTCAACTGGAACTATGATAAATTATTTGGATAAAGTAAAAGATCTTACATCAAGAAATGATTCCTATTATGTTGTTGATGGTGTTTCAATTGTTGGTGGAGAAGAACTAGAAGTTGATAAATGGGGAATCGATATTGCTATGACCGGTGCACAAAAAGCATTTGCTGCACCTCCTGGAATTTCTCCAATTGTAGTCAATGCAAGAACCAAAAAATACATGAATGAAAATCCTCCAAATACAATGTACTTCAACCTACCACGATATTTCAAATATTATGAGGAATCAAAACACACTCCATTTACTCCAGCATTACCAATTTTGTATGCATATCGTGAAGCACTTGATATCATGTTAGAAGAAGGACTTGATGCTAGAATTAAACGACATAGAACATGTTCTAAAGCACTCTATTCTGGTTTGAGTGCAATAGGATTGACTCCTTTCGCAAAAGAAGATTCGAGATCAACAGTAGTGATTGCATTAAATTATTTAGATGGATTAGAAGACAATGTCTTTCGCACTACTTTAGCTAAAAAATTCCGTGTTCTTGTTGCAGGCGGGTTTGGAAATCTTAAAGGAAAAGTTTTCAGAGTTGGCTGCATGGGTGAAGTTCATAGATATCATGTTATGAGAACAATTTCTGCTATCTCATCAACTCTTGATATGATGGGATACAAAACTAACACAGTTGATGCTCTAAAAACCGCTGAAGAAAAACTCAAAGACCTCTAAAAATTCTGTAACTTAATATAAGGAAATTCGAAGAGCGATCACGTTGACTTTCAATAAAGGTTCGTTAATCTTAGTTGATTATACTGCAAAAGTAAAAGATACTAACGAAGTTTTTGAAACAACTATTGAAGCTGAAGCAAAAAAACATTCGTTACATGATCCTAATGTAAAATATCAACCAAAACTTGTTTCCGTAGGTGAGTCTTGGGTTATCAAAGGACTTGATGAAGCACTAGCTAATTCAAAAGTTGGTGATAAAACAACTATTGAAGTTACACCAGAGAAAGGATTTGGTGAACGTGATTCTGGTAAAGTAAGAATGATTCCACTACGTAAACTAGGAGAAGATGCTGACAAAGTTTCAGTTGGGGATACAATAGAAATTGATCAGAAAAAAGGAATTGTGCGTTTCATTGGTTCTGGAAGAGTGCAAGTAGATTATAATCATAGATTTGCGGGAAAAACAATTCTCTATGATGTAAATGTTTTAAAATCTCTAGATAATGATGATGATAAAATTAATGGAATCTTAAAACGACATATGCCAGTTGAAGATTCAAAATTGGTTTTCAAAAAAACTGGCACTTCATTAGATGTTACAATACCTGAAGAACTATTTCGTGCTGATGGATTGCAAGTAATGAAGCACTTTATACAAATGGATATTTTCAAATTTGTAAAATCTTTACAGAAAATTAACTTCCTAGAAACCTATCAAAATAAGGCATCAGAGACAAAAAAGAAAGAAGAATCTAAACCTGCACAAACAGAAAAACCTGTAGCACAAAAAACTGCTTAATTTACAAAACTTTAGTAATTTTTGCAAGCTCAATTGCTTTTTTGGATGTCATTTTAACTTCTTTTAGAATTGTATATCGTTGAGGTCTTAAACTCTGAGCAATCATTAATGCTTTAGCTAAAACATCAGGCTTTAATCCAATTTTTTTTGCAGTAGTTGGAGCTCCAACATCTTTTAGAGTTTGTACAATTTTTTTCCAGTCTTGTCCTTGAAGCTTTGCCATCATTATAGCTCCAAGACCACATTTCTCGCCATGTAAACCAACACCTGGAGCCAGCTGATCTAAAGCATGAGAAAAAAGATGTTCTGCACCTGAACATGGTCTGCTACTTCCTGCAATACAAGATGCAACTCCTGCACTAATTAGTGCTTCAACAATTACTCTTACATCTAGTCCTTTTTTTGCAAATGATTTTGAATTTTCCATTAAAATTTTTGCACTCATTGAAGCAAGGTCTGCAGAATATCTTCCATAATATTCTCCTGTTTTATCTCGTCCCAGCTGCCAATCTTTTACTGCAATCAAATTTGCAACTAAATCCCCGCATCCACTAGCAAGTAATTTCTTTGGAGCCTTTCTGATGATGTCAATATCTACAAAAACTCCTAAAGGAGCAGTAGCCACTATGGAATGAGGCTTATCCCCCCGTACTGAGACAAAAGGACTGGCTATTCCATCATGAGAAGCAGCAGTAGGAAGACTGGCAAATGGTTTTTTGAGATTAAATGAAATCATTTTTGCAATATCTACTGAACGTCCTCCTCCAATCCCAATTATCAAGTCACTTTGATCTTTTTTGACGTCTTTTTGAATTTGATTCATAAATTTTATTTCGTTACTTTTTGCAATGTGCCAAACATAACGAATTTTAGATGAAGACAAAGACTGTTCAATTTTTTTTTGAATAAACTTTCGAACATTTTCTCCAGAAATTAAAGATACTTTTTTTGGATTATCTAGAGATTTTAGAAACTTGCCAAATTCTTTGATATTTTTTTCTCCTATTACAATCAGCCTAGGTAACTCCATCGTATGAGATGGTGCAGAATTTTTCTTTTTTGCCATTCCTTATCACTCTCACCAGCAACAAAAAGTTATTTAAAAGGGTGTTGTACATTTCACATTATCTAACACAGGTGTATTTTTGTCAAATAACGTTGAAGAAAAAATTCTACACGGGACTACCACAGTAGGTATCAAGGCCAGTGATGGTGTGGTCTTGTGTGCAGATATGAGGGCTAGCGCGGGATATTTTATTGCAAACAATAACACCATGAAAATTCAACAAATTGATGATCATGCTGGCATGACTATGGCAGGTGGCGTTGCAGATGCACAAAACATTACAGACATTTTGCGTTATCATGCAAACCTACACAGAATTCAAAAAAATGAACCAATCTCAATAAAATCATTAACCAGACTTGCATCTTTGATTTTTCACCAAAATCGTGGCTATCCATTTATGGCTGACATTTTAGTTGGTGGATATGACAATCAAGGTGCAGCATTATACAACATTGACATGTTTGGTTCTGTTGAAGAAAAAACATACGTAACAACTGGTAGCGGTTCTCCAGTTGCTTATGGTCTTTTAGAAGAAGAATACCGTGAAGATCTTAATGTAGAAAGTGCCAAAGTAGTAGCATTGCGTGCTGTTAAAGCAGCTATTACAAGAAATATTGGAACAGGAGATGGAATCAATGTTTCAATAATTGATAAGAATGGATTCCGCCTTTTAACAAAAGAGCAGAAGAAAGCTATCATTAACCTTTAGTGATTTAATGCAAAGAAAACAACAACAGAAAGAATTACCTCCAGGCCAAAGTATTATGGCAACGATACTGCAAAGTATTCCTAAAGAGGCAAATGTAACTAAAATTGATTATGAAGGACCAAGAATTGCATTGTATACAACTTCTCCTAGATATCTAATGGAGCACAATGAAATTATTTCAAACCTTGTTAATGTAATCAAAAAACGAATTGTTGTTAGAACTGATGAGTCAATTAGAAAATTAGAAGAAGATGCACGAAAAATCCTAACTCAATGTATTCCTAAAGAGGCTAATCTTCAAGGAACCTTCTTTGATACAGCAACAGGCGAAGTATCAATTGAAGTAAAAAGGCCTTGGTTGCTTCAAAAAAATGCTCAAGACTTTAGCCATGCTGAAGTAACTGAGCAAACAGGCTGGAAGCTACGAGTAAGAAAGGCTACTACTAATCCATCAAGTACTATTCAGGCCATTAATTATAATCTAAAAGTCTCATCTGCCGATAGAGGAAAACAACTCAAACAAGTTGGTGAGAAAATTTTCCGTCCACGACTAACACAAAAGTCTGAAGTCTCTTTGTTGACTCTGGGAGGATTTGGTCAAGTAGGACGTTCATGTATGTTACTTACAACATCAGATAGCAAAATCCTAATTGATTGTGGAGTAAACCCTGGAGCAAAAAATCCAATGGACTCTTACCCAAGACTTGATTGGGCAAACATTACCTTAGATGAGCTTGATGCAGTTGTAATTGGACATGCACACCTAGATCACACAGGATTTTTGCCAGTATTATGCAAGTATGGGTACAAGGGACCCATCTATTGTACTGAACCTACACTTCCAATGATGAATCTAATTCAATTAGATGCAATCAAAGTTGCTTCTGCTCAAGGAAGAACTCCTCTCTATGCTGAAAGAGATGTCAAGCAAATCATGAAACAGGCCATAACCATTCCATATGGAACCGTAACTGATATCTCGCCAGATATCAAACTGGTTTTAGCAAACGCAGGACACATTCTAGGTTCTGCACTTTGTCACTTTCACATTGGAAACGGTGATCATAATTTTGTGTATTCAGGAGATATTAAATTTGCAAAAAGCATTCTTTTTGAAAGTGCTAGCTGGAATTTCCCAAGAGTTGAGACACTATTAATTGAAAGTACTTACGGAGCAAAAGAGGACATTCAAGCCAGCAGACAAGAAGTCGAATCTTCGTTCATAAAATCAGTCAATGAAGTACTAAAAGAAGGTGGAAAAGTTCTCATTCCAATTCCTGCAGTAGGTAGAGCTCAAGAAATCATGATGGTAATTGATCAATACATGAAATCTGGAGAAATGGTTGAAGCTCCAGTCTTCTATGAAGGAATGATCGCTGAAGCTTCTGCAATACATGAAGCTCATCCAGAATACTTGGCTCGAGAGCTAAGACAGAGAATTTTAGAAACTGATGATAATCCATTTGACTCTGAATACTTTACAAACGTAGAACACCCTGATGCACGAGAAGAACCACTACGAGAAGGAGCTCCTGCAATAATTATTGCAACATCAGGAATGCTAGAAGGCGGTCCTGTCTTAGAATACTTCAAAAATATTGCTCCTGACAAAAAGAACAAAATTTTGTTTGTATCATATCAGGTTAATGGAACACTTGGAAGACGTGTTCTAGAAGGTGCAAAACAAGTATCTCTAATTGGAAAAGAAGGCAAAGTTGAAGTTGTAACTATTGAATGTGGAATTGAAAGACTAGATGGATTTAGTGGTCACAGTGATTATAATCAACTAATCTCATTTGTTCACAAATTACGACCAAAACTAAGACGAGTTTTAGTTAACCACGGAGAAAGAAGAAAGTCTGAAAATCTTTCAATGTCAATTCGTAGAATGTTTAGAATTCCAACTCATTATCCACAAATTCAAGAAGCTATAAAATTATTCTAATAAAACTTTCTGGTGTTATTAAAAACAGATTTTAGATTTTTTGTTGTAAAAATTGTAGCAATTTTCGATTTTAACCACCAGCAAATTGAGTACCCAATACAGATTCTAATAACTCAATTATTGCAGAATCGTTTCCAACATACAATACAATGATTTTTTCCTTTTGGTAAAAGTGAGGTGTTTCAACCCACAAAGGCATACTTAACCCAATTGAATGTCCATCAGGAGAAACTTTTGAAGCGTCTTCTTCTGCTCTTGCTTGTGTCGGATACTCGAAAACCTGCAATTGTGCATCGTCAACTAATATTGTTTTACCAATAACTGAAAAGAAAGGTTGATTGATTTCATCCCCCAAAACCACATTTGCTTCTTTTTGCTTTAGTTTATTTATCAAATCATTTGTATCAGAAACCATTCCCATCATACCAGGTCCCATCATATCATTTCCCATCATACCACCAGAGCCCATCAACTCTCTCATTTGTTCCATCACCTCTTGATTTTCAGTCATATGACCTAACATCTGTAATCTCAGGGATGGATCTTCCATTATTACCTGCATCATTTCCATCATAAAGTCATGATTTTCCTTCATAACTTCGGACATCTCTTTGATATGTTGAGTGTTTGCCATCCATGTTCTCATTTGTTGTGGATCTTGAGTTACAGTTTCCATCATATGTTGTCTTAAATCTGGATCTTCTAACATTTGTTCCATCATTTGTTGTCGGTGTTGAGGACTTTGCATCATCAGTTGTTGCATAAGTTGGGTTTGGGTCATCATCACATCAGGTTGATACGTATTTAGAAATATTACATATCCTATTCCTATTCCTACGATAAATGCTCCAACTGCAATTCCAATCCAAAGTGCTTGATTAACCACGAAAAAAATCTGTTGCTTTTACATATATTCTATATACTAATTTTAGGCCATTGATAATAATGAATTTATTACAAATTTCCTAAAACATCTCAATAAACATATGAAGGATTACAATAAATTTCAAAAAATTTTACAAGAGGAAGAGAAATTTGTAAATCAGTACTGCGACTACACCTCAAAATGGTATGATTTCTATCTAAAATATTCTAAGGCTATAGCAAATGCCGCTTCAGAATCTATCAAGTCATTTAAGAAATCTGAAGGCCAATCAATTAATTTAAAACAAACACAAAATCAAATGAGTAAAACCTTTGATGATTCATTGCGAGAACAAATCAAAAAAGACGATTTTACATCAAGTGTTTCAGATTATCTAAATGCAAGTTTATCATTAGCAGAATTTTTTGGACTCAAACAAGGTTATCAGTATTATATGGACCTTTTTTCAGCGTGGAATAAACCCATTGAACCAATCCGCGATAACATTGGTCGTTGTGAAGTAGAAGAAATTAAAATGCATGCTGGCTTTCAACTACTTCACTACAAACCTTTGACAAAAAAACGATACAAAACTCCATTGCTTGTAGTCTATTCTCTTATCAATAGACATTACATTCTGGATCTTTTACCAAATGTTAGTGTTATACGAAAATTCCTTGAAAATGGGTTTGATGTATACGCCACAGACTGGACCACTCCAAGTTCATCTCTTAAATCAATGTCGCTAGAAGAGCATGTTCAAAAATGTGTTGCAACTTCGGTTAAAATGGTACAAGAAATTACTGGGGAACAAAAAATCTCTCTTTTTGGCTATTGCTGGGGAGGAATTTTTACTCTGGCTTATTCGGCACTACATCCAGACAAGGTTAAGAATTTAATTCTACACGCAACTCCTGTAGATCTAGAAAAACCAAATACGGTAATAGAAAACCTGACAAAACATATTGATGCTGACAAACTTGTGGATGAACTTGGAAATGTACCTGGTTCCTTGGTAAACTTAGCATTTATTCTCCGTAATCCAATTGAAGCAGTAACAAAATATTCATCGTTTTTTAGCAAACCAAGAACTTCAGAAGAGATAATGCAATTTTTTGCAATTGAGACTTGGCTTTATGACAGTAGACCAATAATAGGTGAAATCTACAGAGAGATCGTTGATAAAATCTACAAAAAAAATCTCCTAATTAAAAACAAATTGAAAATTGGAACTAAAACAGTGGATTTGAATAATCTAACAATGCCTGTATTGAATATTATTGGATTAAAGGATGACTTGGTTCCACCCGAATCTGGTAGGTACATAATGTGTGAAATTCCTAGTACAGACAAAAAGATCATCGAGTTTCCTACTGGCCACGTAGGTTTGTGTATTAGTAAAAAAGCACATGACAATCTTTGGCCTGAAGTTGTTGGATGGTTATCCAAACGTTCATAGTCAATTATTACTCCAATATCATAATCCCAATTGCATATTCCACTAGTGAAAATCACTATTGAGAATTAGATCCTAATTTTTAGTAATAAAACACGAACAAATAAAGTAGTTTAATGACTGAGCAAGTAACTAGAGGTACCTCAAAAAATATTCTAATTGGATTACTGTTTGCCCTACTTTCTGCCTTCATCTTGGGGATGATGTATCTTTCTACAGTTGATTTAGTAGAAGAACAAATTGGAGCAACACCATACGCATCCTGGTTACTCATAGCCTATGCTGCTGGCTTGTCAATGATTATTCTACCTTGTACTTTGCCAATGGTGTTTATCATAGTTCCCCTCTGCATGGGTAAAGGATACAAAAAAGGTCTTACAATCGCCATACTTTTTGGAGTAGGACTAGTAATCACTATAACTGGTTATGGTGTTGCAGTTGCATTACTTGGACAGTACACAGGAATTGACCAAGCAACTAGAGTTATGTGGTTTTTTGCTGGAGCAATTGCATATACGTTTGGTCTGTCTGAATTAAAAATATTAAACTTGAAATTACCTGCTTATGCTAAAACTCCAAAATTTATAGAAAAGCGTGGTGAAAAATTAAAACCACTTCTCATGGGACTTCTTTTGGGAAACGCTGGAGTTGGTTGCCCTAATCCGTTCTTTTATTTTCTGTTAACTTACATCATTGGTACAGGAAGTGTTGTAGTCGGAGGATCACTAGGTTTGATCCACGGAATTGGTAGGGCAGTTCCTTTGATATTCATTGCAATTTTGGCAATACTAGGAATCAGTGCAACACAAAGTTTGGTAAAGAGAAGAGTTGCAGTTGAAAAGGCAACAGGTTTTGGTTTGGTTGCAGTTGGTGCATTCATACTTTTACTTGGACTTTTTGGACACCCATGGTGGGAACGCTCACCTTTGCATCTTGCATGGAATGAAATCATGCCATTGTTTGGGATAGAACCAGAGTTGACAATGGGTGCACATATTATTATGCCGATTCCATGGACAATGTTAGCATTGTTAATTGCAATTCCTGCTATTGGATACGTGGTGAAGAAAAAATATGCCAAGTAATAAAGCAATCAACACAACAGTTCTTGGTTCCATAGTTGCAGTTGTGGTAATTGGTTACGTTATGATGAATTACAGTCCAATTGGAAATTCCCAAAGTGAAGACAAAGAGTTTGATTTGGTTTCATTTCAGTGGGGCTTTGAGCCACAATTCATTGAGGTGAACAAAGGAGATCACGTTAAACTAAAGATGACAAGTGATGATGTAGCCCATGGTATAGGACTAGATGAATATCAAATTAATGAACCGATAATACCAGGTCAAACATCAGAAATTGAATTTATTGCTGATAAGCCTGGAACGTTTCGTTATTACTGTTCTGTTCCCTGTGGAGAAGGTCATGATGAACAGGGAGGATTTATCATTGTTAGAGATCCATCGGAACCTGAACCAGAAGTTTCTACCCTAACTTCTTCTAAAACAGGTGTTGAGATAACTATTGATGGAATTATCGAGGAAGAGTGGGACAAAGCAACAGAAAGTATCTTTACAACGGTTTATGGTGAGCAGGGTCGTCAAATCTTAGCAAAGTCATTAAACGATGGTGAGAAACTAATTCTTTTACTTCGATGGCAGGATAATGCACCAAACAATGATGGAACAACAGAAACTGATAGGATAGCACTTGGTTTTGATATTTCTGGTAACTCTGATATTGCAATGGGTGCAGCAGGAGTTCCTCATGTTCAAGTGCCTCAAAGAACAATTGGTGAAGGAACAGTTGACATTTGGCATTGGAAGGCATTTGATAGTCACACTGAAACACCAAACATCATTGATGATGAATTTGCAGGACCGTTTGAGCAACTAAAGGAGCATTACTACAGAGATGATGACAACAAACATGGTGGAAAAAATGATCTCACTGCAATTGGTGTTTATGATTCTAATTCAAAAGAATGGATAGTTGAAATTTCAAGATCATTTTCTACTGAAGACAATAATGTTGAAGGATTTGGAGTAATTGACAAACAATTTGAGGTTGGAAATGAATACAAAATTGCATTTGCCGTTTGGGATGGAGGACGAGGAGAAACAGCAGGTCAACATGCTGTGACAGAGTGGGGGATGTTAAAGGTGGAATAATCATGGCAAAAGATCTTGTTTGTGATATGGAAGTAGATGAAAACAAAGCAGCAAATATGGAATACAAAGGCAAAACCTACTATTTTTGTGGTCCAACTTGTCAATGGGCATTCAAAGAAAATCCTGAACTATTCATACACAAAGAGTCATGAAGGTAGAAATTCTTACTACTCCTGGTTGTACAAACTGTAGTGTTGTTGAAAAAATGCTAGATGAAATGAAAGTTTCTTACGAAGTAATTGATGTAACTAAAAAACCAGAATATCTTGAAAAATATCCAATATACACAGCACCTGGCGTAGTAATTGATGGAAAATTAGAGTTTACTGGCGTACCAAAAAAGAAAGAACTTATTGAAAAATTACAAAGGTGACTAGACTTTTCACAAACAGGCTCCCAATCAATAATCAAAGCATACAGAAAATATGCCGCAAATTATGATCTTGCTGCAAATCTTTACCGACTGATAGGAATTAGAATTGGTAAGTATCGAAGATTAGCCGTACAGGAATTGAAGTTATCAAAAGGAGATGTTGTTGTGGATTTGGGTTGTGGTACTGGACTGAGTTTTCCTCTACTTCTGAATGCAATTGGGCCTAATGGAAAGATAATTGGAGTAGATATCACCGATAAAATGCTTGCTCAAGCCAGAAAAAGAGTTGAAGCAAATGGTTGGAAAAACATTGAATTAGTTTTAAGCGACATTGCAGAATACAAATTTCCAAAAGATGTAGATGGAATTATTTCCCTTGGTGCCATAACATATTCTCCAGAGTATGACAAAGTTATCAAAAACGGCTATGATGCATTAAAGTCTGGAAAAAGATTTGTTATATTTGATCTTAAAATGTCAGAAAGACCTTCAAGAATTTTTGCACCAATTTTACTTTTTCTTACAAAGCCATTTGGCGTAAGAGAAGAATATACGAAAAGACACCCATGGGAATCCATCAAGAAGTATTTTGAAGAAAGTTCTTTCAAAGAAGGTTATGGTGGATTTGTATATCTCTCAGTAGGTATAAAGAAAACAAAAGATTAATTATAAAAATTCAAACTGAATCGAAGGATTCGCTTCTACTTTTTCTAATTAAACTTTCTAGATGCAAACAATTATTTTAGATCGTATTCTGGCTTCCAAATTTTAATGCCAGGTGGTGTTACGATTATTCTTTCTTCACCTAATCGTGCAATGTCTGCATTAGCATTTTTTGCCATTGTATAAAGCTCTTCAACTACTTTTCGTAGCTTATCTACATCCTTTTGTGCTAAAGGAGTAACTCTCAAAATGAGAATCATATCTTTTTTGATGTCTTCTTTTATTGTATGAATATCACTAGGATCACGTATTGTGATTGCCTTGAGATATGTAGGGCTTTCTTGTTTTTGCATCTAGTCTGAGAAGCGATCTACTCCTTCAAAAAGTCTTGCATGTCAATACACGTTCACACACTAGTCATTGTGCCTAAATTCTGTATTTGAGGTATGACTCTTCTTGTGCAGGGCTAGCTGTAACTTCAGCTTTTTTGTCATCTTTTTGAGTAGTTACAACACTTGCATCAGCTTTTGGTGCATCTGAATATCTTACAGTAACTTTAGCTCCGAAATCTACATAATCATTAGAATTTTTTCCACGCAGCATTGTAGTTGGTCCAACATGATCACGAACCTCCAATAAAATATCACTAGGTAACGCTAATGACTTTATCATTTCATTTTCATTATGATTTCGTCCAACAATTAGCTTTGTGAATTGATCTAATCTAAAATGTCTTCCAATCTTTAACAAGTTAATGTCATTTGTAGTTGGTGTTTCTACATGTTCAAAAAGATCCTTTGCTCTAATTGAAAAGCCTGGATCAGTTAGTAAACAACCACCACCTGCATTTGGAGGATCTTCAATTCCGTATTCCTTTGCAAGCTTTAGCTGTTCTATTCTTCGTCTTCCACTAATCATTCCAAGATCTTCACGTTTGATTAATCCATTTAGTTCTGGTTCTGTCTTTCCTAATAGTCCAGCTGATAGTGGTCTTACAATTTTTCCTTCAAGACCGGACTCTTTTTCAATTGTTTTTAATGCAGGACTATGTTGACTCATTGGCCTTTGTCCCAAAACTTCTCCAGAAATGATAAACTCTGCACCAATTTTTTCCATCTGTTTTTTTGCAGCATCAAACATCATTGCACGACAATCAATACAAGGATTCATGCCAGAACCAAAACCATGTTTTGGATTCTTTAACATCTCAATGTATTCATCTCCAAGATAAACTGTTTTAAGATCAATACCTAAAGTGTCAGCTCGTTCTCTAATTTCAAAACCACAACCTCTACCACAATCAAAATCACAAAAAGGTGTCTTTATTGCAACAGCTGACACTTCAAAACCTTGTTTTTGCATCATCTTTACTGCAAGCTGGCTGTCTAGTCCACCAGAGAGTAATGCAACTACCTTCTTTTTTTCTTCGTCTTCTTTCACAGATAGCAAAATTGAGCTCCACTATACAAACTTTGCAGCAGACATAAATTTAGAAAAGTAACATCTTGCACAATGCAGTCTCGAAGAAAAAACCTACTAAAGGCAACTCAGAAGATTAACTGTGATACTTTAGTTGCCTTTGAGCCTGAAAACCTCTTTTACATGACTGGATTTTGGGGAGAAGCAATTGGGATTTTAGAAAAAAATGGAAGCACTACAATTATCTCACCTGAGCTTGAAGTAGGACGTGCAAAATCAGAAAGCAAAAACTGTAAAGTGATTACATCAGAAAGAGGTGAAGGATTGATTGCAGCTCTTGCAAAAAAAATCAAAAACAAAAAAGTCTGTACAGACTGCCAAAACTACCAAACAATGGCTTCTTTGAAAAAATCTGTTCCTAAAATAAAGCACTCTACAGAGCCATTTTATGAAGCAAGAATTGTCAAAGATGCTGCCGAAGTAGCTGTTTTGAAGAAAGCTTCTAAAATTATTGATGAAATGTTTGAGCTTTGTACTAAAAAAATAAAAAAAGGAATGCGCGAGTCTGAACTCCAAGCAATTTTGATGTCATATGCTGTAGAAAATGAAATGTTTGATACTGGATACCGTTCAACACTTAATCCATTAATTATAGCTGGAGGACCAAATGGTGCACTACCTCATGCACAGGTAACTAATAGAAAATTTGCAAATGGGGACCTGATAGTTGTGGACTTGACTTTGCGATACAAGGGATATGTTAGTGACTCTACTAGGACATTTGGTCTGGGATCTGTCTCTAAAGAGGCAAAGTCAGTATATGAGATTGTTAAGGAATCACAGAAGCTTGGTCTAAAGGCTGTAAAGCCTGGAAAATCCTGCAAGTCAGTTGATGATGCATGCAGAAAATACATCAAAGAGCAAAACTATGGCAAGTACTTTATTCACTCAACAGGCCATGGAATTGGCTTGGAAGTGCATGAGCTACCTAACATCAGCCCAAAAAGCACTACAAAGCTTGCAAAAAACATGGCAATTACAGTAGAACCTGGAATATACATTCCAAAAAAATATGGAATTAGGATTGAAGACTCGCTAATTGTGCAAGAAAAACCAATCATAATGCACAAGTTCACAAAAGATCTTGTCATTTTATGAATAATTGATAAGTTCTACGCGTGTCTTATATCTAAAATTTGTAAATTACAATTATGGTACAACAAAATTTACTATGTCCTACTTGTCGAGATGATTCTACATTTGAGCAATCCAATGCTGCGTGGAAAGATCTGCAAGGACTAAGCTGGTTATTCTGTGAAGACTGTATTCAAGAAAAATAAAATCGTAGGCTTGCGCTCCCCTTTCTTGGTCTCAGGTACAGTCTTTTACAGAATGATCATTTTATTTTATTAAAACCAGAAGGAGAGCTTTTGCATGAATTTTCAGGAATTGATGATTCAATGCGCAAGCGTCTGAGGTATCTAAATTGCTCAAAGATTAGACGTTGTTGATGTGAATAATGCTAACAGCTAGTCAATTATTTGATTAGCTTTGTAGAGTGGCGGTACAAGTCATGAAGCTTTTTTCCTTCTAATTCCTTTTCTTGAGATTCTTTTTTTTGCTTCTTTTTTTCGTGCTTTTTTCTGTAATAATCTGAATCAAATCCCTTGTCTTGGCCTTTCATGGAATTGATTAGTTATGGTATGAATTAAAAATTATTCTTGTTCAAGTAAATACTGGTAATTTCTATTACACTCTATAGAGCAAAACGAGTCATATCCTGTTTTTTTCTCTAGTACTATCAGGCAGTTTCTGCATTGATCCTCTTTCACACTTGTATTTTCACAAGTTTAGCAATAACCATTGATAATCAATCTAGCTGAAAAATCAGCTGCTTTTTTAGTAACGAGACTTGCGAATTGCTGCTATCTTTTTTTGCGATCTTGGTGTTTTTGTCTTGGCTCTTGATTTGTTTACTTTACCTTCTTTTTTGCGAATTTTTCCGCTTCTTCTGGCTGCACGCTTTGCACTAATCCTAATTTTTTGTTCTCTTTTTTGCTCTTCTATCTCTTTTTGAGTAAGTCTTTTTCTCTGCATAATTTTAGAATGTTTTAACTATAGATAAATGAGATCATAATTCTCACTTTAGATCATAGTTTTTTCCATTAGTTTCTATTTCATAACGTAATGGAGCAGGTAGTTCAGCATATTTTTTCATAGCTAGAATCTTGATTTGATCATCAGGAACCTGCATAGCTCGCAAAAGCTTTCCACGCTGGTGCGCATACGCATTTTTCCAAAATCCAGCTCCATCAAATGTTGAAATCTTAGCTGATCGCTTCAAGATATTCTCTTTTCAATTTCACGCTTAATGAATTTAGCAATTTTTTCTTTAGATTTCCAACCTGAAGCTTGCACTTTACTAGAGTCAATTATCAAAACCTCATTATTTTCAGGATTTTTTCTATACTTACTAGAGCCAACATCATTTGCTACCATCAAATCAGCTCCACACTGAATCATTTTTTTTCTAGTCTCAATCTCTAGTTTCCTTTTTGAAACTCGAGTCAGGGCCTTGAATCCAACCAAAAAAACATCCTTTTGAAGCTTTTTTACACTATCAATTATCTTTGGAACCCTTACAAGATTTACACTAAATTTTTTATCAATGCTTTTAATTTTAGAATAGCTTGGCTTTTCAGGAGTATAATCAGCAGGAGCTGCGGCCATTATTACAACATCAAACCTCTTTTTCATCTCAGCTTTTACAGCTTGATGCATATCTCTAGCTGTTTTTACAGAGACAAGCTTTACTCCTTTTGGTGGCGGTGTTCGTCCTGGACCATAAATCAATGTCACTTTAGCTCCAGCTGACACTAGTTCAGAAGCTAACAGAACACCAGTTCTTCCTGAGCTTTGATTTGATATAACCCGTACTGGATCAATATACTCTATAGTAGGACCAGCTGTAATCAACACTTTTTTTCCATGCAAAACACTAGAAAATCCAAATTTTTTTAATACAAACCCCAAAACATCTTCAGGCTCTGCAGCTTTTGCCTTTCCCTCAATCATGTTAGGTGAAACAAAATCAATTTTTTTCTTCAAAAATGAGATATTTTTTTTCACAGAAATATTATCATACATTGAAGCATGCATTGCAAGACACATTACAATTGGAATGCCAGAGCCAAATCCAACTGTTAGAACTGTAGCTATTGGTGTATCATCAATTCCACCAGCTAACTTTCCCAAAGTGTTTGCAGTACAAGGATATACTATAATCAAGTCTGATTTTTTGTAATCTGCTACTGCAATATGTTCTAAATTTCCAGTCAGTTTAGTAATTACTGAATTACCAGTTGCCCACTTGAAGTACGCTGGCTGAATGAATTTGGTTGCCGCATCACTTGCAACACATGTAACAGAAGCTCCATGTCGCATTAACAATCTAGCTAGCTCAATTGACTTGTATGCAGCAACACTTCCTGCCACACACAATACAATTTTCTTACCACTAAGCTCAGAACCGTCAGAGCCTACGATATCTAATGAAGGATGCTTTGGAATTTTTCTAGCCAAGCTCCTTTAACCTGTTTAACTCAGCTTTTTCAATTGCAAATGAATTCTCTTTTGTAGGAAAATGACCAGACTCTACATCTTTTCTGTATTTTTCAACTGCTTTTGTAATCTCTTTTGATAATCCAAGGTATTGTTTGACAAATTTTGGCTTTAGCTTATCATACATTCCAAGCATGTCATGAATCACTAGAACCTGTCCATCACAGTATTTTCCTGAACCAATGCCTATTGTAGGCACAGAAATGCTTTCAGAAATCATTTTTGCAACCTCTGTAGTCACCATTTCTAATGCGATACTAAACACACCGGCTTCTTCTAAGGCCTTTGCAGATTCAATTAGCTTTTCAGCAGTCTCTGCTGTTTTTCCTTGCACACGATAACCTTGTGATAGCATTGTAGTTTGTGGTTGTAAGCCAATGTGACCCATTACAGGAATTCCTTTTTCAACTAGAGCCCGAACCGTATCAATCATTTCAATTCCCCCTTCAAGCTTTACTGCATCAGCTCCTGCCTTGATCAGCTTTCCAGAATTTTTTATTGCATCAGATAGTTTGGCTTGATACGACATGAAAGGCAAGTCTCCTACAACTAGGGCTTGTGTTCTAGCACGAGAAACTGCTTCAGTAAATATCTGCATGTGAGTCATTGTAACTGGTATAGTGTTTTCATAGCCAAGAACTACCATTCCTGCACTGTCCCCAACTAGTAAAATGTCAACTCCTGCCTTATCACATAGTGAAGCCAGAGAATAGTCATATGCAGTTACAACAGAAATTTTTTTTCCTGCCTGCTTTTTTGCAATAATATCTCGAGGTGTCTTATGCATGAGGCATCCTCCTTGCTAGATTTTTTTTAATTTCTAAAACCACTGCAGCAAGATTTCGCTTGTTGTTAAACGGAGCTTTTCGAAGCCTTGACTTTTTGCACTCAGAAATTAGCTTGTTGATCGCCCTATCCACATTATCTACAATAGTAATGTCAGCAGTTTTGGCAGTTCTAGATAGTGGGTTAAGATCAAATGTAATGACCTTTTTTCCAGCCTTTTTGAGTGCTATTGTTCTATCTCCATCTTCTAAAGGAACAACAACAACGTCAGCTTTGTAAATTCCATCCTTGTCTACAATTCTTCTTGCACTATCTAACCCAGAAATTCGTTTTGAATTCTTTGGATTTATTCCTAGAACCTCTTTTGCTCCAGCTTTTTTCAAAATCCTTACAATGTTTTTCTTTCTTTTTTCATTAGAATAAAACAAATTCACTTCAACTTTTGAATTAGTTGTCTTTGCAAGCTTTACTATTTCTCTAGGACAGAGTGCGGCAACATTTCCATTTACAGAAATTACAGGATACTTTGAATTGTTTAACAAAAATGCAGCAGCAGATATGGCTTTTTGTGCGTGTTTTGAGGTTTTTTCTCCTAAAAGATAATCAAATGTTTCACCTCTACCATGTGCCATCAACCCTTCTTTTGCAACTAGACCAGAATCAAAACCTTTGACAAGTTTTTCTCTAATGTACAAAGACTTTGCGCGAGGATGACTTTTGGGAATCAACGACATTACAATCACTAGAATAAGTTTTTACTGAAGGCGTGCACCAGCACTGTCAATTTTTGATGTAATGACAATGCCATCATCATATTTTTTCAAAATTTCAATTACTTTATTTTCCTTTGATTTAGGTACAAGAGAAAATACCGTTTCTCCAAACAATGCAACACCACAATTTATACTATTTTTGTTCAAATCCTTGATTACTTTGGCCATCTTAGGAGTAATGACATTCACATACTTTGCAAATTCCAAAGACATGTCTTGAAATTCTATAATGTTTTTCGACTTTTCTAATTTATTTACCATCTTTCCACCAAGTCCATTAATTGATTGTAATCTTTCACTGATGAATCTCTTTGTAGATATTGGTGAAAAGCAAATTATTACAACACAATAATTTTCAGATTTTATTTTTTTAACTACACCATGTCCTGGAGCTCCACTTTTTGTTCTAATTTCAAATCCACCATGATATGATGCTAGTACATCACCCAATCCAGTTTGACATTCTATCTCTGCTCGATGAGCAATTAATCCTACTTGTTCTTTAGTTAGCTCAGTGCCAAGTGCTTGGTTTAGTGCAAGTCCTAAAGACAATGCAACTGCACCACTGCAACCTAAACCATATCCGACAGGAACTGTAATGTCATGATCAACATCAACAAAAACATCTTTTTTAACTAATCTCAAAAATTTCTTTATAACAAATTCAGATACTTGAGCGTTATCTGTTTGGTAACCTAAAATGTTTAAATGAAAATTTGAATCATCATATTGAGTTTTTTTCCTAACTTTAACTGTAGTTTTGACACCTTCCTGTATTGAAAAGCCAGCTCCCTGAGAACCAAGTTCTTCTAAATTATTATTCTCTTCAAGCTCTGCTTTGAAAAAACCTGTAATGTGTGCAGGACAAAACGCTACCCCTTCCATTGATCTGAGTATAAATTTGCCATAAAATATAATATTATGGCTTAAATTAATTAAATTAGTATAAATTGACTAAATTCATTCGACGCCTACAAAAGATTGGAAGTAGTGTTCTAGTGTCGCTTCCAAAGGAGTGGGTTGATGCCAATAATTTAGAGAAAAGCTCTGAAATTGAAATTGAAACCGGAGAAAACAGCCTATCAATTACTGCAAACAAAGACACTAAACCATCAAAGGAAGTTGTAATCTCTTATCCTCTTCCAAAAGAAGAAAACATTGTCGCCGACATTACAGGCGCTTATCTATTAGGATATGACATTATTCGAATTAAAGGAAAGACTACCATTCCAGTTGAAGACAGGGAAAAAATTAGAGAATCAATGAGAAGACTAGTTGGTGTAGAAATAGTTGAAGAAGAATCATCTAGCATAATTATTCAATTTTTACTTGATGCAGCATCACTAAATCCAGAAAAAATTCTCAAACGAATGAGTACAATAGCTATTGGAATGTTCAATGAAACAGCAGACGGTCTAATTTCTGATGATAAATCAAATCTTAAAACAATGTCAAACAGAGACAATGAGATCAACCGTCAATACTTTCTTTTGGTTAGATTGATTCGAAGTACAATGGTTGATAGAAGATTAGCCAGTGTCTTTAATTTAGAAAACATAGATGTATTGGATTATAGAATTGCAGCTAACATTTTAGAAATTGCAGGTGATACCATAGTAGAGGTAGCAAATGCAATAAGTAATACAACTGTACCAAAAAGTGAACTCAAAAAAATTCATTCTATAGTTAAAGATGCTGAAAAAATATACATAAAATCAATTGATGCTTTTATTGCGAATGACAGATTGCTAGCAATTGATGCAATAAAGTTATACGGAGACTATCTACAAAAAATCACAAAACTACGATCATCTCTAGAACATAAAAAACAAATTCCTATTGACTTTTTAGATATTGTATACATGTTTGAGAGAATTGTAAAATCTTGGGCTGATATTACTGATTTAATTAAACCAATTTACAAACACTAATTATAGTAATTTCTTTTTTCCAGCATAAGTTAGTACTGCACAAATTGTTTTTGAATCAATAATTTTTCCAGTTAAAATCATTTTAATTAATTTTTTTAATGGAACCTTAACAACAGAAATAATTTCATCTTCATCTAAATCCAAGTCACCAGGTTGTGAAAGACCTGATGCTAAATAACAATGAATTATTTCTTTGTTGTAACCAACAGAAGGATAATACGAGATTAGAGGAGTCATTTTACGTGCCTTATAGCCAGTTTCCTCCTGTAATTCCCTAAATGCACACTTTTTTGGATTCTCACCTTTTTCTAAAGTTCCTGCAGGAATTTCTAAAACATTTCCACGAGGATAACGGTGCTGTTTAACCAAAATCACTTTGTCATCTTTATCAATTGCAAGCACTGCAGCTGCACCTCTGTGTTCAATTACTTCTCGTTTAACTTGACGTCCTCTAATTTTAATATCATAAAGAGTAAGCCCTAAAATTTTTCCTTCATAAATCTTTTTTTTCTTCAACTAGTATTTGAAATTAAAAGTTATTAATTAATGTGTTTGATATACAAGATGCAGTTTCTTTGAATTTTTAGCAACTTTCATGGCTTTTGTTACCCAATCTATTGGAAATGTAATCTTTTTTGGAATAAATAGATCTGCACTAAAAACTCCTTCATTTTCTCTAACCCTTTGTGTTAGCTGATCCAGCTTGAAAATATTATCACTATACATAAACAACACAATTTGTTTTTTTGCCAAAAATGGTTTTTGCAAAAATGATTTTGAGAATTTTTTTTCTAATCTGCCTAATGTTTTTTCAAAATTATCTTGAACACCAACTAGTATAGCATATGGAATAATTCCTTCTAATTTTACAGGATTGTATACTAGTGTAAATAATATTGCATCATCTTTTTGGAATTTCTCAAGAGCACGAGTTACAGTCTTACTTGATAGTTTAGTTGATTTAGCAATATTTTCAATTTTTGCACGTGGGTCTTTGATAAGCTTTTCAATTATATCAAGATCGGTTCTAGTCATATTAGTTGGAACACCAATGTTTTCTGCCTGAAAAATACTCAATACTCTAACATCTTTCATTAGATTTTTTGCTAGCTCTATTTTTTTCTCAATGTTTTCAGAAACTACAATTCCACATACAGTAATTCCACCAACGCATGGAACAATTAGGTAAACTTCACCAACAAGTTGTGCTTGCTTTAAAATATCTTCTTGGTTTTGTCCAGTAATGACAACATAAAACAAGTTGTAACCTAAAACAGGTGGCTCAACACGTAGTGCAAATTTTTCAATAACACCTTCTTTGATCATTTTTTGAATTCTTGTTTTAACTGCCCCCCCAGAAATTCCAATTTTTTTGCCAATCTGTCTGTCTGATTCTCTACAGTTATCTAGTAAAATACTGAGGATTTTCACATCTAATTTGTCCATTTTATTTCATTCCTACTTGATCTTCTATACAAAATATACTTATTATTTATAAAAATGTCTATTTTGTTAGCATTAGGCAACAAATACATTATATATCAGACCTTTTCTATATAAGCTCCATGGATTATAGGCTTCATCTAGCAAAAAGAATGCTCTTTAACAAAAAGGGTAGTTTGATGGGTGCAGTTTTAGCTGTTACTGTTGGAATTTTAGTAATTCATGTAAACTTTGTAATTTTTCAAGGACTCTTTGATGCAATAGTCAGAGACCTTACTGATTATCAATTTGGTAATGTACGAGTAACAGATGAAGAAGATTACATAGACAAATCCGATAATTCATTGGTTAGTTGGTTTGAAAGAATCCCGTATGTTTATGCCGCAACACCGCGGCTTGAATCATCAGCGGCAATTAACATAACAAAATATGGCGAAAGAATTGAAGATCAAAGAGTTCCAATTGTAGGAGTTGATCCAATGAGGGACGTAAAAGCTTCAACGGCTCATCAAACCGTTACAGAAGGACAATACGTTTTTTCAAGAAATTCAATTGTCTTAGGTTCTACGGTTGCACGTGATCTTGGAGGAGCAGAAGTAGGTGATAGTGTAAAACTCAAAATTGTAGACAGATACGGCCAAGACCAATTAAAAAGATTCATCGTTACAGGAATTGCAAATTCACCTGGTGGAAACGGCTTTGATTTTAGTGCAGTTGTACATATAGACACTTTACGAGATATGATGGACAGAGATGGATTTACTGGTTCAATTATGGTAAAACTAGATGATCCTTCAAAGTCTGAAGAGCTCAAAAATTTATTTTTACAAACTTTTCCTAATCAAGATTTTAAAGCAGAAACATTAGAGGAAGTAGCTGAACAACAACTAGCAGGATTTCGTTCTGGTATTGCAATGATTAACATGATAGGATTATTTGGAATGATGTCTTCTGCTTTTGCAATAGTTACTATTCAAATGATGATTGTAAATGGTAAGATACGAGAAATTGGAGTTATGCGTGCTATTGGTGCAAAAAGACGAGATGTGTTAATCATTTTCTTGTTCCAAGGAATAATTATTGGTGCAATTGGAGCATCCGTTGGAACTGCTGTTGGATTAGGTTATACAATCTATGCAATGGAAACTAAAATGTCATGGAACAATAGTATTCCATTAGAAGTAAGTATACAATGGGATAAAGTAATTCAAACTGCTCTAATGTCCTTTAGTTTAGCATTAGTAGCTTCACTATATCCATCGTATAGAGCAACAAAACTATTACCAGTGGAGGCGATGAGGACTGTCTGATAAGGTTCTTGAAATCTCTGGTTTATCCAAAGTATACGGAAAGGACGATACGGCAGTTAATGCATTACAAGACGTTTCTATATCAGTTAACAAAGGAGAATTTCTATTAATTGTTGGAAGCTCGGGTTCAGGAAAATCTACACTACTAAACATGATCGGATTATTAGATAAACCAACTAATGGAAAAATTGTAGTCGATGGTACAGAAACTACAACTCTTAGTGATGGAAAGGTGTCTTCATTTAGAAATCATAAACTTGGATTCATCTTCCAATTTTCCAATCTGTTACCTGATCTAACTGTGTTAGAAAATGTAATGTTACCTAGACAAATTCAAGGAACAAGTGGTTCTGCAAAAAAAGATGCTATTGAATTATTGAAAGTTGTTGGATTAGAAGATCAAATGTACAAGCGGGCAAACAAGATATCTGGTGGACAAGCACAACGTGCTGCAATAGCAAGAGGTTTAGTGAATCATCCTACAATTGTTCTTGCCGATGAACCAACTGGAAACCTAGACAGTGTTACTGCACAGAAAATTGTACAACTAATGAAATCAATGGCCAAAAAGTTAGGTCAAACATTCATAGTTGTCACACACGATAGACACCAATTTGGCGATGTTGATAGAGTAATCACAATCAAAGACGGACGAGCTTTTGAAGGTGAAGAATCACCAAAAATGGAGATTACAGCATGAAAACTCTACCTTTAATCTTAGCATTAGGAATTCTGATAATTGGTACTATTGCATTTGAGGATGCTTATGCTCAAGCCGGAGAAGGATCTCCATTTGAAAGAAAATTTGGTGATGTAAAATTCCTTGATGCATTTTTTGGAACTCCAGAGCAAAAACTTGAAGTTAATCCAGGTGACCAAAACGTACCCTTTACAATTGTTGTAGCTAATGTTGGTACCCAAGATATCACGGGAATTAAAGGACAATTGTCAATGCCGTTTGGTTTCTCTCCTACGTTTGGTTCTGGTTCATTAATTGAAGCAGACGTTGATGCAAACGCTCTTGCAGGAGAAATTTTTGAGCTAACTTTCTTTGTTGACATTAGTGATCAAGCAGAAATTACACAGTATCCTGGTTCAGCTATGATTGATTATTCAAGACTTAGAGAATCAGGTACAAGAAATGCATTTTTTGATTTTAATTTCAAAGTAACAGGTGATAGTGTTATCAACATGAGGGCAGTAGATCCTATTCTTACATCATTACAAAAAAATCAGGTAGTTATAGAAATCTCAAATGATGGAACTGCTCCTGTTTCAGGTGTTGATATTGAATTACAAAACACTCAAGGAACTATCTCATCAACTGCTCAATCGGTTACAAATGTAGAAAGAGTTGTAATTTTAGAAAGTAACTGGGATGTAGGACACATTAATCCTGGAACTTCAAAATATTTAGAATTTGAAGTGTATGTTCCAGAATCTATGAAGTCGCAAACATTACGTTCACCAATGGAGGTTACTTATTTTGATGCACATGGAGATCAACATACAATCTCTAGAATTGTCGATTTTTACGTTAAAGGATTAATTGATCTTACCGTTTATGACGTTGGAATAATTGATCTTTCAGGACAACCTACTGTAATTGGTGAAATAATTAATGAAGGCAACGAAGATGGTTTGTTTGGTTTTGTAACTTTAGAAGGCTTGGGCGATTCTAATATCAAAACTTCACGTCAATACATAGATGAAATAGAAATTGATGCACCAGTCCCATTTAACATACCAATTGAGTTTGAAGGTGAACCAACATATGGTGAAAACGATGTAAAAATTACAGTAAGATACAAGGATTCATTGCGTGAAGAAATTTTTGTACCATACGAAACAACAATCAATATTCCTCAAGTTATTGAAGAAAGTGAACAACCAGCATTTGATCTGATGGAATACTCACAGTTTATCATTTTAGGAATAATTGCTATAGTTGGAGCAGTCTCATTTTCAAAAATTAAGAATAGAAGAAAAGAAACTGCCAAGACTAGCTAATTGAAATTTCCTTAGAAAGAATATATTCAATGCAAGAAATCTGTATTTGATGGTGTGGGAGGAAATTGAAATTCCAAAGGAATTGGGCTCTTTTATTTTAGATAAAGCTGAAGAAACTTCTCTTGGCCAAAAAAATGGCGCAATTAAACAATATCGATACAAAAATGTACACATACGTGAATATGAGGACAAGTTTTTGGTTCATACAGATAAAGTTGATCCAAGAAAAGATGCACTTGGTCATTTGGTTTCAGATGCACCAGAAATCTTAGTTGGTTTAGCTTCTGCAGTAATTGGTGGAGGCAAAGTTGCATCATATCTAAACAAAAATAAAAAAAATTCTATTTTACCAGGATTAGTTGCATCACTAGTATTTGGTTATCTCGGATTTTCTTTAACTAAAAAAATTAAGGATCTTCAGTAGGTGCAACAAATGTCAACTCTTCGAACTATCAAGGTGCTCTTCAAACTCTTACCATCAATTCTTGCATTAAGAAAAGACCGACGCAATTGGGTTAAGAGTGAAGGAAAAAATGTTAATGTAGAAAAATATAGAAATAATGCAAGAAGAGTTCTAAACACTTTCATTTCTTTAGGTCCAGTTTACATAAAGCTAGGTCAATGGCTTTCTTCAAGAGCCGACATACTGCCACAACCATACATGGAAGAGCTTGCAAAGCTACAAGATGACGTTCCTCCAGCTCCTTTTGAGAATGTTAAACCAATTATTGAAAAAGAATTAGGACCACTTGAAGAAAAATTTGATTCAATTGATAAGAACGCAGTTTCTGGAGCTTCTTTAGGCCAAGTATATCGTGCAAAACTAAATGGTCAAGAGGTAGTTCTCAAGGTAAAGCGACCAGGGATAGAAAAATCAGTCGAACAGGATCTTAAGGTTCTCAAAAAAATTCTTCCATTAGCACTAAAGTTTGTAGATCCAAATCTTAGATTCTCTGCTCAAGGTATGCTAGAACAATTTATTGAAACAATTCATGAAGAATTAAACTATAACATAGAGTCCTCAAATCTAAAAAACATCAAAAAAAATATGGAACAATATGAAAACGTTGTAGTTCCTTCAGTATATGATGACTATTCAACAAACAGTGTCCTTACCATGGAGTATGTTCCTGGAATCAAGGTTACCAACATTGAAGCCCTAGATGAAAAGGGAATTGATAGGCAAAAACTAGTTATCGATGTTCACAAGGTGTTTTTTACAATGCTTTTGAGAAACTCGATTTTTCATGCAGATCCCCACCCGGGAAACATCTCAGTTTCTGATAATGGCTCTCTAATTTTGTACGATTATGGAATGGTTGGAAAATTAGATAATGAAACCAGACTAAAACTAATCAGACTTTATCTTGCGTTAATTGAAAAAGATCCCCCAAGAACTGTTAACGCAATGGATGATCTTGGCATGCTTATGCCAGATTATAATCGCTCCATTATTGAAAAGGCACTTGATCTTACCATTCGTGGTATGCATGGTAAAAAGCCAAGTGAGATGGAAGTCAAGGCATTACTAGAGCTTGCAAACAAAACAATGAGCCGCTTTCCATTCATTTTACCAAAACATCTTGCATTATACATGAGAATGACTTCTATCATTGAAGGAATCTACAAAACACACAAAGTTGATTTCAAGCTTGTTAAAGTTTTAAGACAAATTCTAGAAGAGGAACACCTTATCAAAGATGCTTACATTGAGGAGCTAAAGTATTCGTTTAACAAATTTGCTAAATCAATTAATGCAGCATTTACACTTGGAACAAACATAGACAAATTTCTTGATGAAATAAAACTTGAACAGAAAAAACGCCCTCCAATTGTTTTAATTTCGGGAAGTATTTTTGCAGGAGCAGTTTTTGTTGGTTCTGTATTACTCTACTCAACAAATGAGCTTGGTGGAATACTTGGATTCGTTAGCTCAGCCATAATAATGGGTATCTCAGGATTTTTTAGAAAGATCTAGTTAATCAATAGAGATATTTTTTTCACTGGTGTTTACTGGAATAGTAATTACCAATACACCATCAGTATATTTTGCAGAATCAACTTTTTCTTCTCCTTCTTTGATTCTCATTGGTAAACGGATTTGTTTATCAATTGTGTTTGGTCTTTGCTTGCAAATTACATCATCTTTTGGTTCACTCTTTTGTTTTTCTGCTTTAATTGACAAAACATTTCTGTGAATTGATAACTTAATGTCCTCTTTTTTAAAACCAGGAACATCTATTGTAACAATCAAACTGTTGTTTTGAAGATGCATGTCTACTGGTGGTAGAACAAATTCATAAAATTCTCTGGATTTATTTCCAATTTCGCGCATTGCTTCTTTTGCCATATGTTTGATTAAACCCATTTTTCTGACTGGATCAATTTTAGTTATAAATTTTGATAGATTTTTAATTGCAGAAAATTACATGACTACATCTAATGATTATTGTAATTGAAGGTGGAGACCAGGCAGGAAAAAAAACTCAATCAGAGCTATTGACTAAAGCCCTCAAGGCAAGAAAACTCAAAACAAAACTATTCAGTTTTCCCGATTATACGACTCCTATTGGAAAGAAAATTCAAAATTATCTTAATGGAAAACAAAAATTTCCTCCTCAAGTAATTCATTGTCTTTTAGCTGCAAATAGATGGGAAAAGCTAGACGAAATTAAAAAAGCAATTTCAAAAAACTCTATTCTAGTAATGAACCGGTATTATCAATCAAATCTAATCTATGGCTTGGCAAACGGACTTCCAGCAAGCTGGTTAGAGCATCTTGATGCAGGATTACCAGAAGCTGATCTTGTAATTGTTTTAGATGTAAAACAAAAAGATGCGTTCAAACGCAAAAAGCAAAAACGAGACAAATTTGAAAAAAACAAAAACTTTTCACAAAAAATTTCTAATACATATCGCAAGGTAGCAAAAGAAAAAAAATGGAAAATAGTTGATGCATCGATGCCAAAAGAACAAGTTCATAAAGCAATTTTAAAAATTTTATCTAACAAGATACGGTCATGAAACGAAACCACCTAGACATTATTGATCCAATTCATGATTTTGTAAGAGCATATGGCGTTGAAATCAAAATAATTGATAACCCAATATTCCAAAGATTAAGGAGAATAAGACAACTATCTGGAGCACATCTAACATATCCTGGTGCTCAACACACAAGATTTGAACACTCACTTGGTGTAATGCACATTGCAGGACAAGCAGGTCAGGCATTGCAGGAAAAAGGAATCATTAACTCAGATGATATTGAAAATCTTAGAATCGCTGCACTGTTACATGACATTGGGCATGGTCCATTTTCTCATCTTTTTGAAGAAGTTGCTCAAAGAAAAAAGAAAAGCTCACATGAACAGATCGGTAAAGACTTGATTTTAAAAACAGAAATTGGTGATTTAATTTCAAAATCAGGCTACAATAAAAATTTCATAACAAAATTAGCTTTTGGTGATTCTAAATTTCAATTCATGAACGAAATAGTTTCAGGAGCTCTTAGTGCAGATATTATGGATTATTTGCTTCGTGATGGATACTTTACAGGAGCAGAGCATGCAAAAATTGATCACAAAAGAATTACTCAATCATTAGATGTTTATCACAAAAAATTAGCATTGGAAAAATCAGCACTTTACTCATTTGAATCCATGATGCACTCACGATATCAAATGTTCAAAGCAGTCTATTTTCATAAAACTGTAAGATCAGCAGAGGTGATGCTTTTAGAGGCTATTAGACTGGCATATGACGAATTAGGATTATCTTCTATGAAATTAGATGATTATGTTCATCTTTCTGATGAGTACTTATTATCGCGACTAATTTCTTTACCGTCAAAAAACCCAGAACTAAAACGGGCAAAAAAAATTGCAATAGACTATCAAAATCGAGACTTGTTCAAATGTGTATATGAGAGAATTTTAACTACAAAAGATCAAATTTCAAAAATCAAAACCTCTCAGCTAAAAAAAGACCTTGCAAAAAAGTCCAAGGTTAATGAAAATGAAATTTTCGTAGATAGCTCAATTACTCCTTCAATCCCACTTGCACCATCTAAGAAGGAATCAAAATCATTAATTTTAGTTACAAAAGATGGAAGTAAAGTATCAGCTAAAGAGATCCCAATATCTCAAATTCCACTGGTTTCCACTATGTCTGGTTTTATGAATATTCTAAGAGTGTACACTCATCGAAAAAACAGAAATAAAGTTGAAATTGCTGCAAAATCAATCCTTGGTGGAAAAAGATCATGAGAAAAAGAGTCGTCATCAAATTATCTGGCAAAGTTTTTGGAATGAATAATACAAAATTACTAAAAGACTATGCCACTTTTCTTGTAAAAATTTCAAAAACCATCCAACCAATAATTATTGCTGGAGGAGGAAACATTGCTAGACACTATATTTCACATGCACGATTATCAGGTGCTGACGAATCCACATTAGATGAATTAGGAATTGAGGTATCTCGTCTTAATGCAAAGTTGCTAATCTATGCACTAAAAAACAATGCATATCCACATCCACCCACAACGCTTCAAGAAGCGAGACATGCAGTAGATAGTGGTCAAATAGTAATTGCTGGAGGTTTGCATCCAGGTCAGAGCACAAATGGAACAGCAGCACTAATTGCTGAAAAAGTAAAGGCATCTGAATTTTTGAATGCTACTGACGTTGATGGTATTTTTGATTCAGATCCTAACAAAAACAAAAAGGCAAAAAAATTCAAGAGAATAGAGCTAAAAAAACTTCGCAGTTTACTCGTTCATGAAGATTCTGTGGCAGGAGGTTACGATCTTATGGATATTGTAGCTCTCAAAGTTATTGAGCGCTCAAAAATTAAGACCCGCGTTCTAAAAGCAGATATTAAAAACTTGGAAAAAGCGATTAAAGGAAGCCCTGTAGGAACCGAAATTATAATTCCAAAATAATTCTAATTTTCATTTTGAACTGTTTTGTAACTTTCAGTCCAAATTTCTATTTGTTCTCCAGAAAATTCTGAAATACCAGAGTCTATTGCTTTTTTAAAAATATCCATGGCTTCATCTTTTTCTAATGGCTTTGATTGGGCTTTGGTATAACCATCCTCATCAACTAAAATAGTAACATATCCATCAGCAGTCTGTATTACTGCAGTATAGGTTTCTTCTCCAACTGGCAAAAACTTACCATCTTTTTTTTTCGTAGTGAGAGTTAACATTGCAAATCCTGCAATATCAAAAAGAGTCATTTGCGCCTTACTGGCCCTTTCTTTTCCAATTTGCACTGCTTGAAAGTACTGCATGATTTTATTTTATCAGGTTACTATATGCATTTTTTGTCTCAACATTTAAGATATGTAAAATAAAACTTCGTTTATTGAATCCTAAAATTATTGTAGGAGGAGTTGTTGCGGCTTTTGCAATAGTTATAGGAATTGTTGGATTTTCAGGCTCTACAATTATTGATGATACCTCTGGCGGAAGCATCGTTTCACCTTCGGAGACTCCAAGAGAAGCTTCACCAATTGAAATCAAATTAGACGAAATAACAATTGTCGAAGTTAATGAAAAGGCAGCCACAATTAATGTGGTGTTTGAGGTAACTAACCCAAATTTCAAAGCTGTAATTCTCCAGGTGTTAAAATACGATTTGTATGAAAATGACATGAGAGTTGCAGTCAGCCAACTTGGAGATAGACCAGTTGAGATGATAGAGTCTTCTAACTACTTTACAATTCTTAGCGAAACCCCCACAATTCTAAGAGATACTATAACGATCAAAAATACTGGAAATACTCCAGAGTTGTGGGAGGCATTAACTAACAATACGCCAGTTTGGAAAATCAAAGGAGAGGCATTTTTTAATTTAAGCTCAATTACTGCTGGTGGAGAAAACGAAATAACCTTTGAATTTCCATAAAATCTAGAGCAATCAAAGGTTTCGTTCATGCCGAACAGACATTAGGTTTAGTAGTATTTTCAAGAAAAATCATTCTGGAGATCTGTAAATGACAAAAATGGTTGGCTCATATTCGATCAAAAATCTGATTCAAAGTACAGAATATTTGCTAAATTTATCCAAATCCCTAAATGACGAAATTCGATCTCTTGAAAAAACTCGAGAAGAGGTAACTACTCAACAAAAAGAAGCAGCTCGACAGGGCTTACTTGTTAAAAAAATGACAAGCTACATGAGCGAAGAGCTAGAAAGAATGGAAGAAAACTCTTCAAAAAATACTGAAATTTCTAAAAATCTTGAAAAGCTAACAAACACCGAAAACCGATTACGTGATCTTCAAGGTAGGTTAACTGAGTTCATTGAAGGTGACGATGAATCCCTAAAAAATGCAGATTCAACTCTTTCAATTGAGCTTAAACAATACGAATCATTTTTGCTAACTCTGACAACTTCGTTGAATGAAAAAATTTCAAATCTAGAAAAAATTGCCGATAGAATCAAGGCAGAAAAAAGAGAGTCTGAACAACAAAAATTACTCCTCAAAGAAATGGTCGATCTATTCAATGGAGAAATTGAGGATCTAGAACAAACCCTTAAGGAAATTAAGGAATGATCGCTAATTTACACACAAAATCATAAGTATCATAAAATTCAAAAATTATGATTATTTGTTTATTGTAAAAAAATCTGGACAAAGTTATATATGATCCAATAACTTGCATTTTTCAAATGGCAGAAGCAAGCATGGCAGCATTTGGTTCAGCACTCGGAGTGGCAATCGCATTAGCAGTAGTAACATTTGCTCTTCGTGGTAAAGGACACCCAGAACCACTAGAGTAGTTCAATTACAAAAAAACTACTTACTCATTATTTTTACTATCTTTACTTAGCCCTAGCATTTCTTGAATACTGATTTGCTTTCCCATCTTTTGTTTTACAAAGCATCTTTCATAATATTGACAGGATGAACACTCAACTGACGGTTCCAAAATTGGAACTTTCTTTTCTTCAAGCAAATCCTTTAGAACACGAACCCTTCTAACAACTTCTTCAAACATCTTCTTTTCTTTGGCAAGAGAAAATGACATCTCTTTTCCATCTGCAGTCATGTAAACAATTACTCCTTCCATTTTATTGAAAATCCACATACATGCATTAAGGTATAAGAGATCAGATGCCAAAGGTTCATCAGGCGCTTGAAAAATAGAGCGAAAAATAATAATTGCATCATCAACAATAATGTCTGCTTTTCCTTTTAGCTTAACATCTTCTGTAGTAAACCAACCTTCTTTCCCCCCATACTCCATTTTTTGCAAAAGACCAGATAACAAACTGTTAAAACTCGTTCTTTTAACCTCAATAGGATCAAGTCTATCAAAATATGAGCGTCTTAGGCACCGAACTACCTCGTGAATGTAAATTGTCTTGTTGTCACTAGTATCAACTTTAGGCTCAACATCTCGTCCAATTGACTCAATAGAACTTTTGATTAAATGCCTATAGTCTCTATCACCCATCATGTTAGTTCGTCCTCCTTACCTCTGAAATTTTACGAGTCGTTTTGAAATCCTCCCTGAAAATGCTAGAGTTGCAAAGTGCACACCAAAACCAAGAATTGCTCCAACTAGAAGATTTCCTGTTCCATAGTAAATCCCAAGAAAAATGACTAAAGCAGGTACTGCAAAAATTACTGCCATAATACTACTTTTCCAAAGAATCTCCGAAAGGTCAATTGGTTCGTCATCTGGTTGTTTCTTTTTTAGGTTAATCATGAATATCTAAATCCAGAATTTTTTGTTATAAATATATGATCTCCATTTTGATGACTGAAAAGTGGTTTATTAGAAAAATTCGCTTTTAGGGTTTTTCACGCCTATCCTTTTCTGAGTATGAATTGCATTAAGGATTCTTTAGAGTACTCTATCCCATGTTCTTCTTCTGAATGTTTTCTGTATATCTCAATTACCTCTGCGGCTTCAGCAGCTTCGGCGACAAATTCACATTCAAAACCGTAGTCCTTACATCTCAAATTTGTCATTCAAAAGCTCTTCTAAATGAGGCAGTAATAACTTTTAGCTTCAGACTTAATCACGAACTACGTAAAAGTTGGCACTATTTACTCGTCAATAATTATTTTTGACATTGTAGTTTCTGACGGAATTTTTTGCTCTACAGCAAATGCAATTGATGCAATATTTCTTACTTCAAAAGATGTTAGAAGAGTAATCCCTACACTTGTTGCCGTACTAAACATTCTAGTGAATGTATTTTTGGCAGCCATGTAAATTGCCATCTCAAATGCCCGCTCAAATTCAGAAATTGCATCAATGTCGTTTTCTGTTTGAGGAATGAGTTCTTTGTAAGGTGTACTAGATAACTCATTTATTGCATCTTTAACTGATTCAGATGCCATCATTCTAGCAAGCAAATCTTTTGGAGCACCAGAAGTTGACGATACAAGTAAATCTTGAATCTGTTGTTCGTCTAGTCCCCAAAACTTTCCTCTAACTATACTAAGTAGATTGTAAAAATCAATATTAATTCCAACAGGACGAGCTAATTCTTTTTCTCCAGAGCTTCTCAATGAAGTACTAAGTTGTTGAATCCATATTTTGTCAAAATATGTATCAATAATCTGGATATTTTTTTTCTCATTATAGAGTGCAACTGCTTTTGCAACATCTTCTCCAAAGATTGTGCTATTAAGACTTGAAACAATCTCTTCAAGATCTTTTGCAACTAATGCTTTTAGAATAATGTCTCTTTGTTTGATTAGTTCTTCAGCATGTAGATTTATTCTAGGTTCTATTTCCTCTTGGGTTTTTCCAAGAACTCTACCTTTTAAAATTAATTTCAAATTAGTTATTATGAATTTTAGATATAATGCCTCTAGTACTTTAGAGCCACCTCCAGATTTTGATATTGAATAATGAATATCAGCAAGATGACTCCTTAATGCCGATTCAATTTTTTCAGAAGTATATGGTTTTGAAATTTTTGATACCGCTTCAGCATAATTGGTATTTTTAATTCGAGTCATTAATTCATCTAAATCTCGTGATTCAGATAAAGTCTGAAACTCACTTTTTGGTAAAAGCTGTCCTCTCTTACTGTAGGACTTTACAGCTGAAAATACCTTCTGAGAACCACCCATAGAAAAATTGGTCTTTGATTGTGATTTTAATGTTTGGTGATTATTGATGCTACAAAAACATCAACTAATAGTCTCTAGAAATTTGATGGCCTTTTCTTTTTCGTTTTTTGAAAGACCTAAAAACGCATCTAAAAATTCTCTATAAATCAATATGGATTCATCTGAAACCCTCTTCAATTTTTCAATACTAAAAGGCAATAATTTTTCTAGTTTTCCATCACAATACGCTTTTGAATATTTTTCAAATAATGAATAAGTAAATCTAGGAACAACTGATGCTAATTTTTGTAAAATTTCTTGGAATTCTTTTTCTTGGACTTTTGCTTTTGATAAAAATTCATTTAAGATCTGATCTCGCCCGATTATCTCTTTTAGTGATAATGCAATTAGTATTCCTTCTAATGACAGCTCGTAAAATGGAACACCTTTTTCCTGTAGTGCCTTAGGACCTCGTTTTAGAGGCAATCTTCCAGACTCTTTAACCAGACCAAGTGGAATTAAAACTTCATCAAGGTCTCTAAAAATTCCTGAATAGATATTTTTCCAAACAATACCCTGCTCTTCTGCAATTCTTTGCGAAATACCTGTTCTAGTTCTTGCTGCAGAATTCGTTGTAGTAGCTAAGTGAGCAATTATTGCTCGCTGTCTTGATGCTTCTCCTGTAAGCTCCTCAGTTTTAGTTTTGAATGTATCAAAGATTGATAATCGAGGATTATTTTTTGCCATTTATTTTTGGCACCTCTTCCATGAATTGTTGTGAAGGTAATACTAAACAGGCACGATTTTCAAAGTAACATGAAATATACATTTTATGATACTATCATGGAATACTAAAATATAATAATTTACTTTCTTGCTTCTTCTCACATCTTAAGGGTTATATAGTCACAAATTTTTTTGTGATCAATGAATTCTAGAAACCACAAGTATGCTCTATTACTTGTGGCCGCAGTCGCTGTTTCAGCTACCGGTGCAATGTCACAAGCATTTGCACAACAGGTAACTGATGGCATGGACGGGTACGTATTAGGAACAAGTGGAATCTTTACTGGTAATCCAAACGAATGTTGGTTTGATGATGGCGAAGGTAACATGATGCCCTGTAGAATTGATACAGGTGACACTGCATGGATGCTTACTGCTTCATCACTAGTATTGTTCATGACTCCTGGTGTTGCTTTCTTCTATGGAGGATTAGCAAGATCAAAGAACGCAGTTAGCGTAATCGGAATGACATTCATCATCATTGGACTAATGTCAGTTCAATGGGTAATGTGGGGATACACTCTCGCATTTGGTGGTGTTGATAACGATGCTAACATGTTCATGGGAAATCTGGACTATGTTGGATTTAACATGGTATCACACTATGCTCCACTAGGTGAACCGGGACCATGTACAGATACTTGGTCTGCGGCATATCAGATGCAAGTCTTCCATGAAGACGAGATCTGTAGCCAAGGATGGCCAGGAACTGTGCCTCATGCATTGTTTGCAATGTTCCAAGCAACATTCGCAATTATCACTCCAGCACTAATTGTTGGTGGATTAATTGACAGAATGAAGTTTAGTGCATTAGTAATCTTTGTACTATTATGGGGAACCTTCGTTTATGATCCAGTAGCACACTGGGTATGGGGCGGAGGATACATTGGTAACATGGACTTTGATCCAAACTTATCACCAAGTTACGGACTTGACTTTGCAGGTGGTACTGTCGTACACATCACATCTGGATTCTCAGCACTTGCTGCAGCAATGGTTCTAGGCAGACGTCTAGGTTATGGAAAGGTTCCAATGGAACCACACAATGTACCAATGGTGGTACTTGGTGCTTCTATACTCTGGTTCGGCTGGTTCGGATTTAACGCAGGAAGCGAAGTGATGGTCGATGGAATTACTGTCAGCGCTTGGGTTGTAACAAATACTGCAACTGGTATGGCAGCCGTTACATGGTTACTGATGTCTTGGGCTCACACAGGAAAACCAAGCATTGTTGGTGCCGCAACGGGTGCAGTATCAGGACTTGTAGCAATTACTCCAGCTTCAGGTTGGGTAGGACCTATGGCAGCATTTATCATAGGAATTGCAGCAGGTACAATTTGTTACGGTTGTGTGGCATTCAAGAACGCACGAAAATGGGACGACGCACTCGATGTATGGGGAGTACATGGAATGGGTGGTTTAACAGGTGCAATCTTAACTGGTACACTAGCTAGTCCTCACATTTGGGACACTGGTGATGGTATCGGCGCTTGGACTGGAACTCCAGAAGGTTACGAACAACAAGCAATCAACATTGTTGGTGCTTTGATGACAATCGGTTATGCCTTTGGTGTTACAATTGTTATCCTAAAGGTTATGGATGCAGTTTGGCCAGGCGGAATTCGAGTTACTCCAAAAGAAGAGGAGATTGGACTCGACTTAGCACAACACGGCGAAAGAGCATACGTCAACGAGTAAAAAAACTCACACCTTTTTTCTTCTTTTTTTATCTTTTAACAAACCCAAATGATTTTACATTTCATCAAATGATATCTTTACATGTTAATCTCAACTAGTGATCTTGAAAAAAATCTTAATTCTTCAGATCTCTTATTGATTGATACTCGCTCATTCAAAGAATATTCTGAAGGACATATTCCAGGTGCTGTAAACTTGGA
>JABAOH010000958.1_pt3 | contig 50509 bp, 86 predicted proteins | sample 7062181 | NCBI WGS metagenome assembly JABAOH01 (sample SAMN14538630, study PRJNA623070) | marine sediment metagenome | biome: marine biome [ENVO:00000428]; feature: marine pelagic biome [ENVO:01000023]; material: deep marine sediment [ENVO:00002113]; isolation source: pool of 5 deep marine... | reverse complement strand
ACGCTGAGAGCTTGGAAGAGAGCGAAGGCGAGTGCGAAGAGTGCGGACGAATTCTCAGCAGCGAAGAGCTTAAAGCGCGGAGAGAAGACGCCAACGAGGCTGCGCAACCTACACCGATCCCGAAGCGAATAAATAAGGAGAGCAAATGACAGCACGCGAATTGAAAGAGCAGAGAGCAGAGCTGGGGCTAACTCAGGAAGAGCTTGCAAAGCGCTTGCAGGTTAATTGGCGGACTGTCGCTCGCTATGAAAGCGGGGAAGCAAAAATTCCGCACGTGGTAGCTCTCGCTCTGAGCGAAATTAAAAGGCAGGACTTGGGCGCTTAGGAATTTTTTTGCCCAGCGCTATGACTATTTTTCATAAGGAGAAAGAATGAAACGCAAGCGCTGCAACCATCTTACCAACTCAATGCCGAACACTCCCGCTATGCGTGAAGCTATCAGGGAAATTAACCGGCGTATGAAGCGCGACGGTAGCAATTGGACGCTCAAGATCAAATACCGCAAGCCGAAACCAGGGCGTAGATATTCACCAGGGGGTGACGTCACTCGAGACGACGCGCTCTTCTTTGCGCTCTATCTGCGCGAGCGTCCAAAAACCAAAGCAGAGAAAGAGCAAGAGAAAGCGCAGCAGGTTACGGAGCGAATAATGGGCGATAAAATGCGGTGGGAATTCTTACACGCGAAGCATAGGTAACGGCAATGAGCGAAAGAGAGAAAACCTGGACGGAGCGCTACGAAGAGAATGAGCGAAAGAGAGCGGTGCGCTTTCTGCAACCTGGCACGCGCTTTCGCTGCGCAAACCGAGTGGGTGTGGTTTTGGAAATTTCCGCAAGCTCGGTGCGGGTGGAATGGGAACCGCAGCGCAGCAGCAGAACGGTTTACGACGCAGAGGGAAAACCAAAGGAGGAAATTTACACTAAGGTCAGCGGTCAAACGGTAAACGTCGCGCCGGGAATGGAAGTCGACGAAATTTTAGCCAAGGAGGATATTTCTATGGGTGCAATAGCAAGCAAGAAAAAAGAGAAGTCCACGAAGGGCGGAAAGCCCCCGAAAGACTGGTCAGATAAAATGCTACCAGCTTCTTTCCAGCGCAACTACAAAGACGCGCTCTATTCATTGAAGCGCACCAACGGTGGGTGGTCGGTGAATGGAAAAGGCAACTTCACAATTCGAGAGGCCATGGTCCATATCCAAGGCGGAAGCGCTAAGGGCAGGACGGTGAGCTTCTTTTTCAAAGAGAGTCAAATAATTCGGGAGAAGAGCGGAGCGCAGAGCGCAGCGCAGCGCCCGCAGAGCAAGCCGAAAGCTAAGAAGAAAGTGAAGGGCGGAAGGAGGAAAAAATGAAACGCGACGACTATCTTGCAGCGCAGCAGGTAACAGTGCGCAAGGCAATGATAGAAGAGTGCGTGCTTAGCATGTCGAGCACCGACGCAATTTGGTTGCTGCGTCGGTTGCTCGCTCCAAATGATAGCACTCACGCTGACTATCAGGAGTGCATAAAAATTGTGTGGTCTATCAAGCACCCACAGAAAGGAGGGACCCGTGAAAATTAAATACCCGCATATAAAGGTCGAGCTGATAGGCGAGCAGAACGCTTTCCACATTCTCGCTCGCGTTAAGCTCGCATTGCATAGAGCAGGGGTGGCACCGGAAGAGGTGCACGCTTTTATCGACGAAGCAATGAGCGGAGACTATAGCCACTTGCTCAATACAATTTTTAAAACCGTCGCAACGGACATTGAAGGCTGAAAGGAGAAAAAATGAAGCGAGTGAAAATTATTATCACAGACGAAGAGGGAACGGTACTCAACACCGTGTTCGCTCGGTCAAGTCTTGCTGAGGAAGCGAACATTGAAAACATGGTGTCGCATTATCTCGAAAGAGCGACGCGCAAAGACGACGCCTTCGAGGCTGTGCCGACCTGCATAGACTGTTGGGAACCAATGCCCGAAGACGACTTGGTGCGTTGGGAAGAAAACGAGGGCGGCGACCTGCCCGACGTTTGCGAGCGCTGCGCAGCGAAAGCAGCGAAGGCAGAGTAACGCTGGTTATTGTCCAGCCAACAACAAGGAGGAAAAAATGAGACCACAATACGTATCCCAATTGCTCGCTAAGCTTATTGAAGCGAGGCTACCAGGTTTGCTGAGCGGAGCACCTGGTGTTGGAAAGAGCGACCTAGTAGAGCAAGCTGCGAAAGCAGCGAAAGCGGACTTAATAGTTTCTCACCCGGTGGTATCAGACCCCACCGAAGCAAAAGGGCTGCCCTGGCTAAAAGAGGGCAGCAAGATGGCGACCTTTCTTCCATTTGAAGACCTATACCGAGCGCTCAATGCAAAGAAGCTCACGGTTTGGAACCTTGAAGACTTGGGGCAAGCTGCTCCGCAGACGCAAGCGAGCTACATGCAGCTTTTGCTTGCTCGCAGAGCGAACGGCCAAAAGCTGCCCGACTGCGTGACCTTCATTGCTTCCACCAACCGGAGAACGGACCGAGCTGGCGTAGCCGGAATTCTCGAACCGGTTAAGTCGCGCTTCGTTTCCATTATCAATGTGGAACCGAACTTAGAAGACTGGTGCGGTTGGGCAATTAAAAATGATATGCCACCGGAGCTTATTGCCTTCTTGCGCTTCCGCGACGAACTGCTTCACCAATTCAACCCAACGCTGGACCTGGTGAATTCGCCTTGCCCAAGAACTTGGGCGAGCTGCGGAAAGCTCTTAAAGCTTGGCCTATCTGATAGGGTCGAGCTTCAAGCTTTGCAGGGTGCGGTTGGAGAGGGTGCAGCAAATGAGCTGGTCGGGTTTCTGCGAATTTGGAGAGAGCTGCCTTCATTAGATGAAATTCTGGTGGACCCTGACGCAGCTCCGATACCTGAGAAACCGGCCTCACTTTATGCTACCGCGGTGGGTCTTGCTGCAAAAGCAAACCCAAATAATTTTGACCGGGTAGCTCGCTATGCGGAGCGCTTGAACGACTCCACTCCGAGCAAGGGTGAATTCGCGGTGCTGCTCATAAGAGACGCCGTGCGCAGAAATAGAGCGGTCTGCAACACGCCCGCTTATATAAAGCTCGCTTCAAGCGAAGTGGGAAAGCTTTTCACCGGAGAGGAGGACTAATATGGAAACCAACGGACTAACATCTAAAGCAATGCTGGTGTGCCTCTCAATTTCTCGGTGGGGCGCTCGGAAGTACGACCATAAGATAAGCAAGGACGTCGCGGAAGAGCACAAAACCACTGAGAACGCGGGGCGCTATAACAAGAACCTGCTGCCTTTCGACGCTGATAGCCACAAAAAAGTTTACCAAGCTATCGGGCAAGCGAAAGACGAGCATTACACGCAGACGCTTCCGTGGACTGACGAAGGATGGCGAATTCTCGCAGCGACGAACTATATGGCCTACACGGAAGCAATGAGAAAGCACCGCTCTAATTTCGAGAAAGCGGTGGCTGCCTTTCTTTCGAAATACCCGGAGCTGCACAGGAAAGCGAAAGAAGGCAACCCAAGTATGTACCGAGCGGAAGACTATCCTTCGGTTGACCAGCTCAAATATAAATACGCTTTCAACCTTAGAGTGATCCCTATGCCAGATCCCCAGGACTTCCGCGTTTCGCTCGGAAGCGACGAAGTGAAACAAATTCGCTCGCAGATAGAGCGCGATACCTTTGACGCCGTGCAGGAGGCGGTTAAAGACCTTTACTCGCGCCTCCATAAAGCGGTGCATCACATGCAAGAAAAGCTGAGCACCAAAGAGCCACGCCTTTATAATTCCATGGTGGGGAATTTGCGCGAGCTATGCGAGCTGGTGCCCCGCTTAAATTTCACGAATGACCCAAAACTGGAAGAGCTGCGAGCGCAGATAGAGAAAGCGCTGGTCATTCACGAAGTGGAAGAGCTGCGCGAGGATAAGAAGCTCAGGGGCAAGGTGGCAAAGAGCGCAGCGAAAATTGAGGCAGATATTGCTGCCTTTATGGGGAGGTAATTATGGACGCAGCAAGAAAGATGACGCAAGCTCGGTCCAACTTAATTTTAGAGGAAGCTTTTTTCGGGACGCTCGCTATGCGCTTGGAGCTGATACCCGACCCCTCTAAACCAACCATGTCCACAAACGGGAAGTACATTAAATATAACCCGGCCTACGTGGACAAGCTCACGCTGAAAGAAGTGGAGGGCGATATTTGCCACGAAGTTCTCCACGTTAGCAACGGTCATTGCTGGAGAGAAGGCGGAAGGGATCACGACGAATGGAATGAGGCATGCGACTACGCAATTAACTGGATAATAAAAGACGCTGGCCTCATCCTGCCGGAAGACCCGCCCGTTTTATTCGACCCGGAATTCGCCGGTATGAGCGCTGAGTCGATCTACAGCAAGCGGAAGCAAAAGAAGCTTGAGCAGCAAGCGCAGCAACCGCAGCAGGGCGACCAGGACCCGCAGCAGCAAGAGCAGCAGCAGAGCGGAGGCGGGGGCGCTGGAAAGGCGCCCCAGGATGCCCCAGAAGAGGCGTCCGAGCAGGGCGACGGCGAAGAGCAAGAGCAAGAGAGCGGAGACGATCAGGGCAGCTCAGAGAGCCTTCAAGGGCAGCAAAAAGGCAGCTCTGGTGGCTCTTCCGAGCAGCAACGGCCGCCTAGCTGCGGAGAGGTTGAGCAATGCTTTGACGAAGATGTTGAAGCGCTTGAAGCTGAGTGGGAAGTTGCCACCTTCCAAGCTGCGCAAGCTGCAATGGCCCGAGGCGAGCTACCAGGCGGCCTCAAATATATGGTCGATAAGCTGCGCGAGCAAAAGGTTGACTGGAAGGCAGCCCTGCTCCGCTTTATGCAAATGGTAGCGAGCGCTGACTACTCTTGGAAGCAACCGAACCGAAGATACGTACCGCTCGGTATTTATCTTCCGGCCCTTCGCTCCGAAAGCATGCCCCCGGTGGTTATCGGGTGGGATACTTCAATGTCCACCTATGAGCACCAAGAGCAATTCGCTACGGAGCTGGACGCAGCTATCAGAGAAACGAAACCGGAAAGAACCCACGTGGTTTATTGCGACGCGAAAGTTCAGCGCGTGGATGAATTCGGTCCGGACGATACGATCAACTTCGACCCACCTGGAGGCGGTGGCACTGACTTCCGCCCGGTCTTTGAATGGGTGGAGAGAGAAGGCATTGAGCCGGCTTGCCTTATCTTCTTTACCGACCTGGACGGCCCAGCTCCGCAGATAGAGCCCGGCTACCCGGTGCTTTGGTGTTGCGTCAATAAGCAGCGAGGCCCCTGGGGAGAAACTATCAACCTGCCAACGGATGAAGGGAGGTGATGGTATGACGCTCGCAGAAATTAACTGGGCTATTCGCGCAGCAAAGAGGATGGGTGTACGGCCGCCTAAAATGCTGTTGCGCTATAAGGCGGTCCTGGAGGGAGAAAACCGGTGGAAGAGAAAAAAGAAGATAGCAGAAACGTGGTTGAAAAAATATCAACGGCGCTCGCGCTATTACGAACGGCAAATATACAGAAAGGAGGTGAAGCAATGACCGCAAAGAAAAGAAAGAAGCCGTATAGGGCGAAGAAAACCACCAAGCTCTTCGTTGAGTGGTGGATGCCTCGCGTTCTCTTCCATGCAATTGACGAGCTGCTGAGACCGTGGGGTATGGCCTTCCATTGGCAGCGACCGCACGCGGACGCTTGGAGCAGAAGGCCGCGAGTTTTAATTTGGGTTGGAAGGAGGAAAGCAAATGACGCACGGTGATCAATATAAAACGATCGTCGGAGCTTTCTTAAAAGAGTGCCCCGTCAAGGTTCAGGGTTATGCAATGGTAGCCGTGGGCGAAGACGGACAGCTCTATTGGGGCGGAAGCTTTCCGCTTGCATGCGATAAAAAGATACGAATGGTGCAGTTCCTTAACTTGCTGCTGCGCGATATTCGCGCGTCGCTGCGGAGCTGCAAAGACCATGACCATAACAGAAGAAGGACTAATGGCTAATTTTTATCAACCGCTCGACCCTGAGTGCCCTATCGTTTCAGCAACCTTTGGGCGCTGGAATGAGGATCCTATTATGAGGCAGTCGGGCTGCATGGAAGAGTTTGCAAAAGACTTCGAGCGCAAGCACCGCAGAGAGTGCGAGCGCTGCAAAGCCTATGGCCTTGCAAATATTGAAGTCGAGATAGCGTGAAATTGCCTCTCAGGAGGGGGCTATTTTCCGCTTGCTATAATGCGTCAAACGCATTAAATTTCCCATATAGAGGAGGACCCAATGAAAGTCTATATAGGCGTGCGCAGCAGCAGAGGGCCGGAAGTTTTCGTGGTTGACAATGCTCCCCAGGGCATCACGAATAAGCCCTTAAAGCATTTCGAATACCATAGCCCTGACGGTTTCGAATGGGGATACGCAGGTCCCGGCCCTTCGGACTTAGCGCTCGCTATTCTCGCAGACCACTTTAAAGAAACGCCCACCCGAGAAGAAATTTACAAGCGGGCGAATGAGCTGCGCTGCCTAAGATATTATCACCGCTTAAAGTGGGACTATTTAATGGAATTCAACCGAGAGGGCTTCACGCTGCCTGAGGATATTCTGCAAGCGTGGATAGAAAGAAAAGAAAAGGAGGACGAACAGCATGGAAAGAAACGAGAGCCTTGACACCATCTTGAAGGGCGAAGGGGAGATAAAACCGTCGCTCTCTGACTCGGCGCTCGCAATGCTTTACCGCTGCGGAAGGCAATTCGAATTCCGCTATGTGGAGAATATCAAAGTGCCACCCGGGTCAGCTCTTATCGTTGGCATTTCGACGCATGACTCTGTTGCCAACAATTTGCGAATGAAAAAAGACACCGGGTTTTTGCTTCCATTGGAGCAGGTAAAGGATACCGCGAGCGACCAAGTCAAAGGGTTATGGGAGCAGGGCGTAAAGCTGTCCAAAGACGAGATAAAAGAGGGACCGAAGAAAGCAAAAGCGGAAGCAATAGACACCGCTGTGGGGCTTTCTGCGCTGCACCATGGAGAGCTGGCACCAAAGATAAAACCGAAAGAAGTGGAGCGCTTCTTTAGGGTGGAGCTTATCGGCTACCCAATGGACCTAACTGGCCGGATAGATATTGAAGAGGAAGACGACTCGCTGCGCGATACGAAAACTTCTGCTCGCTCTCCAAGCCAAGCGGACGTTGACGCGAGCGATCAGGTGACCATTTATTCTCTTGGCAAGACGATAGTGGATGGTGCGACGCCGGAACAGCTCGCAAAAGCTTTTAGTGTCACGCAGCGCATTACCGAGCGAAAGCTCACCATGGACTATCTGGTGAAGACGAAAGTTAAAAAGGTGGTATCGCTGGAAACAAAAAGAACAGAAGCGCACCTTCACCGAATATTCAGGCTCATTGAGCAAGCGGTGGTGGTGATCGAAAAGGGAGCGTTTATGCCAAACCCCAACGGGTGGTGGTGTTCCAAGAGCTGGTGCGGATATTGGGACCGCTGCCCGTACTTTAGCGGGAGGGAATAATGATAAGAGTCAGCTTAACAGAAATAGACTTCGAAGCTTTAGTGAACGGCGAAATGGTGGAGCAAAACGGGGTGCAGATAATTTTACACGATATAGGCTTTGTTCTTATGGAGCGCATTGTCAAGCAAGCAAGGCTCAGGCGGGGGCTATAATGTATGAAATGCCATGCAACAATTGTGGGTTCTGCTGCTTAATTCAGCTTTGCAAAACAGCGCAGCAGCTTTACGGCGCACCGAGAAATAGACGCTGTCCAGCGCTTATCTTTGAGGGTAACAAGTCGCGCTGTGGAGTCCTGGTGGCAGCTCCGCAGCATTTAAAGGACCAAGTCTCTCGGAATATCGGAGCGGGTGAAGGCTGCTCAATAAGCGCAAAGGTGCGTGGAGCGGACGGGGTGTTTTATGACTTCGCAAAGCTACCAGACGAAGTGAAGTTAGGTCTTGCTGATAGACAACGCAACGGAGAAATAGAAGTCCGGCATAGGAGGAAAAAATGATAGGAGCAGGGAAATACGACAAGCTTTGTTCGCTGGTGCGGACAAAAGCGCAAGCGCAGGGCGCCGTCATTATCGTGCTTGGTGGCAATAGAGGAAGTGGGTTCTCTTGCCAGCTTCCGGGGTTCGCTCATTTAGAGCTGCCGAAAATGCTGCGTCACATGGCTGACGAAATTGAGAAGGATATACCAATGAAAAATTAAAAGGAGGTTTTTATGGCAGGTAAAAAGAAACCAGAGAAAGAGAATTTACCAGCGGTAAAGGAGGAAGCTACACTTCCAGCAGGCGCAGACCCTGGCACTGAGATAGCGAAAGCGGAGCAGCAGAGCGAAATTTACCACGCGGTGGTGGCAGCAAAGCGCTTCCCGCGGGATGAAACGAAAGCTCGAAATGAGCTGCTTACCGCTTGCGATATAGAAGCGTTCGCGCACGGAGCTTTTTATGCTTTCCCCCGTGGCCGGAAGTGGGATGAAGAAACGGGAACCTGGAAACCAAATATAGTGAGCGGTCCAAGCATAAGACTTGCCCGCGAGGCAATGCGCAGCTTCGAAAATATCCGCACCGGTTTTCTCATAACTCACGATGACGATGACGCGCGGGGTATTGTTGCTTATGCCTGGGATGTTCAAAAGAATGTGCGATATACCAGCGCTGACTTCTTTAAGAAGCTGGTGCAGAAAAAGCAGCAGGGCGGCGAAACGATGTGGGTTACACCTGACGAGCGAGAGCTGCGCGAGCTTACCAATAGACGCGCTGCAATTATTATCCGCAATTCCATTCTGTCTCTTTTTCCTAGTTATTTCGTTGATGAAATGGTGGAAGTCTGCAAGCGCACGGTCGCTGGGGGCGCAAAGACTGACCTAAAGGACAGAATAATTCGCATGCAAAGAAAGTTTGCAGAGCGCGGTATTGATGGAGCAGCGCTCGAAAGATACCTCGGTAAACCCTTAACGGCTTGCACTCGAGACGACCTAGCGGAGCTTTGGGGTATCTTTGAGTCGCTGCGGGACGGTATGCTTAGCAGAGAAGAGCAGCAAGAGTTTTTCGGAACCATAGCAGAACCGGAGCCCAAACGGACCGAGAGCAGCGCAGAGCGAGAGCCGTTAACCACAGATAAGCTCAAGAAAGCGAAGAACCAGCAGCCAGGGAAGCGAACCGTAAAGAAAGAGAATGGAGAGCAGGCAGCGCTCTCTGCGGAAGAGACAGCAAGGCAGCTCATAGAGGACGCCACGCCGGAAAACTTCCAAGAGGTTAAGGCGCAGGTAATGCAACTTGCTAATAAAATAAAGGACACGAAAAAGCTCAGCGCAATTACCGTGGCGCTAAGCAATAAGCAGTTGAAATTTAAGGAGAAATAGACCGGTATTTTTTTCTTGCAAGCCTTCAAGCTTTCTGAATAGCATTGCTATATGGGGAAGCTTGGAGGCAGCAATGGCAACCTTGAACGTAGATCCTTCTTACATCGACCATATAAAAGTTGTCCGTTTAAAAGCAGCGCTCGGAATTGACACCGCAGACGCTTACCCAATAAGGCTTTGGAGCAAAGCAGCTCTGCTATGCCCAGAGACCGGAGCCTTTACCGGATATGGAATAAAAGACATTGAGCGGATATTGGGTTGGACCGGCAAAACAGGGCAGCTCGTTGACGCTCTCGTTTTGTTTAAATTTCTCGACAAGCGAAAAAAAGGGTTTCAAATTCATAATTGGAAAATTCACGCTTCTCATTTAATAGCTTTCAAAAAGCGAGCAATTACGGCAGCTAAGGCCCGTTGGAAAGGTGATGCTAAGAGCGCAACAAGCAATGCTTCGTCCATGATATGTACTGATATGTCTGTAAAGAAGAGAAAGAGAGCGAAACCGAAGCAAGCGGAGCTGCCCGTGGCCGGAAAACTGACCCCTGAAGAGCTGATAGAGAAATATAACGCGGAAACACCAGATACCTGCCCTGCGGTGGATAAGATCACCCCCGCTCGTTTAAAGAAGGCGAAGCAATATCTTGAAATATTCCCCGACGAAAATTTTTGGACCGAGCTGTTCAAAGAATACCACCGCTCGAAATTTCTAAGCTGCTTGGTTCCGACAAAAGAAGGGCATAGTGGTTTTAAACCAGACTTCGACTGGCTGCTGAGCAAGGGTAAGGCAGATCAGATAGAAAACGCCGTCAAAGTTTATGAAGGGAAGTACCGCAATGGCTAAACCAAGAAAAGAAACGCAAGCGCCTAAGCAATGGTCTTGCAATATCTGCGCTGGTGAATTTCCAGTGCCAACGAGAGAGGGCGAAGACCGCGTCTATCAGCACATTCGAAAGAACCTGGTTCGGACGGTGCATTTTTTGCAGCTCGCAACGGATGATAGAGCGGAGCTTTCCAAGCATGTTGAGTCGGTTTATTCCTCGAAGGATGGAAGCTTAGCGTCGAAATATGACGAGATAAGACAAGCGCTCAGCTCTGCAAAGCTGGAAAGAGAGTTTGACGAGAGCTTAGCGTTTAAACCGCTCTATCGAATTTGGGCAGAAAAAAATAATGTTTGGAGGCTTTGGAGTTGGGTGAACGAACGAATGGAGAATTACGAAAATGTTGAAAAAGAAAAAGGTCCAGAACTCTTTTAAGAAAAAATTGATAGCAGAAGTGGAAAAGAAATGGGGGAAGGGGCTCGCTCAATTCGCAGCAGACGACACTGGGGGAATTGAACGGCTACCTTGGGGGATAGCTCCGCTTGACTATATCACGCGCGGAGGGATCCCTCTTGGAAAGGTGTCATTGTTTAGAGGGCCGGAAAGCGGGACCAAGACAACGATGGCTCTTATTGCTTCCGCTCGATACCTTGAGCGAGAGCGCGATAAAATTGTGGCTTTTATCGACGCAGAAGAAAAATACCCCGCTCAGTTTGTTGACCGTTTAGGAATGGATGGTGATAGGTTGCTAACTTTGTGGCCGGAAACGGCGGAGGCAACTATTGATATGGTTGAATGGGCGCTGCGAAAAAAAGAGATCGGGTTTTTAGTTTTGGACTCTATCGCTGCTACCGTACCGAAGATAGAAATTGAAGCGAGCGCAGAGGATCAGCAGCAAGGGGTGGCAGCAAGGCAAATAAATAAAATGGTGCGCAAGATCGTAGCAGCTTTAAAGAGGGCGAGAGCTGAGCGTCGAAAGGCGCCAACCGTTATTCTTATCAACCAGGAGCGAATTAAAATTGGTGTAAAGTTTGGTGACCCATTGACCTTGCCTGGTGGTCAAGGCCAGGGGTTTGCGAGTTCTTTAACATTGCGCTTCCGCTCAATGAGCGCAAAGAAAGAAGACTTAGAGGGCTTACCGAACGAAGCTCCAGTGGTGAAAACCGGAGCGACCATTTTTAAGCATAGCTTTGGTAAGAAGGGAATTGGCACGGAGTACCTCCTCGCTATGGAAGCCTTCGGCGTGTTGAAAGCAGGTGACGCTAAGGACGAAGAGTATGTGCGCAATATCGCGCAGCGCTTGGGATACATTTCAAAGAACGGCCACGGCTTTATCGCGCTGGATAGAGAGGGCATTAGTTTGGAAGAGCTGCGGGAGGAAACGGAGAGCCGTGGCAAGCTCTATGACCAATTAAAGCGAGCAATTACCGCAGCTTCCGAGCGCCCATTTTCCGCTTGAATTAAGAACGCATTTAATATATTTGACATGCAATGGAAAAAGCAAAGGAAAGGCGCTGCGCTCGAAGCAAGTGCCGGAAGCAATTTGCAGTGAAGCGGAAGTGGCAAAAATATTGCTCTAGTGAATGTCGGCTTCAAGCTTTCTATGAGCGCAGAGCTAAAGCCGGTGGCGCGTAACGAGGGAAAGAAAACTGAAAAGCGAGCGCTAAGAAAAATAGGCGCGCAGCAGCAACCAGCAAGCGGAGCGCTGCCGGGGATACCAAACGATGGGGTAAAGGGTCGTTACCTCATCGAAGTGAAAAGTACAGTCAGGGGTTCCATTTCTTTAAAACGAGAGTGGTTGGAGGACCTGGACGAAAACGCATTGCTGCGTAATAAAACCGGAGCGTTTCTTTTCGTGTTCGAACGCGGTGAATGGTGGGTGGCAATTCCGCTTTCGAAATTTGAGAGCTTAACCAACGAGTGGAAGAAATGATAATTGACGGAATTTTAAAAGCGCTCAGCAGGACCAACCCGAGGGAGTCGGCAATTCTGCAACGCACCATGCAAAGCGCGGTAATAGTGAAACCGCAAAACGTGGTTGAATATTATTTTAATGGCACTGACCAGGAATATTGGAGCAAGCAAGACTTTCCTAATTGCGCTCCTCCCTGGCCGAATTTCTGGCTGGAATGGAGAATGCCCAACACCTGCATTACGAACGATCTTACCGCGATCAACGAGGCGCGAAAACGTGAAGGTGCAATGAAAGATATTCGCGTCGAAGAGATAGGTAAGAAAAAATATCGTATCACCTGGCCTACAAAGCTGGTGGAAAATTTTGGTGTGATGGTAAGCGGAGCGCCGGTGCCGGAAGAGCTTAACCTTCCGGCAAGATGGCTGCTCACGCTCCGCTATTTTGTTGAAAATGATAATTGCCCTTATCTCGGGCTAGGCAGGCTTTGGGTAGATAAAGAAGGCGCTATGGTGAAGAGCAGAGAGCTAACCAAAGCTCTCTTGGCAATTTCCTCCCAAGAGGCGGAATTTCTCGGAAGAAAAGACGGCGAGCCGGATAACGGACCGGATAACTCCATGACCGAGTGGGGCGTTATCGCCATCGCTCCGAAAATTCCGAAAGAGTTCACCATAAGGCTTGCGAATTATGTTGAGACAAAAATGAGAAACCCAACCATGCTTGCTATCAGCTTTCTTCATTGCAAGAACGTAATTCTTCAAGGCGAGGTGTTGCCTAGAAAAATTCAAAAGAAGAGAGCGAAGGCAAACAAGCCTCCCATTTCTAAATTTTACGTGATGGAAATTCAGCCCATGCGAAAAATTTTAAGCGAGAGAGCACCAGGGGAACCAGCGCAGAGAGCGCTACATATTTGCCGTGGGCATTTCAAAGACTACCGAGAGGGGCGCGGTCTTTTCGGAAAAGTGCATGGTTTATTCTGGTGGGAAATGCACTTGCAGGGATCCCAAGAGCAAGGCGTGGTTGATAAGGCATATAAAATTCCAGGGGCGCAGAAGCATGAAACGATGGGCGAAGCGTAGATATTTTTTCCGCGACTGGGAGCCCGGGCCACCCATGACGCGCTTTGGTCCGCTCAAGATCGACGTAACCTTATCGCTGCCAGCTTGCAGAATTTGGGGCTATGAGGATGACTCGGAGGACGAGCGGGACCAGCAGCACATCGACTTAGCAATGAAGCGCGGTTTAATTTACGGCCGGTGGTTTTCTGTGCTCTGCGTGGACGGAGAGATAGGAACGCAACCGCTTTCGGAGCTGACGCAAATAACACAAGCGCAATTCGAAGAGGCGCAGCAGAGGGGGTTTAATGAAAATTGAAGCTTTCTTTGACGGATGCTGTGAGCCAGTGAACCCGGGTGGCACCGCTGCCTTTGGAGCCGTGGTCTTTCAAGACGGAAGGCGCGTGTGGGAATGCTCTCGCATTTTTGTTCCGCAGAAAGGCAGAGAAGCGGAAACGAGCAATAACGTTGCTGAGTACAGTGGCTTTCTTTCCATTCTGGAATATTTGAAAGAGCAGGGGCTGGTGCGAGAGAGCATTTTAATTAAAGGCGATAGTAATTTGGTTATTCAACAAATGCGTGGCAATTGGAGAATAAGGCAAGGCCATTACGTTCCGCTCGCTCGCAGAGCGCTTGGCATGGTGCGCGAATTTCCAAAGCTAGAGCTTAAATGGATAAGCAGAGACTTGAACGATATAGCGGACGAGCTGAGCAAGCGAGAGCTAAAAAAAGCTGGTGTGAAATTTCGTCTGCAACCGGAATGAGCCTTTGGATAATTTTTGCCCGTGGCGTTTTAACGCAAGGTCGGGGTGCGGACCGCAGCTCACCTTAAAGACCTTTCCCGAAAAAAAGGCGGGACGCGGGCTCCAATTTGTTCCGATAAGGGGGGTCTATGCTCGAAAGAGCCGCTGAGGAAAAAGATGACGTTTATGTCTGCGCTCATTTCTGCGAAATGTGCCGAAAGAATTGGGAGCACCATGTTTTTCTTTTACCTGGAGCTTTGCGTTGCCGGTTAAAGAGACGCGCTCGCTGCACGGAGTGTTTAAAGAGGCTTGCTTTTGAATTTCGCTTTAAAACTGCTCCTCCGCTTCCTGTACCCGTCACCCTGGAAGAGGAGATACAAGCTCAAGAGGCTTGATATTACACCAGCTCTAAAGAAGCTGAAAAAAGAAAGGGGAACGTGCGTATGGCTCAAGACAAAATTCAATTGGTTCATGCGGGGTTTTTAAAACCTTCGAAGCATAACCCGAGGGTGATGAAAGATGCGTCGAGCTTTGAAGAGCTGCGCGAGAGCATTAAGGCAAAAGGAATTCTCGACCCATTGATAGCACGGCCGGATGGCGACTTTTATGAGATCGTTTGCGGTCACCGCAGAGCGCAAGCAGCGAAAGAATTAAAAATGGAGACGGTGCCGTGTATCGTGCGCGAATATTCAGACGAAGAGGCGCGAGAGGTTGCGCTTATAGAGAACTTGCAGCGCTCTTCCATTCACCCGCTAGATGAAAGCGACGCTTTCCGGCACCTGCTTACCGATAGCTTGCAAATAGAAAAGGTGGCAGCGCGAGTTGGAAAGCCAGTGCGGTACGTTCTGCAAAGGCTTCGCCTTGCTGAGCTGGAGCCCAAAATAAGAAAGGCTTTTGCAGAGCGGAAATTTGGTGTTGAAGTGGCTAACCAATTCGCTCGAATATCGCCGGCGCTGCAAAAAGAAGTTTTCAGCAGAGCGCAGCGCTACGGAGAGCTGGTCTCACCTTCTCAAATTGGAACAGCCGTAGTGGAGTCGCTGCGCGAGCTGCGCAGGGTGCCGTGGAAGCTCGACAATGACGCTTTGCATGGTGGAGCTTGCGAAACTTGCCCAAAGCAGACAGGAGCAATGAAGGAGCTTTTCCCCGAAGTGAAAAAAGAAGCTCGCTGCACCGACCCGAAATGTTTTGACGAGAAAATGCGGCAGCACATTGCGAGCGAGCGTGCCGAAATGAAGCGGAGCGGAAAAAATTACGTCAATATTGCGACCGCTTATTTCTATCAGGGCGCAGATAAAGCTGTGAATGTCTTGAACACTCAGCAATTCCGTCCCACGGGAAAAGAGAAGTGCTTATTTGAGCAACCAGGCATGGTCGTGATCGGTGAAGAGCAGGGCCATTGGTTGAACGTCTGCACGGAGAAAAAGTGCAAGGTTCATTGGGGCAGCTTAGCAGGGGCAAGTGAAGCGGAGCGCAAGCGCAGAAAGAGCGAGCGAGAGCGACAAGCGCTCGAAGCAAAGGTCCAAGAGAGAGCAGCAAACGCTATCATAGAGAGGCGCTACGATCGTAGGCGGTATTTTATGACCATTGCGGAGGCAATGATAGAGCGCATGGGCTTTGACGCTGAAAAGACGATGTGTAGGCGCTTGAATATCGAACCCGCAAAGACGACGTGGGGAGGAAAGGATTATACCGCTCCGCTTATTAAGAAAATGAAGTCGCTTACGCAGCACGGCTTACCGAAATTTCTGCTGGAGGCGGCCGTTGCCGTTTTTCTGGAAGGGAACAATATCGCAGTCATTGCGAAGAGCCACGGCGTGAATTTAGCTGCGATAACGAAAGCCGTAAAGAAAGAAGCGCAAGGGAAGCAAAGCGCAAAGAAGAAAGCGAAGGCTAAAAAGTGAGCCCGATGCAAGCAACGCTAAAGCTGTTCCGGCAGAACGGGTGGGAGTGCGAGATCGTGGAGAAGCGCGTACCCGGCAAATTTATCACGAAGGACTGTTTTGGGTTTGGTGATATTCTCGCTTACCATGCTGGCAAAAAGCAAACCGCTCTCATTCAATGCACCGACCATACTCACGGAGCAAGCCACCGAGACAAGATACTCGCGGAAAAGAAAGCCGTGGGTTGGCTGGCGTGCCGGAATAAAATATTTCTCGCGCTTTTTTATCGGCGCAAGGTCAAGACCACCAGCAAGAAAGCGAAGAGCCCAACCCGCATCGTGCTGGAGGTTCGCGCAGAGGAAATTGTGATATGATGACCAAATGGAAGAGGCTATCGCCACGGAGCATCTTGCGGGGCCATACACCCCGAGTCATTACCAGCGGTGTTTGCGCTGCGGACTCGCGCTATCCGTTACCTGGGAAATTCCGCGCGTGCTCATTCCCATCTATTCAGATTATTTTGGGATTGAAGGGAGGTTCAAACCTTACGAGCCGGTGTGGGTTCTCAATGGTGCCATTTGGCCGGTGTCACCAGACCCTGAGAAGGTTAAAATTATTTTCTGCGGAGCAGCGCATTGATAGAGCGAGCCGTAAAACTCTACCAGGTGCCGGAGTGGTTAGGCTTGCAAGCTGGCCTGCTGGAATTCTGCGAGCGAAGTCACGCGGAGTTTCCAAAGAGAGGCGCTTGGAAGAATGGGCAGAGGGACCTGTTCGTGTTCGACGAGAAAGGCGGCGCCGTTCAAGAGCTGCGGGTGCTGGAAAGGTTCTTTTCTTCGAAGCTGCAAGAGCAAGGGCGCGAGTTTTGCACCTGGTTAATTCTGTATCTGAAAGGCGATCAAATTCACAGCCACAACCATTATTGGGCCGAGACCGTCGGAGTTTATTTCGTGGAAGGTTTCGGAGACCTGGTGATCAATTTGAATGGAAGCGCTTGCATCGTTCCGTTCAAGAGCGGTCAAATGGTGGTGTTCCCGGGAACGTGCTTCCATTTCGTGCCAAGCGTGAAGGTAGAAAGGCGAGTGACGGTAGGACTCGAAGCGTTGAAAATATGAGCAGCGTGCAGGTTTATCAATTCGACGAAGCGCAGAGAATAAAAGACGGGCTGCTGCTATTCACGAAGACGCTGCGGAAAGCTTTTCCTCATTCTGCGCTCGGAGTCATGCGCAATGGTTGGAGTTCTCCGAAAGGCGAGTGGGAAGGAAGCTGGTTATGCTCGGAGGCGCTGGAGGTTAAAAATTTCTTTCGCTCCAAGCTCAGCAGCAGCGCCCAATACGAAATTTTCACTTGGTTCAATATCTTGGAGAACGGCGGGTCCATCGGTTCGCATGACCATTACCTAGCGGAATGGGTGGGCGTCTATCATATTGAGGGCCCCGGTGATCTGGTGTGCGATACGAACCAAGGCGTGGAATGGGTACCAGCTATCGAAGGCCGCTTGGCGATATTCAAGGGCGACGTGAAGCATGCGGTGCCAGGGCCGGTGCGACAACCGAGAATATCTTTAACGATGAACGCGCATGATAAAGGGAAAAAAAGAGTGGCCCGTTGACGTTTATTATTTTCCAGAAGCGGAGCGCATTGCGGCAGGGTTGGTGAAATACGCAATGAAATTGTACGCGAGGTGGCCGGACGCGAGCGGCGGTGTTGCCAAAGAGGGTTGGATGTCAGCAATAGGGCAATTTGAGCACAAGAAAAGCGGGTGCGAGCAGCTCACGGAGCTGAAAGCATTTGTGCGCCCGCTCTTGCCGGAATATTGCCAGTGGGACCTTCTTTCGCACTTCAATATTCTTTGGCCTGGTGGCGAGCTGCTGCCCCACACGCATTGGGAGAACCAATTCGTCGCTATTTATCACGTGCAAGGTGAGGGCGAGCTGGTGGTCGGAAGCAAGCGCGTGGAAACGAAACCGGGACGGCTTGCTATCTTCCACGGCATAGCTGAGCACCATGTTCCGAAAGCAGAGAGCGCGAGAATTTCCGTTTCTATCAATTGCAGAATGGTAGTCAAGCAAGGGAAGGCAAATGAGCTTTTGGGTGCACTTAGAAAATGAAGAAGGGGAGTCGGTAGAGGTTCCAACATTTAGAGAAGGCGGAACCCAACAGATCGGTGGCAGCAACCAGGCAGAATTAAACATCACCTACAATTACAGTCAATTTTATTTCGACAAGCTGGACAGCGAGCAAGGGTTGCGGTGGCTGGACGGAAAGCTTGCGGAAGAGGTGTTACCGCGCTTGGTGGTCGCGGCGAGTAAGCTTTATGAGCAGGGTCCGAGGGATCCTGACTATTGGAAAGCGACCCCGGGCAATGCAGCTTTCGCTTTAGGCATTCTCTGCGGTTGGGCGATAATGAACCCGAAAGCGAGGTTTAGAGTATCGTGAGAAAGCGTGGCTATTATTGGATAATTTTTGACTATAAGAAGCTCAACGCGGACGCGAGAGCTGCGGGTATGTCCGCTCCAGCAGAGGACGTGCCTATTCATTGGGAAGTGGGAAGTTGGGACCCTAAGGTTCAAATGTGGGAGTTGATCGGAAGCAGGGAGCCTTGGTATGAACAACAGATAGCGCAGGTCGGTCCGAAAATTGAACCTCCAGACTTAAAGATAATTGAATTAACAAAACAGCAGAAGGTGAAAAGATGACGGAGCAGCAGCTAACCGCTTTTAATAACCCATGCTTCCATGCGGAGCAATGCGCCCATGGTCGCTATTATAGAGCGCTCGAATTCAAGGGGCGCCATTGGACTATTGGGTTGACCGCAAATATCGGTCTCGAGTGAAGCGCCTTCTTCCAGGGCCGTGCGCTCTGGCACGTTTCAGCAGCTTGCAGCTTGGGGCGCGGAGTTTGGCCCATAGAGCAATGGACGCAAAAAGAATATAAGGCAGCTCGCGCTCTAATGTACCAGACGCTGGAAGGTGTGGGGCTTCGCTCTCAGGAGCATTGGCAGAAAATTCCGAACGGCCGCGCTTGGCATTTGCGCCGTTGCATGACGGACCTTGAGCGAGAGGTGCCGGAAAAGACGAAGGAGCTCTATCTGAAAGGGTTAGCGTGAATTTCCGCATTACCGCAACGCGGGAATATCTGAGCTTAAAGTGGAAGCGCTTTCTTTGCTGCTGGCTTGGCCACAAGCTCACGAGTTTGCACGAAAAAGGTGTGCAGCCCAAGCCGGAACAATTCAGCTATGAGGGCTTTCTGGCATATTCGACGGTCTGGTGTGAGCGCTGCAAAGAAATTTTATGGCACGATCTTATAACCCTAATGCTGGCAATGGCCGTTAGGGTATTAGCGAAGGAGAGAAAACCAAATGAAACGGATAGAGGAAATATCGGACCCCTCAAGCTGCATTAACAAAGCAGATAATGACGAACCTGTGTTCGTGCTCCGAGCAAATGACCCGCTCGCAGCTTCCGTGGTGGACGTTTGGGTTAACATGGCAGAAGGCACAGGAATTCACGAAGACTGGAAGCTCAAAGAAGCGCGAGAGCTTGCGCAGGAAATGCGACGGTGGAGAACGGAAAAGAAAAAGCAGCAGCCTTAGACTTTACGTTAAGCGAGCTGGAAAAGAAGTGGGTCGCGCAAGCGCATAGGCATCATAAGCAATGCGACCTTGACAAATGCGCAATGCACAGCTTTACGCACATCGCTATCAGGCTAGAGTCTGGTTTGCGGAGAGCAGCTTGGGCGCGCGTGCACGAAAACCATTATGGGCCAGAAACCTGCCCGGACCCGCGACATAGCTGGAGCGCTCAGCAATGGATAAAGGAGTTGCTGCTAGAGCTGGAGGAGCTGCTATGAAAAATACCGGCTTTCAAACGTTGCTCGCTTTTCTTTTCGTTTGGGCGCTGCTCTTCCACCTCTTTGAAACCACCAATTTGGTTTTTCGCTTTTTGCACTTCATTCAAACGCAAGTAATAGAGCCACCGAAAGCTCCGAGCTGGAAACCGCGCTCAACGGAAGAAGGCAAACACGCAAAAGACATAAGGCAAGGCGAACTTGCGCTTGGTGTTAATGAAATAGGCGACTATGCGCCCATGGCGCTGGTCGCTCCGAGCGGAGCGGTGCGAGCTGCTGGTAGACATTTACCGCTCAGCAGAGAAGAGCGTTGGGTTCCAATTCGCGTCGATAGCCAGGGCCGTGCGATCTGCTCGAACGTGGTGACAATACCTGGCTGGTTAGATCGGTGCGGTCAACCGCGGTATTTCGGTGGCAAATGCTGCGCAAATGAAGACGGCACCGTTCATTGCAAAGGGCTCGACTTAAGCAAGCCGTTGCCACCAGAGGAGGTAACAGGTCAATGACAAATGCTGAGCATAAAGAGCGCCACCAAGAGCTGCACCGGTGTCTCGACGAGCTTATAGCGGACTTCATTCATCACACCAAAGGGCTGCTTTCTGAATGTAACTTGCTGGACCTTATGCAATGGTCGCACGCGCAAACGGTGAGCCCAACGGAGGTTAGCGAGAATGACGAAGAAGGAACTCCAACTTTACACTGAGCTAAAGCAACAACTCGACTCGCTGCTGAGACAATACACGCTCTTTCTTGAAACGAGAGAAGTCATGGTCGCTGAGCTTCGTAGCTTGCGTGACGAAAATGATAAGCTGCGAAAGGCAAACAAGCTGAACAACCTGTGCTGGTATTATAGCTCCGGGCCAAGACTTCCTTTTGGAGGTTGGGGCAAGTGACCGAGATAGAAGAAAAGCATTTTATAGACCTAGCGGTAGCAATGAGAAAAGCGCAGCGCGACCGAACGAACGATCCCCTGTTAGCGAAGCGCTTGGAAACTGCGTTCGACATGCTGCTTTCTGGATATGCAGAAAAAAAGAAACGAGATCGTAACCCATAGGCTACCCACCCTTATCTGTCCAACGCAGAGCTGCGGAAAAGCTCTAGACGCGCATACGGGTGGAGCCAACAAGCCGGAGCCGGGGGACCTTAGCATCTGCGCTTATTGCATTGGATGGCTAAGGTATGACGAAGAGCTGAATTTAAGGGAAGTCACTGACGAAGACCTAGCGGAGCTGAGCGACGAAGAGTTTAAGTGGCTGCTCAGAATGGCCGCCTTTGCGGAGCAGAGAGCGAGGGAACGTGGCAAGCTTAAATGACTTGATACCCGAGTACATCGGACCGAATAAACCAAACCCGAAAAGACAATTTCCTCTCTCTCAAGCGCTGGATATAGTCGAGGAAGCGCGAAAGCTGGGCCTCTATGACCTTTATGGTCAGGGGCTTTGCAAAGACGAGAGTAATTTTAGAATTCACGTCTGCTTTTTCGAGGGCTACGTTTATACTTTTCCAACGCAAGAGCTGAAAAAAATTCTCTGCGCTGCGCGAGTGGACGAGATCACGTGGCCGGCTTATTTTATTTACCTTCGTGGAATTCGCTACCCATGCGCTTTGGGTGTCACCGTTCCTATTATGGAAATTCCAAGCTTCGACTGCATAGAGATACCAGGCGAGGTTGCTGAGCTTTTTTCTCTGGACCCGAACGAGCGAGACGAAGGGGTGAAAGGCGATCTAGCAGAAGCGGTGGCCGGAATAATGCTGCAACGCAGAGACATTCAAATTCCGATAAGCGTTGAACCAATAAAAGATAAAGCGCAGCAGCTCAGAGGCCGAGACTTCGTAGTGCGAGCGAAAGATACTTTCTATGAGGTGAAGTGCGACGCACCCGGTGGAATTCACGGTGGCACGAAAAACTTATTTATTCAGATAATGGAGCGAAGGGCCAATGCAGGCGAATGAAAAAACTAGGGCAATAAAAATTCAGTCGCACGTCCTGGGCGAGGATATCTGGTTAATTTTTGACCCAACGTTCGTGCCGGACGATCAATTGGTGCGCTATTCTATAGACGAGATACCGTTGCTTGTTAATTTGGCGGCTAATGAAATTCGCTCAGTGCACGATGTGAAAAAAGAAATGATAGGAGCGAAGGTGGTCGAGCAGAGTTTTAGAAAAGTTCTCGGAAGAGGGAGCGAAAAAAGTGCCAGCAAGAAGCGACGTACCAAGTGACGATGGAGTAAGGCGCAACCAATGCGAGTGCGGTATCGTTCATTGGCAAGCGCACCCAATGGGAGACTGCCCGAACACTTGCGAGACAACATTTAAAGGTAAGCTCAGAATTTGGAAGCTCTGCGAGAGCTGCAAAGCTGCTTACGAAGAAATGCAAAGCAGCAGAATAAAGATCCCTCCACCATGGCCGAAATGAAATGCAAAGAAGTTCTCGCCCCTGGCGTTTGGATAGACGATAACGACTCGCTGCATTTCTCCATACCCGACATGCTGAAAGCAATAGGCTTGCCCGTTACCGAAGAGAACGTTTCGGTAATGGAGCGAGCGATACAGAAGCAAGCGAGAGAATGGTTCGGTGATAAGGCAAAATTTATCGCTCAGAGCGCTTGCGTCAATTGCGGAGCGCGAGGTGAAGAACCACACAATGACGGCTGCCCCTTAAAAAGCTGAGAAGGAGAAGCAATGCCCATAGGTAATGCGGAAAAAGGCCAAATGATGTACGTAACGAGTCTCGTTTCGCAGAGAACGAGAGAAAGCGTGGTTGAATTTCAATGGGGAGAGAATAAAGCGCAGCTCTTTGTCGAGGAAGCGCGTCGCTATGCTTTTTCCGTCATCGAATGTGCGGAGGCAGCAGAAACGGACGCCTTTATCGTGAAGTTTTTTATGGAAGAGCTAAAAATGGAGCAAGGCAAAGCTCTTCAAGCTTTGGTTACATTCCGCAGCTTTCGAGAGCAGCGCAACGCAGAAAAGCGGCAATGAAAATAGAAAATGTCAGCGTCGTCATTCAGGTGTGGGTGCTGCTGAGCTTTATCCTTGGGGTTTGCTTGGAATTCTGGCTTCTCTTTTGGTTGATAAAATATTTGGTGTCAGGTTGAGCTTTCCAGGACCCCTCCGCTTAGTGCCGGACCAGCTTTCGCAACTCTTCGACTGGTTAGCTGCGTGGCAGCGCGACCTAGAAGGAATTGGCTTGATAAGAGATAAGGAAACGGCGGAATTGGGCGAGGAGCTATCGCCTTATTTTCGCAAAGCGGTTCCGTTTATTTGGACGGAGCAAATGTGGAAAATGGCAGCAGAGGCGGCAGAGTCGATGCCCCGCAATTTACCACCATTGGAAAAATTGAATTTACCTTTTGATACGATGCTCTTTGCATGGAAAAGCTACCAGTCGTGTTGGTCGCTCGGAATTGCGGTAGATGAAGAGAAAGACCTTAGCGAAGGAGAAACGGTGCAGCAAGCAGGTGAGAGGATGGAAGTCTTTTGGATGCTCATTCACCGCACGAGCGAAACCACCGCGCTGCTGAGGTGCTATGTCGGAGAAACCGAAGAGCATGGGGCAATTTTCACAACGAAAACCGCAGAGTGGGATGTTAACGACCCGAATAGCTTTTTTATTCGTGGAGTTTTTGCTTTTTTGGAGAGCCCCTATATCGTTTATGAATACCCGGGGACTGCGGACCAGAATAGAGCGCAGCGAAAGAGAATACAGAGAGTTCAAGAAACGCTACCGCCGTTGATGCTCGAACCGAAAGTGGTGGTGCTGCGCCGCGCCTTGATAAAGAGGGATAAAGACGAGCAAGGGAAAGAAGTGAATTGGTCGCACCAATGGATGGTATCAGGCCATTGGAGACAGCAATGGTATCCGAGCGCTCAGTCGCACGGTTTGATATGGGTGCCACCCTACCTAAAAGGACCGCCCGAGCTTCCGCTAAAAACCCCGCTAAGGTTAGTCAGCAGATAACCGCGCCCCTAAACTCTCTTGACACAAGAAGCGCTCCGTGAGAATGGTTGGCTAAAATGGTTTGGAAAACCAGGCTCACCATTGCATGGGAATTTCTCAAGTCAACCTTCATCAAAGAATACTGCCAGCGTTGCGGTGTGAAGAAACTTACCGTAATGAAAAGGCGGGGTTATGCCGGAAGAAAGCTGTGCGATGTATGCGCAAGACTCTTTCGAGAACTCACTGATAAGCAGAGGCGGTAACAGTGGCAGCTAAGAAGAGCAGCAAGCGCGGTAAGAGTTCAAATAGCCAAGCGAATTTAACGCCGTGGCCGAAAGGCAAGAGCGGAAACCCGAACGGAAGACCCAAGGGTAAAGTCTCGCTCACTTCTCAGCTCAAAGAAATGGCGAGCTGGGCCGTGCCGGAAGAGCTGCTGACGAGATACCGCACGCTTTTTCCGAACCTACCGAAGCACCCAAGCTTTGTCCAAGTGCTCGCGCTGCGAACGCTTATCAAAGGGCTGGACTTGAAGAGCGGTGATGTGATGGTCAAAGAGATATGGGAGCGCATTGACGGCAAGGTGCCGTTCCCATTGGTGGGCGGTGGCGAAGACGATGACCCGCTCCGCTTTAAATTTGACTTTAGCTCGCTGAGCACCAAAGAGCTTGATCTTTTTGAAGGGCTGCTCTCGAAGGTGCAGAGTCAGGACTAAGAACCGAAGTCAGGGTGGTTTTTAGCGGTCAATTTCGCTGACTGCGGGTTGCTGGAATGGACCGCTTGTCATAGCTCAAAACCCGCCTAAAAGCCCTGCAAATAAGCGCAGAAATGGCCCGACTAAAGCTTAACAGCGCTCAGCTCCGAGCGCAGAGAATGACGGAGCGCATTACGGGCGAAGCTTCTGAGGCGCTGCGCTTCGTTAGAGCAGAGAAAGCAAAGCGCTCTTTGCTGGAATTCGTCCGGCAAGCGTGGACCATTATTGAGCCTGGTGCACCATTCGTGGAAGGGTGGCACCATGGTGCAATTTGCGAACATCTTCAAGCGGTCAGCGCTGGTGAAATACGGAAGCTCGTCATAAGCGTACCACCGGAGCATAGCAAGAGCACTATTGTGGCTAAATGCTGGCCCGCTTGGGGCTGGATAAACGAGCCTTCTTTTGACTGGCTCTTCTCCAGCTATTCAGCGCAGCGCAGCATTGGTGACTCGGTTGACTGCCGGCGCATTATTGACTCGCCCTGGTATCGGAAGAATTGGGGCCACATCTTTCAGCTTACCTCAGACCAGAACCAGAAGACGCGCTTTCAGAATTCGAAGAGCGGTGAGCGCATATCAATGGGCTTGCTCGGAGCTGGCACCGGGGAGCATGCTGACGCCGTCTGCTGCGACGACCCCCATTCCATTCGTGATCAATGGTCACCGAAGCGCTTAGAGGCTGCTATTCTAACGTGGGACCAGGTGATGTCTCGCTGCATTAACGACCCGCAGACTTCACGGCACTTGATAATTATGCAGCGCTTACACCACAAAGACCTTGCTGCGCATTGCTTGAAGCAAGGCGGCTACGAATATCTTGCTTTGCCTTCGGAATTTGAACCGAGCAGAGCAAAGAAGACGAGCATTGAGTGGAGGGATCCACGCAAAAAGAAAGGCGAGCTTTTATGGCCTGCTCGCTTTGGAACGCAAGAGATAGCAGACAGCAAGGTTCGCTTAGGTCCGCGTGGCTTCTCTGCGCAGCACCAGCAGGACCCCACCCAAGAAGAGGGCGCTATCTTCAAGCGCGATAAGTTTAAATTCTACGCGAACGATCCACGGAAAATTGCAGGCCAAATGGACCAAGTCATTCAGTCATGGGACATGGCCTTTAAAGACCTGGATACTTCCAGCAAGGTAGCCGGTCACGTTTGGGCGCGGAAGGGAGCTGACCGCTTTCTGCTGGACCGGGTGTGCGAGCACCTGGACTTCGTGCAGAGTCAAGACGCCGTGGTGAAAATGAGCGAGCGGTGGCCAATGGCAACGGCAAAGCTGGTGGAAGATAAAGCGAATGGTCCAGCGGTCATTGCTTCATTGGCACGCAAGGTGACCGGTTTGATACCGTGGCCACCAAAAGGCCAGCTTATGGGCAGCAAGATAGCGCGAGCTTATGCGTCGCAACCGGAAGTGGAAGCGGGTAACGTCTGGTTGCCGGACCCGCACGTTCACACCTGGGTGCCGGAATTCGTAGAATATTGCGTCGCATTTCCAGGCGGGGAATACGATGACGATATAGACGCAATGACGCAAGCGCTAGAGCGCTTCCGGCAAACGCTTATTATTGAAAGCAACGGCGAGGATATCTTTCAAGTTGGAACTGGACGGAGCTATTGGAAGCGTGTAGGATAGCGAGCATGTCGGAAGACCGAAGCGATAAAGATAACGCGAGCTTTCTAGGTATCGCTATGAATAGCGCGAGAGAAAGAGAGCTTGCAGAAATTGCGCTACCGACGTTCACCATTGAAGAAATGGTAAGAGCGCGTGCGCAGCTCAAGAAAGAGATAGGCCAGCAACCCGACAGCATACTGCTCACCCAAGATCAGAGAGCAAGGGTCACAGCTTTGCGCAATGCAGAGAACGAGATCGTGTGGCACGAGCAAGCTGCAAAAGCGCTGCGTGATCTTGGGGTAAATAGCGGTATCCCTCTCTCCGTCATTGCGCGAGCTGCTAAGGGTGAAATTTATTATAAGCTGAGAGTGCCTGACCGCTATATCGAAGAGTACAAAAAATGGCGCAACGTTTGGGAGGTCAGCAAGCGGATATTGAAAGGAAAATAAAATGGCCCAAAGCACGACTGGCAAAGTAACGCAGATAAGCAAGCAGCTTGCAACGGACTTCTCAGAGATCGGCGTCACCGGGTTGCAGCGCTTTGGTAGGGACGTTCACGAAGAATTCTTGCGTGAGCTGCAAGGCATGCGCGGGATGAAGATATATCGTGAAATGTCCAACAACGACGCCGTGATAGGAGCCCTGCTCTTCGCTTTCCAATACCTAGCAAGGCAGGTAACGTGGCGCATGGAGCCAGCAAGCGAAGAGGAAGCAGATAAAGCAAAAGCGGAATTCATTTGGGATGCGCTCAACGATATGTCTTTCTCTTTTGTTGATACGCTCTCGGAAATTTTCTCAATGCTTACCTTTGGTTGGTCTTGGTTTGAAGTGGTCTTCAAGCGAAGGCAGGGTGACCAGAGGGATCCCTCGAGACGGTCGAAGTTCAACGATAATAAAATAGGCTGGAGAAAGTGGGGTATCCGAGCGCAAGAGACTTTATGGGGATGGGAATTCGACGAAGACGGCGGTATTCAAGCAATGATACAGGTGGCTGCGCCTGACTTCCAGCAGCATATTATCCCAATTCAAAAGTCGCTGCTCTTTCGCACATCGACTCATAAGAATAACCCCGAAGGTTTCTCAATGCTCCGTCGCGCTTATCGCTCTTGGTTTTTCAAAAAGCGCATTGAAGAAATTGAAGGCATTGGAATTGAGCGCGACCTGGCTGGTCTTCCGCAGCTCATACCGCCTGAGGGCGTCGATCTATTTAACCCTAATGACGCACAAGCTGCTGCTCTGCTGCTAAGAGCAGAGAGAATGGTGCGCAATATCAGACGCGACGAGCAAGAAGGTATCGTGCTTCCGCATGGGTGGGAGGTTAAATTGCTTTCTACGGGTGGCCGGAGGCAGTTTGATACTAATGCTATCATAGGGCGCTATGACCAGCGCATTGCAATGTCCGTGCTCGCTGACTTCATTCTCGTCGGCCACGAGCGCGTTGGCTCTTTCGCTCTGAGCGAGAGCAAGACGCACCTCTTCGCCGTGGCGCTCGGTTCATTTCTGGATATTATCGCGGAAGTCATAAACGTCCACGCCATTCCGCAGCTCTTGCGCTTGAATGGAGAGAGCGTGGAGAACCCACCGGAGCTGGTCCACGGCGACGTGGAAGACCCAGACCTTGCAGCAATTGGAACCTTCGTGACGCAGCTCTCGCAAGCAGGCATTGACTTGAGCGACGATAGCATGGAGCGCCATCTAAGGCAGGTGGCGAATTTCCCTGAGAGAGAAGACGAAGAAGCGGGTGGCCGGAAGCTCGAAGAGGAAGGCATGCTTGAAGAAATGGCGAATGGGCTGACGGAAATTCGCAGCAGGTTAGATGGTATTGAACAAAGAAATAATGCGCCGGGCGGTCCTGCTGCTCAAGGCGGCCCGCAAATTCCGAGCGAAGAGTGACCGTTTAAATTGGCAAACGCTTCACGGTGTTGCTGATAAGAACGTACCGCGCTTCATTGGGACCTTTATCGCAACGACCAATGGAATTCGCCGCAAGGTGAGCGGGCGCGCTCTGACGGCTGCTATCGCTTCTGGAAATTTGCAAGCGATAGAGCGAGCGCTTTTGCTCAACGAGATAGACGATCAGCTTCGCAGGAAATATCGCCGGCAAATAAGAGAAGTGCTTAACGAAGCTGGAATAAGCATGGTGAAGCGACAACCGCGACCGCTTGCTGCTGTCTTTGGAAGCTTCGATAAGGTCAACCCAAGGGCCGTGGACTGGGCGAATACCAAAGCAGCTCGCCTGGTTGCAGAAGTCAGCAATGCTCAAAAGCAGACGATAAGGCGCGTCGTGGCGCAAGGCATCGACCAAGGGATCCCCGTGCCGGAAACGGCAAGGCGGTTGCGCACCTCCATTGGGCTTACCGAGAGGCAATGGAATAGCGTTGCAAATTTCCAAAATAAGATGGTAGCGCGTGGCTTTAGCGCTAAGGAGGCAGCGCGACGAGCTGACGTTTTTGCTCGGAGAAAGCATAGGCAGAGAGCGGAAACTATTGCGCGAACGGAGACGATAGACGCTTCCATTCAAGGTCAGACGGAGCTTTGGAGGCAAGCAATTGATAAAGGCATAGTGGAAGCGCAAGCCGTGAAAAAGAAATGGATAGTGACACCCGACGACCTGCTGGATAGCGTTATCTGTCTTCCAATGGCAGGCGCTACGGTTGGCCTCGACGAGCTATTCATTCTACCGGACGGAAGAGAAGTGGAAGGACCCACGGCGCACCCAAGGTGCCGTTGCGCTCTGCGCTTAGTGGCTCCTGGTAAAGCGATATTCGAAGAGGCGGCAACGCCGGAAGCGCTGCAAAGAGAAAGGCAGCGCCCCATTGAAGAGTTCTCGGAATTCTTCGAAGCTTAGCAGCTATGTCAAATTTTGCTCGCAAATTTCGAAAGCAGCACGAGCTACCGAAACCAAGCGAGAATGAGCAAAAGCTAAGAGCAGCGCTCGCCACGGCAGCTCGCGTGTTGACTCAATATGCGAAGGGCAGCAATTGGGCAACGGATGGGGAAAGGACCTATTGGGTTGGTCTAGGCAATGGCCCGGAGCTTGCAGAAAGAGCGCTAGGTTTCAAACCAGAGGATGACCCAAGCTGGAAACCAAAAGAGGAGGCGAGAAATGGCACATAGCAGAGAATATATTGACGCTATTTTTAATGCTGCGAAAGAGCACCTACCCGCTTGGGCATGGGAATTGCTGCACAAGAAAGCGTTCCCGAAAAGCGGGGGCGCAGCGAGGCACCGCGGTAGCGTTGCTAAGCAGGTGGCTCCTATTAGCTCTCGCGGAATGAGCGTGCAGGAGCTCTTTGCTCAGCTCTCCGTGCGACGCGAGCAATACAGCAAGGTGGAGAGCGAATATAAAGAGCCTACCACGGATGCTATGACCGCTTGCGGAGCTTGCCGTTTTTATCTGCGCAACCCACANNCAACCCACACGAAGAGCGCGGTATGTGCCAGCTCGTTATGGGTGATATTGCTTGGTTTGGCACCTGCGCTTTCTATATCGGAGCTGCGGAAGAGGCCGCGTTTGCTCTCTCGAATATCTTGCAGAAACAGGGGGTTGAAATTCAGACCATCGTGTTTCCAAAAACGAAATGGACGCTCGCTCGCGCTCGTCGCTGGCTGGGTGAGCATGACTTTCGGAGCGGTGGCGTGGACGAGACGGAAAATTCTTACCGCTTTCGACAGCAGGACCCCGCTAAGTTCGAGCGCATACGGCCGTTCTGCTTAATGCCGAACAATGCAGCGCCTAACATGGAAGCGTGCAGCGTTCTTGCTTTCGGTGGACCGCTCATTGAAAAAGGCGAAAGCAAGATAACGCAAGCGCTGGTGGACGAAGAAATTGACAAGGTCTATGGGAAACCGAAGCGCAGAAAGCGCCGGCGCGATATGATGAAAGAAATTGAAATTGTGAAGCTGGACGAAGAAAAGCGTATCGTTTACGGTATCGTGCTTGACCCTTATATCGTGGACACCCAGGGCGACTGGTCGCCTCCAGCAGAAGTGGAGAAGACAGCGCACGGCTGGATGGAGCAGTCGCGCACGATCGGTTTCCGGCACTCGAGGGAAGCGGACGCCGTTCCCGTGGAGTCATTCTTAATGCCTTATCCGTCCACGGATGACTATAAGCTCGCAATGTGCAACGAGCCCCATAAGGTTTTTAAATTCAAATTCGGTGAAGGCTTCGTTCATTCCGGTTCTTGGGTGCTTGGCACAAAGGTGAAAGAAGACAGCACGTGGCAGCTCATAAAGAGCGGAGAGCTGGGCAGCTATTCGATAGGCGGTCAAGGTGAGCGCGAGGAGATCACGGAAGTCGAGCTACCGAAGGTCACGGAAGAGATAGAGGTTGACTGGTCTAAGGCCGCGTAATGGCAAATGGAAACGGCACGAAGACGGATGCTATTATTCGAGCAGTTACCACGACGCTTGAAGAGCATAGAAAGGAGCTGGACGCTGCTCGCTGGAATGGACCAAGCACCGTCGCAATTATCGTCCGCTTGAGGCAAGGCCAACCCACCCGGGTGTCTTTCCGCACGGAAGCGGAGTCGGAGTTTTTTTCGAATAAGGGTTGACAATATTTTTTTGAGCGCGTAAAAGCAGAAACTATACAGTTCGCTCGTTCGCCCGAGGTTGTATGTGGAGGCGGTCCAGGGAAGTTAAGAGAGCCCTGGCCGCCTCTTTTTTTTTATGACCACCAGACTCACCGGAATTAAAACTGACGAAGTTAGCCTCGTCGGTAAGGGCGCCAACCGAAAGCGTTTCCTGCTTTTCAAGTCTAAGGAGGGAATTATGGAAGAACTATTGAAGGAATTATTGGAAGAGGTGAAAGCGCTGGAGGGCGAAGACAAAATTGTCGCTGCCTTTAAGAAAGCGGAAATGTCCGAAGGCGAAGTCATCCAAGCCCAAGCTGCTTTGCGGTTGCTGAGCGCAATTGCCGACAAGGTAAAGAAGTCGGGCGTAGTGCTTGAGCCTTTCAAAGCAGACCCACCGAAGGTGGACGCAAGCTCCACCGCTGAATATCTCAAGAGCAAAGAAGGCCGCGACGCGGTTGCAAAAGCTCTTGATATTTCCCCTGACAAATTCGCTGCTGCCTTTGAGAAAGACCCACCCAAAGGTGACGACCTATTGAAAGCTGACGGGACCTTGAATGAAGAGAAGGTTCCCGAAGCGCTGCGCCCGGCCCTATCGCTGCTCTTTAAGAGCAAAGCGGAAACGGACGAGCAGCTAAAGAAAGCGAACGAAAAAATTGAGAAAGCGGAGAAAGCAGAAAAGCGCACCGCTATGCTCAAGAAAGCGGAAGAGTTCAAAGACGTTCCCAACGTGGACGTCAACGAGCTGACGGACACCCTGTTGAAGCTCGACGAAGAGGACCAAGAGAAAATTTTAAAGCCTCTCCGAGCGAGCAAGGAAGCAATTGAAAAGGGTGGGCTCTTCTCTGAATTTGGCAAAGGTGGCCCCGGGCTGCCCGTGGGTTCCGCTATCGAAAAAGTCAACACGCTCGCGCAAAAGCTCATTCAAAAGAACGATAAGCTCTCGGAACCTGACGCTATTGCGCAGGTGTTGAACGAGAACCCGCAGCTCCTCGCGGAATATCAGAAAGAGACAACCGTCAGAGCGTAGACAGCTCTCGCTCTCTAACTATTTTTGAACCAGGAGGCTGCAATGGCCACGAGAGAAATTGAAATATACGACGAGAGCTACGAAGCTGCAAATTTAACCATTGCTTCGCAGTATAACATTGCCGCCTATGTTGGCAGCTCTGGTCAGGTACAGCATGCGGGCGGAACCAATGGAATGGGGATCATACAGAACAAACCCGAAGGGCAAGGCAGAGCTGTTACGGTGCGACATCTTGGCATTTCGCGCTGCAACGTTAACGGTAGCGGCACCCCTATCAACATTGGCAACCCTATCATGGGGAGCGCTGGTGGCGTGGGTGTTGTTGCGACTGCTGGCAACATAGCAATTGGTTTCGCGCTGCAAGCGTCAACTGTCAATGGTGACGTCATTGCCGTTCTGCTGACTGGGCCATTTAGAATTCACGCCTAGCAACTGAGAGAACACGGGAGGCGGAAATGACTAGGGAAATTTCTATTTACACCGAAAGCTACGAAGCGCAGACGGACTTATCAACCAAGCAATATTACGCCGTGGCTCTCCAGTCTGACGAGAACAGAGTGGCGCTTGCTGCTGCTGGAGTTGCTCACGGCATCCTGCAAAACAAACCTTCCGCACAGGGTCAGGGCGCTGAAGTTCGCCATTTGGGTATTTCCAGACACGTCGTAGACGGCAACGCAACGAATATTGCTATCGGTGACTTGATAACTTCAGACGCTGCTGGCAAGGGCGTTGTCGCAGATACGATCAACGACCTGGCTTACGCAATAGCGCTCGAAGCGTCTACTGCGGACGGTGACATTATCTCTGTTCTTATGATCGGACCTATAAGAGTCCACGCATAGGAGTGAACAATGGGCAACCCTTTTGGCGTTCGAGAAAAAGAAGTTTATGACGAGAGCTTTATTGCGGGAGCTGACCTGTCGGGCGACCAATATAAGATAGTGAAGCTTGACACCACTGCTGGGCAGGTAGTTCTTGCCGGAGCGGGCGAAGGGATCGGCGTGTTACAGAACAAGCCAGAGTCGGGGCAGCGGGCACAGGTAAGGCTCTTGGGCCTTACGCGCATCGTCGTTGACGGTTCTGGCACTTCAATGGCGCCAGGAGCAAGGGTCAAGTCGGATGCAAGCGGCGTCGGAGTCGTCAGCGTTACGGCTAATGACCTGCCCATCGGACAGTTCATGGGCGCAGGCTCAGTTGCCAGCGTCACCACGTCTGGTGTTGTTGGCTTCATGCTAATGCTTGGGCCTTTGAGAGACCATACGTAATTTTTTGTTGCTTGTTTTTGTCAGTGAAAAAATGAGGAGGTACTATCATGCCTGACCCAACCCCAAGAGACCTACATGTAGACCAATTGCTCACGCAAATTTCATTGGCCTACAGGAACCCAAGTTATATTGCCGATATGCTCTTCCCCATTGTCCCCGTGAGGAAGCAGTCCGATAAGATCCCCGAGTATAACCAGTCGCATTGGTTCAGGGATCAGGCGGTGATAAGGGCTCCTGGAACGAAGTCAACTGGTGGAGGCTATAAGGTTGATACCAGCGCGACCTATTTCTCGGACCGCTTTTCTTTCCGCTTCGAAATTCCGGACGAGCTGCGCGATAACCAAGACATGCCTTTCAACGTGGACCGCGACGGCGTGGAATTTGTCACCGACAAAATGATGATGCGCCGAGAAGTGGCGTTCGCCTCGGACTTTTTCACCACCGGCGTGTGGGGGACGGATAAAGCCGGAGTGACGGACTTCACGCAATGGAGCGACTACGGTGGCTCTTCACCGCTGGTAGATATTACCGGCTTCAAAGATGACGTCGAGGCGCTCATTGGAAGAGAACCGCGCGTTGCTGCGCTAGGCAAGCAGGTGTGGGTGCAGCTCAAATGGCACCCGGACCTTATTGACACCATCAAATATACGCAGCGTGGACAGATAAGCGCTGAGCTTGCCGCCTCTCTGCTGGAATTGGACCGCTTTCTTATCGGTCGCTCTATTCAGACCACTGACCCTGAGGGCACCGCGGAAGCAAGCGTGACCTACACCAGAATTTGGGGCAAGAACATGCTGCTGCTTTACGTGCCGGAAAGGCCGAGCTTGCTGAACCCTGCTGCGGGTTACACATTCGTGTGGAACCGGGTAGCGAACGCTCAGCAATATATGAAGCGCATGCGTGACGAAGAGCGCGAAGTGGATATTGTCGAAGGCAATAGCTATTTCGATCAAAAGCTTACTATTGGAAACGCCGGACTCTTCGTTTCCGCAGCAGTAGCCTAAGCGCTGCGAGCTGCATTTTTGGACCCCCCCCGCTTATCAAAGCGGGAGAAAGGCTTTATGGCTGCGAAGAAGAAAGCGCGGGTAAGCGCTGCAAAGAGACGCGCAGGTATCCCTCAAGCGGAAAAGCTCTTTATGATATCCCGCACGTTCCCGGGTGCGCAGTATGCGGGTGTCCCTCACGAGAGAGGAAGAATAATTCGCTTGAGGGGTCTGGTGAAAGACCAAGACCTGCTGAGAATTCGCTACATTGAAGAGATAGCGGACCCGTCGCTTATCGACATTGCTGAGTGCGGTGGCTGCGGTGGTCAATTTATTTCTCAATTCGAGAGAGACAACCACTTTAAGCGAGCGCACAAAGATATTCTCCGAGCGCGTGAGCAGACAATTCACGATCTAACGGAGAAACAGCGTGCGCAGCTTATGAAAAAGACCGGCACCTTTGGTCCAGAAGATGTAGGCTTTATGCCTCAAGCAACACCGCAAGACCTGGAGGAGGAAAATATCATTAAGCGAGAGGACGAAATATCTCCTATTCGCTACGATCAGACCAAAGCGAGCAGAGCTTAAAGGAGAAGTTGAATGGCCACGAATAGACTCACTGATGGTACCGCGAAAGTAGGGCGCCTGGTAATTGAGAATAGCGTCCTGTTCCTCTCCGATGCTGGTGCACCCACCGATGGAGCGAGCGGAACGGGCGCGGGTAAGGCCGGTATTGGCTCTCTCTATGTCAACATTACCAATGGAGACCATTACCGGAACACCGGAACCCAGGCATCCCCCACTTGGACTCTAAGCAATTAGAGTCACCCTTTTAAAAAAAATAAAACTCCACCTGGAGGGTTGCCAAATGAAAAAGCTCCTATTGGTTTTAATTTTGTTTAGCGCCCTGGCGCTCCCGTCCGTCTCTTTCGGGCAAGAGTGCTTGCTTGGACGCGCGAGAGGGATCCTACCGCTTGATAAAGAAGAGCTAACGGTTTCGAGCGTTGCCGTGAGCTTCAATGACGCGCTGATAAAGCAGAGCGCCGGCAATGCAGCGGTGGCGGTCATCACGGTGGAGAATGATAGCGTGCGATATTGGGTTGACGGCTCGACGCCTACCAGCAGCTCTGGGCACCTTGCCTTAGCGAACACGAGCTTTACGATATGCGGACTTAATTCAATTGATAGCTTCTCTGTGATACGGGTCACGACGGACGCTGAGCTTAAAGCGTCATTCTTTAGAGCGAGGTGACGGCCGTGAAAAAACTTTTATCTTACATTTTAGCGCTTGCTTTATTTGCGAGCTTTCCAGCTAACGCGCAAATAATTCCTCGAGGCGGTGGTGCCGGAGGTGGTGGTGGCGGTGGTGATGCTTCCGCAGCGAACCAAAGCACGCAGATAAGCGCTTTGCCTTTAGAAGATACGGTTTCAGCGGACGCGGACAGACTGCACGGAATTGCGCATGTGCGAAGAGATGCACTCGTTGCAGATGGCGGGGTGACTGCGGATGGCGACTACATGCATGCTTATGCTGATAACCGCGGTGCGAAGTGGGTTCATAACGACCCTAAAGATGCGCAGCTCGACTTGCACGTTGCCGCGAGTACGTCTGGTGACGGCACCACTATCGACGTTAGCGGAGTCAATTTAATTCTTATCCATGCAACCCAGACGGGAGACTGGAACAGAACCGGCAACTTGAGTTTTGAAGGCGCCCTTGGTGGTGGGCCTCTCTCGGAATTTCGCTTAATACCGCACCTTGCTCTGCAAAATGTTGGTGGAACGGCGGCGGATCACCCAATAGGAAGGTATGCGGTTGTTACCCTACCATCCCAAGCAAGCAACCAAATGGGCTGGTTGGTGGACGTGCGAGGTTTTCAAACCTTCAAGGCCGTGTTGACGGTTACCGGTGGCACCACTGGTTCAACCTCCATCCATGCACACCTGATAAAAAATGGTGAAGGCGTTTTCAACAATGCAATGTCGCTCGTTCAATATGGGTCAGCTCTTGATGGTGTTCCAGACTTTGCAACTTTGGTTGCTGGTTTAGACCCTGCTGCAACTGGAAACTCGCAGGCCACCCTTCCCATTGCCAGGGTCACGGTTGACTCCTTTGCTTCGAGCGACAGAGGAATTCCGGTTCATTTCGTCAACAACGAAACGCTGACACAGCAACCCGCGACTGCGGACGGTCAATACATGCCGGGGGCGGTCGATGATGAAGGCCGGGTGCTGACTCAACTCCTTCACAACTCAGCCTTCACGAACGCAAATGCAGTCTCGAAGCTAGAAGACAGCGCCCACGGATCGGGAGACCCTGGAATTCCCATGTGGGGAGTCGCCAACACATCGTTCTCCACCCGGGCGGGAAATAACGACTACGTCGCTATCTCAACCGCTCTCGATGGCATCCAGTACACTTATCCGAGGCATGACTTGACCGTCGCGGCAGCGAACCAAATATCAAAGAAAGAGGATGCGCTTCACAGCAGCGGTGATGCGGGTATCATGGGGCTCGGTGTTCATAATGAAGCGCTCGCTAGTCTTTCAACTGGCGCTTTGGACTATCTGCCAGCAGCGAGAGAGCGAACCGGTGTCGGCTTACAAACGATCATTTATGGACAACTAGCTGCGGGAACGCAGATAGGAAAATTAGAAGATAGCATAAGCGGAAATGGACACCCGGGTATTCCAGCTTTCTCAGTAAGAAATGATGACGCTTTGACTTCTTTTGCCGGAAGTAATGGGGACTATACCTGGACAGCGGTTACCGAATTTGGTGAGGTATTCAAAGCGTCGTCCGGAAATAATTTCTTTGCCATTACTGATGCGGGCATCGCAGCGGCTTCTCAGAATTTTGCTTTTGGGTTTACTTCGAAAAAAGTCATGGTAGCAGCTCCGACAACAAATGGAGCAGACGTTTGCGTTGACTGGGGTGGCGGCACGGCGGTTTGTCCAGCAGCAAATACCGCGGGCGACGATCTTCTCAAAGCTGGTGAGTCGATCATCCTAGACGACTTCAAGGGAACCTCTATCAGTGCTATTTCTGCTTCGGGAACCGTGGAGATCACTGTAAGGGCTTGGAATTAGAGAACATGAAGTCAACGGTCATTGCCCTGGGTTTGTTTTTCTTTTGCTTCATGACTGTGGAAGCTCAACAAAACCCTTTGCAACAATGCAGGGTGGCAAGAGATACAGCACAAACCAGGGTAACTATCGTAAGCAATTCAAGGGTCCTGATGGAAGAAGACCTTGCATCCATGTCCGTGACGTTGCGCTATGAGCGTCAGCGAATACGGCGCATGGAAGAAGAGCTTACCAAATTGCAGAACGAACTCAGGTTGTTGAAAAAAGAGAATGAAGAAAAAGCTGCGGAAGCCAAAACCGAGGATAAGACTGAAGAGGCGGAACAAAAAGAAGAGCAGCCAGCGGAGAAGGAGACAAATTGATGGCTTGTAGCTATGATGCCTCATTGCCAACGGCAAAAGACCAGGTGCGGTTTCTCCTGCAGGATACGGACTGCACGCAGAATATTTTTGAAGACGAAGAAATTGCATGGGTGTTGACGCAAGAAGCGAACATTTATATGGCCGCAGCTTGCTTGCTGGATACGGCAATAAACCAAAGCAGCGGTTCGCTTTCTTCAAAGAAAGTGGGTGATCTTTCGCTGAGCTTCGGTCTTGCTGAAACGCGACAGCGAATTAAAGACCTGCGAGCGAAAGGCCGGAGTCGTTACGAGCTTCCGAGCAACCCGTCCGAATTCAAAGATAGCAAGCGCACGCATAGAGAAGATACGGACCTGGTGCCTGCTTTCTTTGAGCGGGAAATGCACGATATTGATAGGCTGCGCGATACCAGGGAGGACTTCGAAGAGGCAAAATAAATGAGCGTCGGAAAAATTACGGACTTTCTCGACTGCATGCCTTCGAGCATAACGCGCGAGCCGTTCTTGAGCCACGATAGATATGGTGAGCGCACCTTTGGAGCTGGTGCAGCTATTCAATGCAGGGTGCAAGAGAAAATAGAGCGGGTGACCATTCCGAGCGGAGAAGAAGTGCTTGCGAGAGGCCGCGTTTATCTCGGAGCGATCGTAGGCGTCTCTACCGAAGATAAGATAACGCTGCCCGATGGAACGACACCGGAAATTCTCTCGGTAATGAAAGTGAACGACGAAGAGGGTCCACACCACGAGGTTATAATTTTTAAATAATGGCACGGCCAATAAAAGTGAAGGTCGTAAACCTTCCGAAAGTAGAAAAAGCTTTGAAGCGCTTGGGGCAGAAAGGGCCAAGGTTGCTCGGTCAAGCTTTCTTCATTGTGGGAGAAGAGATCATAGGTGAAGCGAAAGAAAAACACGTACCAGTGGATACCAGCGCGTTAAAGAATTCGGGCTTCGTTGAGCCACCCGTGATGAAAGCCGGAGGCAGCGTTTTTGTTGAAGCCGGTTTTGGCGGTCCTGCTGGAAAAGGCAATTTGCCACCGACTTCTAATTCTAAGGACGTTGGCTATGCGCTTATCGTGCATGAAAACCTTACGCTGAAACATCCACGAGGTGGAAGAGCGAAGTACCTGGAAATTCCCTTTAATATGGCGCTGCCCGACATTGATAGGCGAACCGCAGAGCTTATCGTGAAATTCGAACCGTTATTGAAGTAATGCCTTTGCTTGAAGAAATAGGCGACGCGCTAGAAGCGGACGGTCACGGAACGCAAGGCACCGATATTTTTATTGGTGACACTCCGCAAACGTCACCGGATAATGCGGTGTCCGTGCTGGAAACATCCGGTCTCGCTCCGCTCTTCGCTCATAATATTTCCGGTGTGAATGTGGAGCAGCCCACTTTTCAGGTCTACACTCGAAATGGCAGCTATTCCGCAGCGAGGCAGAAAGCAGAGGATATTTATCAATTTCTCAACCAGCAAGTAAACGTCACCCTGGGAGGTATCCGCTATCCCAGGATAGTCGCGCTTCAAGCTCCATTCTCAATTGGAAGAGACGATAACCATAGGTCGCAAATTGTCTGCAATTTTGCCGTCAGAAAGGGTCTCGGTTAATGCCAAGGCAAGCTCATAATGTGCGGAACTTGCTCGGTCCGCGCAACGACTATTCGGGCGCGAATTCTGCGCGTTTCAGCTTCACCGCAGCAGATGTGGCGAATAAAGAAGAGTTCACCATTTCCAGGGGTAGGCGAAAAGAAATTTTGCTTGTTCAGAATACCGACAACGTAGCCCATACGCTCAGAATAGATACCGTGCCGGATCCCTTCGGTCGAAAAGCAGACGTCGTTTATAATTTGGCACCGCGCAGCTTGCATGCTTTCGGACCATTCGAACCGGTAGGTTGGGTGCAGCCTGGGAACCTGTTGCATTTCGAAGCGGACGACAGCTCGGTGCGCTTTGCAGTCTTAGGGGTAAGATAAATGCCAAGGATAACGCACCCCGTTCACATCCCGGCTGGCGCCTTTGGAGACTATAGCGTGCCAGATATTGCGGACTTGGTCTTTCTTGCTTCTGACGTCGCCAATAAAGAGCAGGTCCCGCTAACGGGAAAAGAAATGGTTATCGTGAGAAACGTTGGGGTGAGCACGCGTAATTACACGATCAATAGCGTTCCGAATTCTTTTAACAGAACGGGCGATATTACCGGGGGGATAGGCTTTCTTGCGGGAGCGTGGCATTGCCATGGGCCGTTCGGAATTGACGGGTGGCAGCAAAGCGACGGGAACCTCCACTTCGAGGGGACAGATCCCGATGTGGAATGGGCCGTGATAAGGATACCGTAAAAATGCCAAGGCAAAACCACCCACCCTATATTCCTCCAGGTACAAGGTCAGACAGAAATTTCGGAGCGGGTGTAGTGTTAAATTTTTTAGCAGCAGACACGGTCAACGACGAAGAAACGCCTCTATCGGCTGGGCAGAAAACTCTGCTCCTTATTCGCAACGTATCTGGAAGTCCAGAAAATGCAGAAGTGAAAGCGATACCAGGTCCTGGTGGACGCACGCTAGATCAAAATTTCCAGCTCGGAGCAAATGAGGCTGCTGTCATGGGGCCGTTCGGGCGTGATGGTTTTAAGCAACCGAACAACGTGCTTCATTTCATAGCGTCAGCCACCGCAATAGAATTTGTGGTGATCAGACTGCCATAAAGTTTAGGAGGTGAATTAAATGACTCTTGCTCTTGACGCATACGGAACCCTCTTGCAGCGAGGCGACGGTGCATCCCCTGAGGTGTTTACCACCATTGCGGAAGTCACCGACATAAGCGGCCCAACCTTAGCGCTGGACCCGCTCGACGTTACCGCTCACACGTCACCTGGAGCTTTCAGAGAATTCGTTGGTGGCTTGCTAGATGGTGGCGAAGTGACTTTTACTATCAACTATGTGCCGGATAATAGCTCGCACGATGCGACCGCCGGTCTTCTCTCGGAATTGGAAGCGAGAGCGGTAAGCAATTATAAGCTCGTATTTCCTGACGGAAGCTCCACCGAGTGGATATTTGCTGCCTTCTTGACAGCTTTCGAGCCAGCAGAACCGGTGGACGATCGTCTTAGCGCAGAGATCACACTCAAGTTGACAGGCCAGCCCACCTTGGCGTAGTAGAATAGCCAAGGAAAGGAGGTTCCCCAATGGAACCAAGGCCTATCAAGAAAGTTGCTGTGCTGCTGGATAAGGAGCGCAATATGCTCCTTGACTGGAACGCTCTGTACCTTATCGAAGAGAGGTTGACGCAGCGCAGAAATTCCAAAGAGTGGGTGTCTTTTCAGCAGCTCGGAGATATTACGAAGCTCAGCATTGCGGACATGCGCACCGTGATATGGGGAGCGCTCGTCCACGAGGACGAAAAGCTGACGGAGAAGCAAGTAGGGTCAATGGTACATTCCGGCAACCAGGACTACGTATGCGAAAAATTAGCGGAAGCTTTCGACCAGTCCGGTGATGACGACGAGCAAGCGTCGAGCGGAAAAGAGAACGGAGCGGACCCTTTGGCAAAGACCGATGGCTAACCGTCTGGGCTATCGGTCGCTATGATCTTGGGCTAACAGACGATGAATTTTGGAAATTAACACCAAGAGAATTCAACGCGTTGCTGGACCGCTGGTATCTTGAGCAAGAAAGGCGTGATCTTAGAACCGCAATATTGTCAGCTATCGTGGGGAATTTGTTTCTCGACAAGGGAAAGAAGCCCTTCCAGCCAGTAGACTTTATGGTCTTTAAGGGCGACCCACGCACTGGCACGACACGAAAGAAAACCATGTCGTGGCAAGATCAACTCCGGTGGGTCGTCTTCGCAAATAAATTATTTGGTGGAAAAGACTTAAGGTCCGAAAAGACCTAGGTGCATTTCTATGGCTACCGTTGGTGATGTAAGAGTTAAGCTTTCAGGCGACGCGCGACAATTGCAAGGCTCGCTCGCAAGAGTGACCAAAGCAATGCGCAAATTTGGCAGCGTTGCCAAGACGTCGGCAAAAATTGCTGCCGGCGCTTTCGTTGCAATTGGTGCAGCAGCTATCAAAGCAGCGACCACGATGGACGCTGCTCAAAGAAAGCTGCAAGTCGGCACCGGTGCCACTGGTAATGCTCTGCTCCGCTTAGAAGGTGACTTTAGAGCAACCTTTGCTCGTGTTCCGGACGCTGCGGGTAGCGTGGCCGGAGCAATGTCAAATTTGCGTACCATTTTCGGCTCCACCGGTGCGGAGCTGCAAGGGCTCACGGAAAATGTGCTCGACGCTTCACGCTTGACGGGAACCGATGCCACAGAGAATTCCATTAAATTTGCGCGAGCAATGAAGGCATGGCAGAAGCCCGCTAGTGACGGGCGCTCCGTACTCGACAAGCTCTTCAAAACGACGCAGCTCAGTGGCATAGGCTTTGGTGACCTGCTCGGCACGATGAATGAATATTCCGTGGTGCTGCGCAACGCCGGTTTGACCATGGACCAAAGCTTGGACCTTTTCGGCAGGCTCTCGACCGTTGGTATCTCCGTTTCGCGTATCATGCCCGGCTTGAACGCAGCGTTCAGAAGATGGGCGGGTGAAAATAAAAACATTCAAGGCGAATTGCAGAAAACCGTTGACGAGATACGCAACGCGGAAAACATGACGAAGGCCATTGACATTGCAACGAAGGCTTTCGGAGCAGAAGGTGCGCAGCGCTTAGCCCGCGCTATTCGGGATGGTCAATTCGCATTAAAAGGTTTGGGCACCTCGCTTGCCGATGCAGACGGGAGCATAGAGACTTCTAAAAAGCTGACATTCTCATTGGGGGAAGAATTTGCAAAGCTTCGAAATAAGGTGGTGCTTGCCATAGAGCCTATTGGTCGCGCTTTTATTGAGCTGTTCAAGCAAATGCAGCCCGGCGTGGCAGGTTTCATTGAAAATATGGGCGAGAAAATGCCCGGGGCGGTGGTTGCTCTTATTCGAGGCGTAGGGAACCTTATTCGCACAGTCGGAACCCCGCTTATTGAGGTATTCAACAAAGCGCAGATAAAAGCTAAGCAGCTTGCAATTGTCTTTCTGGATGTGGGTAAAATTATTCTCGGTGTTCTCGCACGGTTACCTAAATTTATCATTGGTGAAGAAGCTGCGGAGGGCTTCAAAAAAAATATAGAGCTTGCAGAGCAGTCAATTAAACGGCTTGAAGGCAGCATAGCAAAGGATAGAGAAGAAATAGAAGGCGCGAGAGAGAGAACGGAAGCATGGGCGGCGGTGGTTGACGGTTTCGCTGACAAACTTGACGGGGTTCTGCAAGCGCAAAGGAAAGCAAGGGAAGAGGCAGAAAAAGCCACGGAGCAAGCAAAGAAGACGAACGAGCAGACATCAAACTTAAAGACATCAACGAGTCAATTTGCCGGAACGGTTAAAGTGGCCGGTCAAACAATTGGCATTGAATTGAATGGCAACTTACAAAACACCCTGGAGCTAGTGCGGAAAATTAAAGTCGAAGCGCAGGAAGCAGCGCGAGCAGGAGGCGTAGCATAATGGCTTCTATCCGTGAAAATTTAATGCGGTTCAATTTTAGCCTTAGGGAAACGCTCGGGCTGGTGAGGGACGTTAACCGGAGAGCACCGGCCGTTCGCTTCACTTCGAGAACAGAAAAGAACTTGGAAGAGGAGCTCAAAGCAGAAAGGCTCGTCAGAAACGAAGAACCGTAAATGTTCGCTTTCAGTATCTATAACACCGATAACACAGACCCGGACCTAGCGACGGGACTCACGCGGTGGGGGCCGGACCCTATCGCCGGAGAATACGACCCGCGCTTTGAATGGGAAGGCCGCGGTGTGCATGCCATAACGCTTGGTGGCCCCCCGGGTGTTGCGAAAGGTCGCAAACACCAGGACTCCGGACTGTTCATTCAAGATAGAAAAATAAGAATTGCCGGAAGCGACATGACGGAAGCGCTCCGAGCGGAGCTTCAAACGAAGTACGAAGCGGTGGACACGGAATACCATTTTACCGATGGGCTTGGCGAAGTTTTTAAGGTCCGGTTCAGCAGAAGACCGAGAGGTTTCAACGCCATGTTGAATACCCCGCTTTATGCCATTGGAATAATGAAAAGCTTTCCGCCAAGCGAGAAATATCGACGCTTTACTTACGAAGTAATGCTGTGGATAATATCCCAAGAGGTTTGAGGGCGGGGACTTGAATGGCGCGTCAATTCGTAGAAGTTCTTTTAGATGGCAGCTCCATCTTAGACAACATCGCCAACTTTCGAATTCAGCGCAGCAGAAATATGGCGGTGGACACCATAACGCTGCGCCTTGCTGACTTTTCTCTCTATTCTCTTTTTGACTTCGGTTTAACGCCAACCACGGAACGGCTGCATGTTGCCACTAATGCGAGCAGCCCCGTTGAGCGCATTGGTGACATAGGGGCCACCGACCTAACAGATGCGAGCGAAGACTTTGTTGCTGAAGGCGTCGCGCTGGACGATATGGTGCTCATATTGGACCCCGCTGGCAACCCACCTCTCGCGCAAGGCTGGAAGATCATAAGCGTCACGACGACCGTTCTCGGCTTGGATACTTTGGGCAGCTCATTCACTCCAACACCTGGCGTTTCGTATGTCATTCTGAAAAACCAAGGCCGCTTTTTCGTTGAAAAGCCTGACGTGCTAGAAAGCGAAGAAGACATCGCTATCCCCTCGCTATGGGGACGGTGCGGCTTGGCAAGGCTCACTGACCCTTTCGTTAGCAAGCTCACACGCACTTTCACCAATAGAAAGCTATTTTCCGAGATCGTGACCGAGCTGGTGGACGAGGCCGGAATGGACTCGTCTTTGATAACTATTGACATAGACGACTTCATCGTTCCGGGGAATTTGCTCACCATTTCAAACCAATTGCCTTTGGACGTAATAACCAACCTTGCAAGAAAAACCAACGGCTACGTGCGGTGCGACAAGCGCGGCAACCTGCACATAAAGAAAGACATCTTTCACTTTGCTGGGCTTCCCATCGCTCAAGTTTTGGGTGACGACGAGATCCGGCAATTAAACGAGCGAACCGACTACCCCGAATTTGGCAACCGCGTGCTCGTTCGATCCGTCACACCGGAAGCTGCCCAAGATGTGCGCATAAACCTTGAATTGGAAACTCCCTGCACGCGCGGAGACGGAAGAACCCCTGTGCCAGCTAGAGCCGTGGTCACCACGCAACGCGGCTTGCCTGTTCCGAATGGAACGCTCGTGGAATGGACCGTTACGGCCGTTGATCCTAACCCGATAGTATTCACCACCGCTTCGCAGCGGACGGTTACAGTTCAAGAAACCATCACCGGAGAAGAAAAGCGCTCAGGTAGTTTGCTGACCGTCAGCACTGATGCCCCAATTGTGGATGTGATCGGGGTGTTCTTGAAAATTGACACAAGAAAGCTGACGAATTTTTTTACCGGAGGATCTTTCCAAGGGACTTCGATCACATTGGGCTTGGAGCTGCCGTTTTCAAATTCGCTCGTAGTGGTTGACTACATTGCCGGAGGCATAGCCAAAAACACTATTCGTTCATTTGCTGCTTCACCAGAAGGCACAGTGAATTTCGTGAACGCTGCGGTGGGCCGAATTAGAGACTCCGCAACTTTGTGTATCAACAACAATAGAAATATTAGCCTCAACGTTACGGCGGAACCGTCAGAATATAATGTCTGCTTAACCGGGTCGCAGACGGGACTCATAACCGCCTTTGTGAGAGATAATGGAAGCGATGGGCAATTGATAGCAATAAATTGGTCGCTGAATGGCCCTGGGTCGCTCTCATCCCAGTTCAGTATTATTCGCAATACCGGGATCGACGAATTTCAGACGAGTGAAAATTTATTCACCGTCAACACGCGGTATCCCATTGCTTCGGTTATCGGTGTGTGGCTTGCAGATGAAGGGAAGCTGGGCACCAATTTTTTCACACAAAGCCAAAACAGAGCGGGCTTTATCGCCGATGAACAAAAGATCATACTTGGCACGAACCTACCGGGGAACAGAGAGCGCGTGCTAATAGAATATTTTGCGCGGAGCCTGGCGCAAATTGGGTATAATGCTCCAACGGGTCAAACCGGACCGAGCGTGGCCTTTGTCACCGCGTCGATACAGGACGGAACGGACACTGGCATTGTGGAAGAAGAGCAAATTTTACTTAACTATGTTTGCCCCGATGAAGATGGGGTTATCCCCGGCGTCGATCCGAATACGGGTTTATCTTCGCAGCGGAAGCAGGTGGAGCCTGACTGCGATGACTCGACGGCAGTATCTCGCGCTTGCAACGTTGCTAACCCAGACCTTGAAACTTTCGTGGAGTGCGTCTGCAACTTTCTTTCCGGCAGCGAATGCCCAGACGATGAAGCGAGCTGCCAAGCTCTTTGTGAAGCGGACTATAATGCGAGCGGCGGGAAAAGCTCTTTTCTATGCGACGTAGAGTCGCCAGATGAATTTTGCAAAAGAGAAACCAACAACGTGAGCTTGGCCTTGCTGCAAGAATGTCGGGATCAACATAGACCAGCAACCATAGAGAAGTGCGTTAAGCTTTGCCTCGACCATAAAGAAAATTCCGACTTAGCAATTAACCCCATACAAGCGGTTATCAACTGCGGCGCAGAGCAAGCGGTTGAATTCACGGCAACGGGAGGCGGTCCGCCCTATATCTGGACTACCACCAAGGGCGAGTTGGAAGTGTCGGAGAGTACTTTCACGGCAGTGTTAAAACCGCCACCGTCCGATAATTCAGTTGGCGGCAGCGCTTATAGGTTGACTTATCAATTCGAGAAACGCTGCGGCCCTCCGTTTTCCGGGTTTTGTTGTTGCATTGCACAGCGCCGAGAATTTTTGTGCGATGACAGTCCAGCAGGTGGCTGCACAGGGGGAGGCGAATTCCTGGAACCAACGTGTGTTTGTACCGACCCCGATTGTGGAGCGCAGGTGAGTTGCGGCAAGGATGGAGCTTTTCAGCCAGCCGGTTGTGCCCCAAACTCATGTCCGAACTTTGGCGAGGTGGACTGCACGCAAAATTGCGAACAGACAATTCAACAGATATTTACCTGCGTGATCGATCTCAGGTCTGCAGCTCAGACCGCGGCAGGTTGCAACCCATGTGCATTGTCCATGGCTGGTGGTGCGGTGGTAACGGTGAAAGATCAATTTGGGCAAACGGCCATGGCAACAGTAACGAACGGGCAGTTGGTGGAAACATGATCAAGCACCTGATCATTCTCGAAGACGAAATGGGCAACCGCCGACGTGTTCCACCTGGTAAAGTGTTGGTCGGTCCCACTGAAATTGCTGTGGGAATAGAAGCGACGCCGGAATGGAAGGCGGCGAGACGGGGCTTTGAACGGGAATATTGGAAAAATTACAAGTTCCGCAAATGCTCAAGCTGTAAATTAGAAGGCGTGTATGAGTATACTTGAAGCGGGAACCGCGTTCGGGCCTGCAAGTATTGCGGGACAAAGAAAGTGGTAACCGCACTGGGAAAGAAAAATGCAGCAACAACGGATCATTGATCTGATCAAAATATATCAAATGGACCAAGGCTCCGGCATTGCCAAGGAGTTGGCAGCAGCTATCAAAACTGTGCGCGAAGGTCCGCACCTGCAAAATTATTCAGACCTTGGCGAATGTGAAGTGTTCATGTTGGACAACAAGGATCTCGATCCGGCGTTCGGAAAAGTAAGAGACTTTTTGTTGTCACGCCTGCCGGAAGGAGAATGGAAAGTCCAAATGTGGCTGAACGTCATGCAACCCGGACAGGTCATTCGCCCCCATCATCACGGGCAACTGAACCAGAACGTTGTACTGCCGGACGTGTTACCCACGGAACGCGATCTGTGGGTCGGGGTTTATCATGTGGCAGGAGATGCACCGTTGATCGTCAACGTCGATGCGGAATTCATCAGAGCGGAACCTGTTGCTGGACGTTTGTGCGTTTTCCCCAGCAACGTTTCCCATGAAGTTCCCGGTCCAGTGACAACTGAACGAACGACCATTTCCATAAATGCTTATCCCTTGTTGCTTGAAAACCAGGAGGCGCGACTATGAGGGACGCAAAGGTGTATCATGGCCCAGTCAGCGGTTTACAGGGCGCGATAAAAGAAATTGTAGATGATCCAAGTTGTGAGTTGGTCGCGGTTAACGTTGCTCCGATACCAAGCCAAGGCAACACGGCTATCGTGGCAGCCATCGTCTTTGACAAGAAATAGAGGTTGCGATGGGTTATTTGTTGAACGATAAGAGAGGGGCGGGCGGGCCATTGCTGGAATACGATACGGTCAGCTGCAAACATTGCCAGGCAGTCATTAAGATCGTGCATGGACAAAAGCAAGGCGCATGGTGCAACAACTGCGGCGGGCCTGTCTGTAACACTCAGCAATGTGCCACAGCATGCGTGCCATTCCTTGAAAAAATTGAACAGAAACTTCGAGCGCAGGCATTACACAAAGCCCTGGGGTTACAATAGGAGGGAAAGAGAATGAGTATTTATTTCGCTCACGTTTTAAACATCACGCCTGTTCTGGCAAACGACAACTTTGCTTTGGAAGCTGCCTCGGGCGAAAGCGGCCGCATCAAAGAGTTGCGTTTTAGTAGCAATGCCACTGGCGGCGGTGGAACTTCCATGCTGACTCGTTTCGGTCGTACCAACGGAGCAGGCGCAGGTCCGACAAGTGGAGATGTTCAGCCGCGCCATCCGAATTCCGTTGCGAATGTCATCAATTTCATTTCCGCCTGGTCATCGCAACCAGTCTTGGATGCGGGGGCATTGCTGGCAGAGGAATGGGTCTCGAACGGTGGTGTGGTGCGATGGTTGGCCGGGCCCGATGAAGAACTCGTGATCATAGGACCTGAACAATTGAGTTGCAGAAACCAGGCAGGTCTTGTCGCATCGACTTATCGCGCAGTTTGGGACGAGGACTAAAATTGAATGGCGCGAGAGAACAGACAAGATGGTCGTCACCCAGGGTGGGTCAAGTGGTGGAGGCGCAAGGACATTGCTCGTCGCGACTGGGAGCAGGCGCGGCGTCCATTCGAGAATTTACCGTCTACCCTTTACATCAAAGGCAACGTTCTCTTCCAAATTCAAGCGTCGCGATACATCAAAGGCGATACCGAATTTGCTCGGAACGCTATTTATATCAAAGGCGATACCTCTTTGCTCGCAGAGCGGGTGCGCTATATCAAGGGCGACGTTCTATTTGCGACATTCGCGGTATATATCAAAGGCAACGTCAATTTGTCGAACAACCCGCCGTTGCCGGACCTTGGGCAAGATCCCGCAGCAACGAAGCCGGGTGCCATCTCCCGGGTATGGTTGCAGTTGCCATCGGTGAAGAAAGACGTAACGTAGGAGGGAACCGAAATGCCTATTCCTTTCATCGTGTCAGGCATTGGACAACAAGCTGCAAAAGAAGTTTTTAAGATCAGCTTTACGGAAGCATTGAGCCAAATTCCCGAACTTCATGCCTGGGACAATTTCAGTTTAAATTCCGTAGCGAATAAAGTTTTTACTGGAACCACGGTGAACACTTTTTTGCCAATGATAGGCGGCATAGGGTTAACCGTTGCCCCAGGCGCGAGCTGGTGGCCCGCTTCTGCTGTTGCCGGAGCGACAGTGGACACGGCAAGCCGGTTGATCGGCAATACGGGCTACCTTCTTTTGACTTCTGCGCCTCCAGCAGCCGGCGACGCGTTTTTCAATTTTGACTTTTCTTTTCCAAGCGATGTTTTGCCCAATGATACAATGGCGTTCGTTCTGGAATTTCGGTACATCTTCACTGGAGCAACACCCACGATCACCTGGGCTGCAAACGAAGGCACGGAAGGCACGCCTATTTACACGGCGCTCACAACTCAACCCGGTAATGTTAACGGCGCCGCAACTGTGATACGGCCTTCCGATACGGGCGGCACCGGTGTTGGCGATACTGTGACTATTCCAACATCGGGAGAAATTTTTCCTGACGAAATTTTTGTAACAGCAGCGGCATAATGTTTTTACTGAAATATAAAGGCGGGCTGGTCGTTTCAGAAAAAGAAGTCGGGTGCTGGGATAACGTTCCCGCGCAACCCGATATTGAGTCGTTGGCAGTCGTCTTGCCGCGAAATAATGCAGCGCCCTTTGTGATAGAGGTGGGCGGATACGAGGAGATATGCTGCGCGAAATTGGGCAAGGGCGTGCCAGGAGCTCCCCAAGTTGTTGTGGGGAATGTCATTTATGGAGTGAATGGGCATGTTGTCACTGAATTCACCGTCGAAAGAGAAGGCATAAAATTGCAGTCTTATTCGAAGAGCAGGCTAACGCTGCGACCCGACTGCTTGCGGAGGATGAACCCCAATGGCCTTAGACGTAACAGACTGGAACCTTAGCCCCAACCAACGCTTTTTTGTCCACCTGCAAGCCACCATCGCGGGTGTATTTTCTATCGACATCTATAACACAAAAGCTGACCTGGACGCGGCTATTAACCGGGTCGCGTTTGCCACAGGAGCTTTCGGAACAGATGTGGCGGTTGAAGTAACAGAAGACGGGACGCCCCCATCTTCTGGCAAAGCTATCAGCAAGTTCAATTCGGACCTTAGCTATGACTTGAAAGTATCCGGCAGCCCCGGTGACCCCGAGGTAAAGCTCCAGATCGGTCCATTCACCGAATTACCCCCTATCGAAGACGCGCTGCTAGTGACCGAGCAAATGATAGCCGCAAGAGCTGCGCTGGAACTCAACCGGGGGACACATTCTTCGTTCCATAGAGAGCTGAGGTTGGATAGGCACTATGAGGCGTTGAATGAAAACGATATTATTTCTTTATCTTCTACCAAGCGAGGACTCGTTTCAGAACCAAACCGAGTCGATGAATTGGCTATAGAAGCAACAGTGAACGAGGATGGGCAGCTTGATATGTTCGACATCATAGAAGTCACTGTGTTCGAAGATGTGGTGAGGTAAAAATGAGCGAGCTTTCGCGGTTCGTGAAGGACCGCAATATTGACAACGTGGTTAATGCAGAGGTCGTCACGGTCTTTGCGGCAAACCCGACGCTTGCCGAAGTGAACCTTCCAGGAAGTGGTGTGGTCACTCTTATTGCTGCGGACAATGTAGAGCTAAGGGTTGGTCTTCCGGTCATGGTCGCTAAACCCGGCGGTGATCTACGGAGAGCATATATCAAAGGGAAGGCTGCGGTTATAGTCGGTGAGAATACTTTTAACAAGGTACTCGCACTGGGCGTCGGTTAGGGAATAGGATGAACTCTTTATTTGAAAAACACTTGCTTTTGCGGACGCTCGGCAGCGTTCGCAGTAATAGACAAAATTGG
>JABAOH010035756.1_pt1 | contig 50541 bp, 38 predicted proteins | sample 7062181 | NCBI WGS metagenome assembly JABAOH01 (sample SAMN14538630, study PRJNA623070) | marine sediment metagenome | biome: marine biome [ENVO:00000428]; feature: marine pelagic biome [ENVO:01000023]; material: deep marine sediment [ENVO:00002113]; isolation source: pool of 5 deep marine... | reverse complement strand
TGTTGATCCATATAAAAAATGATCCCAGGAAAGAAAAGAGGCCCCGGTAGAAGGATTCTGGAATGACGCTCATCGTTTCATCTGCTGAAGGAGATCCTTTGGCCAATGAATCAGCCATCCGGACCAGCGCTCCCTTGACCTTCTTTGCCATAGAGCCTGCATCATCCAGAGTCTTTCCCTCTCTCCCCCGCAAAGCTTCACCCGCACGGATTGACAGGCTTCCGCCCCAGCAGAAACCGACATCCTCGGCAAATTTACGGTATATTCGAATGACCGTTTGAGTGTGGTGTTCCTCTGGGAAGGCACAGTTCACAAGAACCGAAAACAGTTTACCGTCACTCTTTTTTTGCGCTTTTGCCAGCTCTTTCTGATGAACAGCAATGAGTTCCATGGCTTTGATAACAATATAAGGCTGACAGTCGTCATAAAGGGGAGCAGCCAGAACGATAACATCAGCTGCATCAATGGCTTCGAGAAAGCGAGAAATTTTCTCTTGTTTTCTCAATATCGGCCCAATCCATTGAGGAGTAAGGAGCTCGAGCCCTTTCTGCTTCATCAGGTTCACAAGATAAGTGCCTACGGCTGCAGAGGTGCTTCTTCTCCCTCTGGGGCTTCCAACCAACAGCAGCACTCGTTTCGGGCCGGTCATTTCTTCTCTCCTAATTCAGCGAGCATACTCTTGATGCTTTGCTTAATTTCTTTATCGTCATTTTTATCCAGGAAGACCTCGGCTCTTTGTGTTGGAGTATGCCAGTTTAGACTATGGCGCTCGATCAAGGTTTTAAAAATTTGGTCACATTCACTGTCTCTTTCACCTTCTGCGACAGCAATTCCGAGGACTGACGGGTAATCGTCATATCTTTTTTCATGCCGGCAACTGTCTTTGATCTTAACAAATGAAGGATGGAGCAAACCCAGCATTCTCTCAATCGCCTTCTTCAACTCGGAAGAATATCCTCCCCATGTCAAGGGAGTCAAAAAGACAAGGAGGTCGCTGTTGATCGCTTTGTTGGCGATTTCTCTTCCCTGGTCTTCCTGAAAACAGATTCCGGGTGTCGTATCCCAGCATTTAAAACAACCGATACAAGTCCCGACTTTGAATTGGTGTAGGATCAAAGATTCACACTCCCACCCGGCAGAAGAAAACTCGGTCTCAAGAATGTCCTGTAAGGGCATTAAATGTGTCTGGTGCTCCAGGCTGCCGTTGAGAATTAATGCCTTCATGCTATTTCTCCTCCGACGCGGATTGTGTTTCTTATCTATGCAAGAAAGAACTGGTTATTTAATATAAAGTTCGCTCCGATGTCAAATGTGGAGACGCAATCCCTTATTTTATTTATTTGACTAAGGGCAATATGATAACCAAAAAAACTTCCGAAAAATTATGAAACCATTTTTTTCTTTTAAATTAATGATTTTTTTTAGTAGAATGCTTTTGCTAAAAAAATCCTTTCGATTGGCTGTCCATCATTGGCTAGATATTTTTCCTTTGAAAATCCCTTTATTTTTAAAAAGATTTAATATAAAGTGATTCCTCTCTGGAATTCGGCGCAGAATTCCGGATCGATATAAATGGATGTTTCTTTGACAAGAGACTAATTAATTTCCTGGAGAAAGGAGGGAACGCTTGATGCAAATCAAAACTTTTAGGCTTTACGGCTTGCTTTTTATTCCATTGATGCTTTTTCTGCTACTCACTTCACCAGGCTCTGTCTTCACTGCTCAGAAGGTTCCCATCAGCTTCAATGATTACCACAGCTACACCCAAACAGTATCCTACATCAAAAACGTGGCTAAAGCGTATCCGAACATCACAAAACTCGTTGAGATCGGCAAGAGCACGATGGGGAGGCCGATTTATGTACTCGTCATCACCAACATGAAAACAGGGACCACGATCGATGCCCATGTGGGATTGCGCAACATGCGGAAAGAAGGAGTGAAGAACGTCCAGCCCATGAAACCCTACCAGGGGAAACCGGGATTCTGGATCTGCGGCAGCACTCACGGCAACGAATACACAGGGACTGAAGTCAGCCTTTATACCATCGACAAGCTGGTCTCAGGCTATGGCTCGGATGATGAGGTCACGCAGATAGTGAACAACCAGACTTTCTACATCTGTCCTGTCGTCAATCCTGATGGACTGTACAACAGCCTCGAGAAGGGAATCTCGCAGCGGCAGAACAGCATGAAAAAGGACGATGACGATGACGGCAAGGTCAACGAGGACGGGTATGACGACCTCAACGGAGACGGACACATCACTCAATTCCGGTATAAAGATCCCGAAGGTCAGTACGTGATCGACGACGAGGATTCTCGCTTGATGATCCGTCTGAGGAGAGGAGAAAAAACCGACAAGCAGAAATATTCAGTCATAAGTGAGGACAAGGACAACGATGGAGATGGAGAACGCGGAGAAGACAGGGAAAGAGGGATTGATCTTAATCGTAACTTTCCGGAGGGCTGGTTCAGAACAGACGGTATGGCCGGAGGCCAGGGTGATTATCCCACTTCTTCACCCGAAATTCATGCCATTGCCGAATTTTTCACCAACCACACCAATATCCTGATGGCACAGAACTACCACACATCCGGTGGATTCACTTACAGGCCAATGGGAACAGCGCCTCCAACCCAGCTCCATCCTAAAGATGTGGCTGTATTCGATATGATCATGGGGAAAAAGTACCTGGAGATTATTGGGGATGAAGTCCCCGAAGCGTGGCAGAAGCCTGGGGCTTTAAGTGCCATGAAAGAAGAGCTCAGGAAGACTTCGAAGAATAAGTATGCCATATCCCGCGGTTATGAGCTGCCCCGAGGATGGAGAGCCAGCTACAATGAGGTAAGGGACCGGCGGTACAACTACGGGATGGCCAGTGATTGGATGTACATGCAGTTGGGCATCTACGCTCTCACAACAGAACTCTGGAATCCTCAGAAAGATATCGAGGATTTTCCTCAGTTTGAAGGCCAGGATGCCAGGCTCCAGTCCCAACGGGCACTCCTGAAGTACCAGGACGAAAAATACGGCGGGAAGCTGTTTATCCCCTGGAAGAAATTTAACCATCCCGAACTGGGAGAGGGAGAGATCGGCGGCTGGATTCCCAAATACCGGAGTAATGCACTCCCGGGAAACCCATTGATCGGTGTCTGTGAAAAGCACTGGCAGTTCGAGAAGTTCAGAGCCGGACTCCAACCGGAAATCTTCATCACTGACGCCAAAGCACGCGTCCTTTACACCGCCAAAAGTGTCGGTGATGCTGTCGTCTCCCAAACGGGTGACCAGGTTACGATCAAAAAGGGAAAATCTCGAGGTAAATATAAAATTATTGAAGTCACGGCGACAATCGAAAACAAAGGAAAACTGGCAACTCATCTTGCCCGGGGCGCTCAACTCGCTGGAAACCGTGAGGATATTGTCTGGCTGATCGGAAACCGCGACCGAATCACCTACCTTCAAGGCTCAACCTTCCAGAGACTCGGAGTCATGGAGGGGACGATGAGAATTCCAGGCTATACAGCCAGAGGCGCTCCACGTCCTCAGCAGGCGCAGATGCAGCGGAGGATGATGTTTTTCCCGCCAGGATTCCCGATGTTCCTGAGACAGCCGAGGTACAGCCCAACCCAGGTTGAGCAGACTGGCCCCAAGCGCACAGTCAAATGGCTGATCGCGGTCAAGGGAGACTCTCCGCTCAAAATTGTGGCCACTTCACAAAAAGGCGGAACCAAGGTCAAAAGCCTTTCCATTCAATAACGGAGGGAAACGATGAGAAGACAAAAACATTTCAAATATATCACGGTTTCAGTCTTGGGTTTTTTCCTTTTGACAGCCTCTGTGGTTCCGGCTTTTGCTCAGAAGAAGCTTCAGAAGAGCCCGGGCGGCTACCACGGTGAACTCGATTTCCCGATAAGCTGGAAGCAGTACTACTCCTACGCGGAATGGACCAAAATCATGCATGACATCCAGAAAAAATACCCCCACCTGGCTGATATCCAGAGCATAGGGAAAAGTCGGATGGGACGTGACCAGTACCTGATAACCATCACAGCCAAGTCGACCGGAAAGCACCAGGACAAACCCGCCATGTGGGTGGACGGCGCCATTCACGGCAACGAGATTAACGGGATCTCCTGCTCTCTCTACCTCATGTGGTATCTCCTCACCCGGTATGATTACGACACATACGTCTTCGACCTGGTCAACAACAACACGTTCTACATCCTTCCAGGACTCAACGTGGATGCCAACGATTCATTCGCTCGGTTTCCCAACACCCCGAATAATCCTCGTGAGCCCTACAGGCCCGAGGACAATGACGGTGATGGACTTTACGACGAGGACCAGACCGAGGATGTCGATGGCGACGGTGAGCTTTCTACCATGTATATTGAAGACCCGAAAGGACAGTATAAGCTGTCACCCGATAGGCGGCAGTTTCTCCGGGTGAGCGATGAGAAGGAAGATGTCCGACGCTTCCGCAGGGTAGGTTCAGAAGGATACGACAACGATGGCGATGGCTTGATCAACGAGGATGATATCGGTGGCCCTGACCCGAACCGGAACTTCCCCTATGGCTGGTATCTCCAGGCCGGGAATCCCTACCCGATGTCCGAATCCGAGTGCCGCAACGTTTTTGAATTCCAACTGGCCCATCCAAATATCTATGCCAGCTTCCACTATCACAACACGGGACGGTTGATCATGTTCCAAGCCCCACCAGCTGTGCCCAGCCGTAACCAGACGCCCGAGCAAAGACAACGGATGCAACAAATGCTCCAGCAACGCCTGGAAGAAATGAGGAAGACAAACAAGTACGCTCAGCTTTTCAACAGACAGGTGGCCCCGATTTACCAGCATGACATGGATGTCCAGACAGAAATTGTGACCATGGGGGCCAGAATCATGAAGAATTACCGCCCGACCATTGGCGGTTTGAGCGGTCAGGCCCATGCGGCCACTTACTACATGCTCGGTGCTTACAGCTACCTTATCGAGCTTTGGGGTTCACCAGCCTTTGACGCCGACGAGGATGGCGATGGTCGAGTGACTGACGATGAATATTTGAAGTGGGTCGATACCGAGCTGACCGGAGAAGGCTGGGTCATGCCGCATAAGGTCAAGCATCCTGATCTGGGAGAGATCTGGATCGGTGGCACACGCAAGAAACACACGGTGAGGACTCCCCCGGCCCGATACATAGAGATGGAATCGTTCAAGAATGCCCAGTTCGTGATGTATTGTGTCAGTCAATTTCCCAAAGTGGAGATCGATGAAATATCTGTCACTCCGGCCACGGATGAGCTGTACTGGGTCGTGGTTACGGTCAAGAATGACCGTGTTTACCCCACGTCTTCGGATCGCGCTGTCCAGCTCCAAAGAGCAGTGAAAGACAAGATAACAGTCAACACATCCAATAACATTTCAATCGTTGACATACCTGAAGGTTCGACCATTGTCGACCCGTTGAACAAGCTCGCTCCTTCTGAAGCGATCCCTGGAAAATCTGTCGAGTTCAGGCTCAAAGGAAAAGAAACCAAGCGGCTCTGCACTCTAGTCAAGATGGGCGGAACCCAGGGATGGGTGGAATTTCAAGTCAAATCCCAGCACGGTGGGACGGCCACAAAAAGGATCAACCTCAAAGTGAGTCGATAACGACTTCCAAAATTTCAGGAGGTTCATGAAGGGATAGCGGTAACTGCTCAATCAAGCGGCACCTGCGAATTGTGAGAATGTGTCATTGCGAGCGGTGCGCGGCAATCTCATTCACCTGAATTGTTACAATGTGTTATTGCGGGGATTGGTGGGATTTTCTTCGCTCGGCTCGGAATAGGCTTGGCAATCTCACTCACCTGTCATTGCGAGGAACGAAGTGACGCGGAAATCTCTTTAAAATAAATTTGATGGATTAAAGGTATCATTGCGAGTGCAGCGTGGCAATCTCATGTTCTTGTCATTGCGAGGAACGAAGTGACGTGGTAATCTCATGTTCTTGTCATTGCGAGTGAAGCGTGGCAATCTCATAAGAAAACAATGAAAAATTCATTTTTATGAGTGGAAAACAGGCCCCGACTGTGAGGAGAAATCAGATGGACTTTAAGAGCCTTTCCTTTCCTAAAGCACCCGTGATAAAGATCCAACCTCCCGGTCCTCGATCAAAGGAACATCTCGATTATCAGTCAACTCATGAGGGCTCTGCTGTATCTTATCCCCGGGGGATGCCGATGGCATTGAGTCGAGCTCAAGGAGCAACTGTCGAGGACGTAGACGGAAATGTCTACATCGATTTTTTCGGCGGAGCCGGAGTGATGAATGTGGGACATTCCAATCCTATGGTATTAGAGAGCGTTTCGGAGCAGCTCTCCCGTCTCACTCATTCACTCGACATTCCGAGCGAGCCACGGAAAGCACTGGTAGATGCCTTGCTTTCACTTTTGCCTGACCCGTTACAGAAAATCTTTTTCGGAGGACCCACGGGATCAGACGCCGTTGAAGCGGCTCTGAAACTCGCCAAGTATAACACGCGCCGTCAGACAATGATTTCTTTCGAAGGCGCCTATCATGGGATGAGCTCGGGAGCCCTTTCTCTTTCCAGCGGCCTGTCCTTCAAAGAAGATTTTCTGCCGCTTATTCCTGAAGTTCATTTTGTCCCGTATGCGTACTGTTACCGCTGTGCATTCGGAAAGGAATCTGGTTCATGCGATATGGAGTGTGTGAAGTATCTCGAGCATGTTCTTGAAGATCCTCATTCAGGGGTGGGGAAACCCGCCGCACTCATCGTTGAAGCCATTCAAGGCGAAGGCGGTTCCATCGTTCCCCCAGAATTATTTCTCACAGGAATTCGAGAAGTCTGCGACAAAAACCAGATAATCATGATCGTAGACGAAATCCAGGCCGGTCTCTGTCGAACAGGGAAAATGTTTGCCTTTGAGCACAGCGGGATACTACCTGACATCATGACTTTGAGTAAGGGACTCGGAGGCTTAGGCTTTCCCATCTCCTGCATTGTGTACAAAGAAGAGCTGGATAAATGGCCTCCTGGAAAACATATCGGCACGTTCCGGGGAAATGTCATTGCCTACTCAGCCGGAGCTGCGGCAATTCAATTCATGGTGGAAAATAACCTTGCCGAACACTCCTCCAAACTTGGCGAGAAGATTCTCTCCTGGCTCATAAACATAGAGAAAGACTCATCCATCGTGGGAGATGTCCGGGGAAAAGGCCTTATGCTTGGCATAGAACTTGTCAAGGAAAAGGCATCCAAGGAGCCAGCCCCTGACTTGGCTCAGAGAGTGAGGACCATTTGCCACCAGCACGGGCTCCTCGTCGAGATCGGAGGCCATTTTTCAAACGTTGTCCGCTTCCTTCCTCCTCTTGTTCTGACTGAAGAAATGGCTCAAAAAGGGATAGAAATATTCACCGATTCAATCCGGGAAGTGGAGAAAAAACTGTAAGGAATAATTCTGTAGGACACTATTAGCCTTCTGGATTGTACCTTCTGATTTTACTTGTCGAGACGCCGTACTGGACTAAGCCGGAAGCGATAATCAGAGCACACACAATACCATCCAGGACTGGGACTCCAAGTTTTTTCTGGAGAGGTTTATCCAATCCTGTCATCGCCGCACAGCCCAGCACGATCACTTCTGCTCTGTCCTCTTCGATCGCTAGCCGGGCAGTCTGGAAATATTTCTCCTCATCACTCAAATCGCTCATCTCTCCTAGAGGGGCTCTCACCGAGGCCAACGCATCCTGGAGATGATACTGCCTCGCCAGGAATTCTTTGTTCGGGATAGAATGAGTATTATCCGACACAACCGAGAAGCTATGCCCGAGCATCGAAGCCATCTTCATGGACGCTTCTCCGATGCCGACGACAGGCTTCTTTGTGCTTTCCTTTATCGTATCCAGAAGGGGATCGCTGTGACAAGCAATAATGAACGCATCGTATTTCTCTTCGTTCTCTCGCACGAGCTGGATCATTCCCGGAGCTGCTTTTATGGCATCCTCGTAGGTTTCTATGAACGCCGGCGCTCCGGGTGTGGGCTGACACACAGCATCGAATGCCCCTTGGGTAAATTCATCCGCTGTTTTCTGGATCGCCTTGGTTATGTCTAAATCGCTGTTTGGATTTATGATCAGAATTTTCATTTTATCCTCACTCATAGACGACCTCTTATCCCGTCATTTTGCCATTTTTACGTATTTTTTGGAAGAATCGACGACCAGACAGGCAAATTTATTCCTTTTAGATAGTAAATCCTTCATCAACACGAAGAAGACTCCATTCAATGCCAAGATGGCTATCAAGTTTGGGAGAGAACAGACTCCAACGGATATATTCGCAAACACCCATAGTCTGTCGACATCCGCAATACCTGCAAATAGGATCCCCGGCATTAAGTAGAACCATTTCAAGTATTTCATGGCTCCTTGACCGAATACGTCAATGGCCGCAGTTCGATAATAGATAAAGAAACCTATGAGTGTCGACAGACAGAAGGTTAAGGTCACAAGAGAGACGAATGCATTCGATAGAAAAGGCGGAAAAACCGAGGAGAACGCTTCGATAACCAACTCGATTCCAGATTCACCCCCTGATAAAACACCTGTCGAAAGAATGGCAAAAGAAGTGATCGTACAGATGATGATCGTATCGATAAAGACTTCAAAGGCCCCCCAGATTCCCTGCTGGAAAGGATGAGGGGTGTCGGCTGTCGCATGAGCCATGGGGGCTGTTCCCAGGCCAGCTTCATTCGAAAGCATGCCTCTGGCCATTGCCATTTTGAAGGCGGACGCCACAGATGCTCCAGCAAATCCCCCAAAGGCTGGCGCAGGAGCGAAGGCGTACTTGAATATGGTGGCGAACACTTCAGGGATTTTATGATAATTGATGAAGAGAATAGCGACTCCGCCTATGATGTACAAGACAGACATGGAAGGAACGAGCCTTTCACAGAACCGGCCGATCCGCCGAATGCCGCCTATGATCACAAAGGCAGCGATTATGGCCATGATCGCGATGGTGACATAAGGATTGAAGCTATAACTCCTCAAGAATGTCCTGCCGACTGTGTGAGATTGGAGAAGAGAAGCGCTCAAAACAGCATTGATGAATATTCCTACGCTGAACAGCTTGGCGAGAAAATTCCATCCCAGGNNGTCCGCCACTGAGATTGCCCTCTTTATCCGTATCCCGGTAATGGACGGCCAGGGTTATCTCCACAGTTTTGGTCATCATTCCCAGGAGAGACAGCACCCACATCCAGAATATTGCCCCAGGGCCTCCGATGGAAAGACCGGTGGCGATGCCGACAATATTCCCCATGCCCACCGTACTTGCCAGTGCAGTCGTGGTGGACTGAAAAGGAGTCATCCTACCCTTGTCCCTGCTCTCAGTCTGGGCGAATATCTTCCCGAATGTGTTGCTCCAGATAAAATTAAATTTTCTGAACTGGAAAAATCCGGATTTAACAGAAAGAAAAACAGCGACTAACGCGATGAAGACCATTGTCCATGGTCCCCACAGCACCCCGTCAATCTTGGTGGCGACGTCCAAAATTTTCTCAAGCAGCAACAGAGCGATTCCTTATTTTTTTATCTCATAAGAAGAACGGATGAACCATCTTTCACAGACCATTAATAATCTCGGACCAGAGCGCGGGCCTCGGAGACTGTTTCCATCATGGATTGACTTGTCACGGAGGGTGAGACTGCAACAAGTCTCAAAACCGTTTTTTCTTCGAGTTTTGTTATAGATAGCGAGCGTTCCCCACTCGAAATGATTCTCTCGTATATGTGTTCTTGCAACTGGTTCAGCTTTTCTTCAGGCAATCCTTCTGGAACAAGACGAAAACAGAGGATTCCTGTATCGGGCTGATGAGCGATTTCTATGTCGGTCTCACTTTCCAACTCCTCAGCCAATTCTCGGATGGCCTTGATCGGAGTCTCGAGTCTCCGAATAACACTTTTCATCCCCAGATGGCGTAGCGAAGTCACTAGAGACAGGGCCGCAAAGGGCCGGGTTGAAGGAGGCGATTTTAGCCCCGGATTCGGTCGAGGGTCGTCTCTCCGGTTGAAGTACTCACTGTAAATGGCCATACGGTTAAAATCTTCCTTCCTTTTCACAAAAAGAATAGAGCTCGGGATGGGAACTCCGAATTGTTTATGCGGATCCCAAGAGACTGAATCAGCCTGTTCCACTCCTGAAAAGAGGTTCTTCAACTCGGGAATCAGGCTGTAGGCTAGGCCATACGCCCCGTCCACGTGGAGCCATGTGTCGAGATCCCGGCAAATCTCAGCCGCAGGAAGGACCAGGTCAACAGATCCCGTTGAAGTCGTGCCTGCCGTGGCCACCACACAAAAGACATTTTTTATCTGTCTCATTTGTTCGATTGTCTCCTTCATGCGCTGCACATCCAGCCTACGATTCGTATCCACATCGAGAGGGACAAGGCACTCCTCCCCAAGTCCGAGTATCCGGACAGCGTGCTTCAAGGAAAAATGGGCATCACAGGAAGCGAGGACGCGAAGTTGCGTGGGGTCATCAAAACCGTTCAGCCCTTTCTGTGTCAAATCGAAACCACACTTTTCCGCCTTCCAATGGAGTGCCAGGTAGAGCGCTTCCTGGTTGGCATAGGTTCCAGAATACATGAACGTCGCATCTGAGTCTGCGCCCATTCCGAAGAGCCGACAGAGAGCCTGACAGCAGAGTTCCTCCAGCGCCGCTCCCCCTGGTGAGACCTGCCAGTTTGTCACGCCTTGATTATAAGCAAGAGCTATTTTGGCGCCCAGTTCTGCTCCCTCCTCAAGGAAAAAATTAAACAACGAATGAAAACCCGGATGGTCATACTGCATCAGGTGCGGAATGAGTCGGTCATTGATGAGCTCCTCAAGCGCTTGAAGGGAAAGGCCTTCCTCCTGAAAGTCAACGAGAGACTGCAAATCTTCATCAACCTTTTCTGGAGTGGCGCCTGAATATATGAGGCATTGATTTTTCTTTGGCATGGTCTATTCCTTTTTTTATATGAAAAAATATCTGTCGATTCTCATGGTCAAGGATGCGAGGAAAAATCGAGTGTGCGATGGAGATAGCGCCCTCTCCCCTTCCGGGCCAAACACTTCTCTCCATCAATGATGAGCTCTCCCCTTGAAAAGACTTTCTCGATTTTTCCGGTAATCTCGATGTCTTCATAGGCAGACCAATCAGAGGCCATGTGAAGAGTTGCACAGTTCATGGTCCATCTCACTTCGGGATCAAAGAGAACAATATCCGCATCTGCGCCAGGAGCCAGGCTTCCTTTTTGAGGAGTCAGACCAAAGAGCCTGGCCGGGGCAGTCGAGACAAGCTCCACAAATCGTGGAAGGGATAATCCCCTCTTGGTGACTCCCTCAGAGTAAATTATGGAGAGACGCGTCTCGATTCCGGGGATTCCGTTGGGGCATCTATCAAAACGCTCAGCTCCGTAGAGCTTGGCTTCCCATGAATAGGCCGCGTCATCTGAAGTGACCATAGAAATGCGACCGTCTTTGATCCCGTCCCAGAGGCGTTCCTGGACAGTTTGACTTCTCAAGGGAGGAGAGCATATCCATTTTATGCCATCTTCCCGCTCGAGCATTTTTTCCGTGAATATCAAGTAATGCGTACAGGTCTCGGCAAAAACATCAAACCCCTCTCGCTGTGCCCTATTGACAAGTTCAATCCCATTATCGGTGGCCATGTGAACGATGAAGAGGCGGCCATCTGTTTCTTGTACCAGCTGAATGCAGCGGCGGATGGCCAGGTTTTCCGCCTCCGGAGGTCTGCTTCGGGCATGATAGATGGGCTGAGTCATGCCTTCGTCGATCATCCGGGGGACGTTTTCTTCGATCGTATCGTTGTCTTCAGCATGCACCATCAGCATTCCTCCGGCCTTCCGGAGGCTTTCCAATATTCGCTTCAAATCCCCATCCTCGACCATGAGCCCTTCTTCTCGATAAGTCATGTAACACTTAATCGTCGGTGCTCCCTGTTCAACAACTCGAGGAATCTCCTCGAGTGTTTCTGGCGTTAGCTGGGTGATGACTGGATGAATTCCCCAGTCGACCAGTGCATTCCCCTCTGCTTCGGCTTTTTTACTCTCGAGTGCATCTTGCAACGACTTGCCTGGAGCTTGATTCGCAAAGTCGACAATGCTGGTTACGCCACCATGAGCAGCAGCCAGAGTGCCTCTATGGAAATCGTGTACACTCACAGTGTTCATGAAATAGTCATTGAAATGGACATGCGTGTCGACAGCCCCAGGAAGAACAAGCCGCCCTTCTGCATCGACCACTGTGTCCGCCTTGATGTCCGACAAGTCTCCCACAGAAGCAATCTGCTCACCCTGAATCAGCACATCCTGCTGTGAGGCCTCTTGATTGGAGACAACTATCCCCCCTCGGATTAGAGTTGTTTTCAGTGCCTTCACCCTATTTTATTCCGGTAATTGAGAAAAATCATAGCATCCAGAATAACCGAAGTCAAAAAAACAAAATGGGGACGTTCCCCAAGGTACCACCTTAGCTCAATAAGCTCATCTGCAATGGAAAAATGAAAATGGGTCAAGCCACTTTTAAAAAGGGGGACAGGCTACTTTATTCGGGAGCTATCCCTTTCAGTCCTTTTTAAGGAAGATAGGGGCTATCCCCTTTTTTCTTTGGCTGTCCCCTTTTTTTCTTTTTCTTCCTTTTTGTTGAGCTAAGGTGGTACCTTGGGGAACGTCCCCTTATTGTTGTATTGACATTTTAGGTGGAGCTTATTAATCTTATCCTACATTTTCTAACAAAAAGGAGGAGGTATGAGGAAAAACATTTTAACACTGCTCGGAATTTTATTGTGCCTGGTTTTTGTTTTCGCGGATAAGAATAGCGCTGCAGGACAGGCCGGACAACAAACCATAACGACGAACAAAGACAAACTGCTGACGCTTGCGGTCCAAGGTGAGATCGCGCCCGCTGAGCCTGAAAGGTCATACACCACAACCTGGGATGGAAAACCCAAGATGGCGATTGGAATCGGTGGCATCAATTATAACCTAAAAATTGGCGAGAAAGTATTCGGATGGGCCTCTGGAGACAGGGCCACCATGGGTGTCGCCACAGTCGGAGCTGGCTCAGACCGAGCGAGAACTTCCTGGCTCAACTTCACATCCATTGGGAACGAAGTCAAGCTTTTAAACGGCGATGCCAAGGGAGCAAAAGGCCTGATCATCGGGAAATTCAGGAGTTATGTGCTGGTTCACTTTGATGACACTGTCTTGGACAAACTCGCCATAGGCAACAAAATTCATGTCAAAGCCAGAGGAGTGGGCCTCGAGATAAACGGATTCAAGGATGTCTTCGTTCATGGCGTTATTCCTGAGATCCTGGAAAAGCTTGTCACTCCAACCCGGGATGGAAAGCTTGAAGTGCCTGTTGTTAAAGAGATACCCGGTGAGCTTGCCGGGCAGGGTTCGGGTGGAGGAAGCCTCTCAGGCAACTGGCATGTCCAGACCTGCTATCCCCCGGATATCAAGAAGTACGGATTGGATGAGCTGCGGTTCGGGGATCTCGTTCTTCTCAAAGATATCCAGACCGATTATGGAAAAGGTTACTTCAAAGGGGGCGCAACAGTTGGTGTTGTCTGCAGTGGACCGAGTGACATCTCGGGTCTGGGTATTGGCGTGACACCGATCCTCTCCACACGATTCGGAAAACTCAAAGCCCGCATTGATCCCACATCCAACATCGGCAAGTATCTCGGCATAAAAATGAAGAAGTCCCCTCCGTCCACAACGAAAGCGGCTCTACAGACCAATAAGGATAAGCTCATCATGACTGCTGTTGAAGCAGTTGTGCAGCCAGCCGGGAGCAGGGGGTACTCGACGACCTACGACGGCAAGCCCAAACTCAGCCTAGGAACGGCCTCGATCAACTACACCGTTTCACTCGGAGACTCAACTTATGGCTGGGCGAACGCAGACCATGTCGAGCCCGACGTCACTATTCAGGGTCGCGATGAATCGTCACCCAGCCGGTGTGCAATAGCTATTCTCGGGTGTATCGGCAATGAAGCGAGAGTCATCTCTGGTGAGGCCAAGGGAGCCAAAGGCTTCTACATCGGCAGGCATGCGGGATCAGATGACCTTGCTTGGTTTCCTCAAGATGTTCTCGAAAAACTCACTATAGACGATAAAATTCAGGTCAAAGCCCGAGGCATTGGACTCAAAATTGAAGGATTCGAAGATGTCAGAGTGAATAAGCTTTCCCCTGAACTCCTGGAAAACATGGGCATAACCATAAAAGGAGACACACTCGTTATCCCTGTTGTCATGGAGGTTCCGGGGCATATCATGGGCTCAGGAATGGGGGGTCCGTTCATTGAATACATTGACTACGATATTCAGACTACATGCCCGGAAATCGTTGAGGAATACAATCTGAAAAAACTCAAGCTCGGAGACCTCGTGGCGATCAAGGACCATTACGATTTCTACGGACGCGGAAGATATGAAGGCGCTGTGACCATAGGTGTCTGCATCCACGGATTTAGCGACTATGCCGGACATGGCCCAGGTTTGAATCCGGTTTTGAGTGCCCTGCCAGGCAAGATAAAAACGAAGATAGACCCCCACGCGAACGTGGCCTACTATCTGGGAATCAGAACGAAACCGCGTCAGTAAAATCATAAAAATCACACGCATTTTCGTTCTTAAAGCCTTGGCGAGAGACGAGCTGAAAGGAAGTCAACCTCCCCTTATTCGGCAAACATTGTCTTTTTAAAGGAGATTGGAAAATGGCTGTTCTGAATCGGCGTGATTTTATCAAAGCTATGGGAATGGGAGCGGCTGGCCTTGCATTCCAGGCGTGTGGAAGTGAGAAGGGGGAAAAAGAAGTCACAGGTCTTAGTGAAATTCCGAATGTTTTATTTGTCGCGATCGATGACCTCAACGATTGGATCGAGCCCCTAGGCGGCCACCCTCAGTCCAAAACTCCAAACTTGACGCGCTTAGCCAAACAAGCCGTGAATTTCACCAATTGTTTCTGTGCGTCTGCAGCATGCAACCCATCCCGAACAGCTCTATTGACAGGAATTCACACCTATAATTCAGGCATGTACTCCAATTATCAAATCTGGAGAGAAGTTCTTCCCCGTGTCCAAACCCTCCCCAAATACTTCAGTCAACACGGCTACTGGTCAGGTGGCGCCGGAAAAATTTTCCATAACAACATGCCAGACCCTCGGTCCTGGGATGATTATTATCCCTCTAAAGAAAAACACATGCCCGATTACTTCCGGCCAAAACCCGGACAAACAGTGAACATGCCGTATTTTCCGAATATGTATCGAGACTTTGACTGGTCTCCCATCGAGATTCCTGATGAACAAACCGGGGATTTCAAATCAGTCAATTGGGTCATCAGCCAGCTCCAGAAAGCGCACTCCAAACCCTTTTTCCTCGCCTGTGGTATCTATCGTCCGCATGTGCCCTGGTACGTGCCTCAAAAGTATTTTGACATGTTTCCTCTAGAGACAATCCGTTTGCCTAAAGTGTTAGAGAACGACCTGGATGATGTGGGCGAGAGGGCTCGAGAAATCGCCTATCGCGGCGGGAATTATCATAAACATATCATCAAAGCTGGACAGTGGAAAAAGGCTGTCCAGGGATATCTCGCTTCTTCGACTTTTGCCGATACGTTGCTTGGGAAGCTCTTGGATGCGCTCGAAAAGAGTGCCTATGCGAATAACACGATAGTCGTTGTCTGGTCTGACCATGGCTGGCAGTTGGGCGAGAAAGAACACTGGAGAAAATTTGCTCTCTGGGAAAATGTCCTCAGAAGCGTGATGATGATCAAAGCCCCCAAAGGGACGCCCGGGTTGCCAGAAGGTTCAGAGAGAGGGGGACAGTGTGAGAGGATAACATCTCTGGTCGATATCTTCCCCACTCTGATCGAGTTATGCGGATTACCTCCGAAGCGAGGACTTGACGGACACAGTCTCGTCCCCTTGCTCCGGAATCCTCATGAGGAATGGCCCTATCCAGCCATCTCTACATACGACTTTTCTGAATTTTCAGTCCGCACAGAGAGGTGGCGATACACTCGTTACATCGATGACAGTGAGGAATTATACGACCACAACATGGATCCGGAAGAATGGGCTAACCTCGCTCAAAACCCGGAGTATGCGAAAATCAAAAAACAACTAATCCAGCACATTCCCAAGAATCCAGCCCCCTTAAAAGAGACATCGTACGAACTCATGCCCCATCATCTACCTCCATTTAAAAGTAAGGAAGAATATATCGCCTGGAAAGCCAGAAGAAAAAAATAACTTTACCTGTATGAAGTGAAGAGGGGTAAATCTTTGTTTCTGATTTCTGGAATTGGGAATAAGATTCCTTTCTAAAGAAATCCTTTTTACGAGATTGCCACGCTTCGCTCGCAATGACATGAAGTGAGATTGACGCGCTTCGCTCGCAATGACACCCTTCAGGTTGAGATTGCCACACTCCGTTCACAATGAAATGAAGGTGTGATAGCAGAGCTTTGTTCGAAATGATATGAAGTGAGATTGGCGTATTTCGTTCACAACGACGCATTCATCTCAAATACTATATGTAGAAAACAATAATTAAGAACTGAGCATTAGCACCCGCCTCGCTCGTTAGCCGCGGATGGTCCATTTGATCATGTTGGATAGCTTTGGAGCGCCTCCCTGCATCAGGATACCGACTCGAAAGATCCGTCCCCCCACCCAGATGGCGAAAGCGGTAAATAAGACCACACCGACAAGCCCAACCCAAGGCTGCCAGGCAGGAATACCCGCGGGAGCCGCTTTCCTGATAAGCATCAGCATCGGGGTAAACGGCGGGAAAAATGACATCCAGGTGGCAAATCCGCTAGTCGGCTCCATCAAGACCGGCATGAAGACAAACATCGGAAAAAACACAGGAAACATGGCCGGAAACGTCAGGTTTTGCGCGTCTTTGGGATCATTGCAGGTCGAGCCCAGAGCGGCTAACCAAGATCCCACCATGACTATCTCTAGCACTAAAAAAGCAAAAAACCAGGGAATCACATGATAGGGAATGATGTCATTCAAACCGATTCTTCCGAGAAAGAAAACACCACCGATCACATAAACCAAAGCTCCGGTCAGTGACACAGCCAGGCCTCCCAAGACTTTTCCGGCCATGAACTCATGAGGTTTTAAGCTTCCCAGGAGGACTTCCGCAATTCTCTGTGTCTTTTCTTCGAAGGTGCTTTGTAGAAGCGGCATGGCGCCCATCATGATCATCATGAACATCAGGAAGAAAACCACAATCGGCACAAAGATAGCCTCCTCCTCGCTTGTCTTTCTGGCTTCCTGGATCTCCCCGGTTTCCTCATCCACAGATAAAAGTCCCATGGGTTCAACCTGAAGCCAGGTCATGATTTCATTTGCCTTGGACTCATCCACACCCGCTTCCGTCAAACGGACCCTGCGCAGATAAGGATTGATCGTGTTGTTCAGCCAGTTACGGACATTGTCCATGGGTGCGTTCTTGGCATGGTATTTGATGCGGAATGTGCTCTGTTCCCCTCTCGGATAAAGGACATTCGGGCCAATTTCGAGAAAGGCGTGGAGATCTCCACTGCGGATGCGGTTTGAAAGCTGCAGTCTTTGTGCTCGAGGATCATTCTTGTCAGGTTCGACTCTATCAAGAACATATGCGGGCTGTATCTTCTTTCCGGTTTCCTTATCATACACGGCGGCCTTATTCCGCTCATCCACCGCTTTTAAAAGCATGTCCATCAGCGCTCCTGAATGATCCAGAACAACCACACGCTTGTCCGTTGTATCCACCTGGCCTCGCAAAAGATACATGGCAATCGCACTTCCTCCCATCAGTACGGGCATCAGAACCAGCATGATGATGAATCCTTTTGTTTTAACCGCGGCCAGGTATTCCCTTTTCACTAACCTGAATGTTCTACGCATCGGTCTCCTCCTTGGCTTCGGGCCCGGCAATCCTGAGGAAAATGTCGTACAGCGTCGGCTTGGCCATCTCAAAACTGAAGACACGTGTCCGGGACATGATCTCGGAAAGAATTTTTTGATGGTCATTTTCCTGTGCGATACGCAATTCCTGGAGCTGACCGAAATCCGTGATTTTATCCACACCGTCCAAGTTTTTCAATTTTGAAATTCCGCCTTCTGTTCGAATCCGGAGAGTATCACTACCGTATTTATCCTGGATCGAGACCAGTGTCCCATCCAGGACCTTTTTCCCTTTGAATATCATAAAAATGAAATCACACATCTTCTCAGCCACATTCATATCATGAGTGCTGAAAATCACTGTGGCTCCTTGATTCCGGAGGTCGAGCACTGCATTCTTGATCTCTTCCACGTTGACCGGGTCCAATCCGGTAAACGGCTCGTCCAGGATGATCAACTCGGGCTGGGAAACGATGGTCGATATAAACTGGACCTTCTGTCCCATTCCCTTGCTGAGTGTCTCGATCTTCTTGTCGGCCCAGTCGCTGAGGTCCAGCCTCTCGAGCCAATAGTCCACTTNNACCCGATGCGGTCACTGGTGGCGCCATGCATCTTTTCCTCGAATATCCGGATCTTGCCGGAATCTGGATAAAAGATGTTCATGATCATCCGCAAAGTCGTGGTTTTCCCGGAGCCGTTGGGGCCGATAAACCCATAAATACTTCCTTGAGGAACATTCAGGGATAAATCATCTACTGCCCTGACTTTGCCAAAGGTTTTCGTGATATTTTCAATCTCGACGACATTCATTTGTTCCACTCCTAAAAGATTGTCGATAGCAGTCTCCAATATAAGATTTAATGACTCAGAAATATACTTTCATAAAGATAACTCCAATAGATGAAGCTATCATTAAAAAAAGTGAGATGGACCAAATCGTGTGCAAAGCATCGATTTTTCCAGTCTCTTTAAGTGTTATATCTTTGTATTGATTCACATACTTCCAAATTAAAACTTTTATTAGCCAGTAATTTATTTTAATTTTCCTTTTTTCAAGAAAATTGACCATCAAAATAGAACATACAAGATAAACGATAAACGAACAAGCGGCTAGAATTGCGGCGATATAAACCAAATCCATTTTACCCTTATATTATATATACTGATATTTTTTATAAATGATTCAATATTCAATTGCTGGCGTCTATTTTTTTCGGGCGTAGATGAGTTTGTACATGGCAGGAACAACGACAAGAGTCAGGATCGTGGCAAAGGATAACCCGAAGATGATGGTCATAACCAGGGGATTCCAGAAAACAGGGCTGTCACCGCCGAAGTAGAACTGTGGCCTCAATTCACTGAATAGAGTCATGAAATTTATGTTTATGCCGATGGCAAGAGGGAAAAGCCCCAGTATTGTGGAAAGCGCTGTCAAAAGGACGGGAGTTAATCGTGTGGCCCCAGCCTGGACGATGGCTTCAATCTTGTCCATACCGCTGTCAATCAGTTTATCCGTGTAGTCAACAATAATGATCGCATTTTTGACAACAATCCCGGCCACCGCTATGATCCCCATTCCCGTCATCACGACTGAGATATCCATACCAAATATCGCAAAGCCTAGAAAGACACCGGTTAAGCTGAATAGGATCTGAAGAATGATGATCAGCGGCTTGGAGAGAGAATTGAACTGTGCGACCAGTATGATCAAAATAAGAGCCGCGGCAATGAAAAGAGCTCTAATCATAAAGCTACCGACCTCCGCTTGCATATCCTGTTCGCCCGTGAACTTGACCGTATAACCATCTTTCAATTCAAATTGAGGAAGCGCTCTGCTGATCTGACGAATAATCTCGTTGGCATTGTACCCGAAAAGCACGTTGGAGAACAGAGTGATCACCCTCTTGTTATCCAGTCGAGTGATTCCGCCGTAGCTTGTCCGGTTGGTTACATGAGCAAAGGAGGAAATCGGAATTTTTTTTGGCCCGTTGTTTCCACCGGGAACCATAATTGTCTGGCTAAGCAGGACATCTATGTCATTCCGATATTTTTCATCCAACCGCACCATAACCGGATACTCCTCCTCTCCGTCTTTGAACTTAGAGACCTCTGTCCCATAAATAGCTGTACGCAGAGCCATCCCCACCTGAGCGGTACTGATTCCCAGCCTGTTGGCCTTCTCTCTGTCAATATTCAGGATGAGCTCTGGCTTGCTGACCTCCATGCTGGACTTTAACTCCTCAATTCCTCGAATGTCTAATGACTGAATGAATTCTTCCAGTCTGTTAGTTATGCTGACCAGTTCGTCAATATCGTCTCCACTGATTTCCATGTTGATGGGATACCCGGTGGGAGGCCCCATCATCTCCTCATCAATACGGATTTTGGCTCCAGCGATTCCACTCAATTCCCCGCGCAGTTGACTCAGATACCCCCGTGTGGATATCCCGGTCCTGAATTTATACTCCACAAAAGAAATAGTGACCTTAGCCAGCTTATCCTGAGAAAAGCGTTCAAAAAATCCGGCTCCTGCATTCGAAGCCACGTTGGAAACCACGGATTCCACATCGGGATTGTCGCGGCCGATAACTCTGTAAATCTTTTCTTCGACCTGCTTACATATATCATTCGTCACATCGATATGAGTGCCTTCGGGCATAGTGATGTATACCTGGAGATTATTCGGGTCGCCACTGGGGAAAAACACAACCCTTGGCATTCTGATTCCCAGAAGGATGAGGGATAGGAAAAGAAGAACAACGATCCCGGCAATAAGCCCATACGGACGTTTTCCTCTGAGGAAAAAAGTCAGAGTTTTCCTGTATCCTTTCTTCATTCGGGGAAGGACATAACTCTGGAATTTGGCGATCAGGTAATGTATGACAAACTTGGACAACAAATAGAGGATGATTCCGAACGCCAGAAGATTGGCCAGAAGCATCTTCCCCGCCGCATAAAAAACCATGGCCAAGACAATAGCCGCTGATAGGATGAGGATTCTTTTCAAGCCGAACTTCGCGCGGACTCTTTTTGTGTCGTCATTGGAAGGTCTTTTCATGAAAGAAACGGCAAAAACTGGATTGATCATGTACGCCACCAGCATGGAAGCCGTCAGTGTGATGATGACAGTGATAGGGAGAAAGGACATAAATTTTCCCGGAATTCCAGGCATAAAGATAAGAGTAAAGAAGGGAGCCATGGTCGTCAGTGTGCCTGTGAAAACGGCCATGGCGACTTCCCCGACTCCCCGTCTTGAAGCGGCAGCGATAGAGAGGTCCGGAGTAGTCGTGAAATGACGGTAGACGTTTTCCACGACGACAATCGAGTTATCCACGACTATTCCCAGAACAAGGATGAAGGACATGAGAACAACCATGTTCATGGTGAACCCGACAACAGGAATAAAAATGAAAGCGATAACAATGGACATCGGGATGGCAATCCCCACGAACAGGGCATTTGTCTCCCCCATGAAAAACATAAGGACAAAAACGACAACGATAAACCCGAGGATCACCGTATTGAACAGATCATTTACGGTATTTTTCGTTTGAGTGCTGGAGTCCCCTGTCATGGTGATGATCAAGTTCTCAGGGGCAGTCTGTTGGTATTCGTTCACAATATCCTTGATCTTATCGACCGCATAGATCAGATTTTTTCCGCTTTTTTTAATCACATTGATCGTGACCACATCCTGGGTGTTCAAACGCGAATAACTCCCTCTGTCCGCATACCCGTCCACGACCTCGGCAATCTCTCTTAAATAAATTCCTTCTCTCAACTGGATATTCTTGATCTGGTTGATGTTCTCAAATTCACCGACTACCCTGAGGTTTCTCCGAATGCCATCCGTATCAACCTGTCCTCCGGAAATGGTGAGATTCTCAGAGGCGACGGCATTCTGGATGATAAAAAAGGAAAGGTCTGCGGCCTGCATCTTATAGAGATCGACATTGATCTGGATCTCCCGGTCCAGAGCCCCCACGATATCCGCGCGAGTGATTTCCTCCAGACCTTCAATCTCATCCTGAAGGTCCTCAGCTATCTTTTTTAACTTCACCAATCCTAGGTCACCGGAAAGGTTGATAAACAGGATCGGAATCTCAGAGAGATCGATCCGGGTGACCTCGGGCTCGCTGAAAAGGTCAGAAGGAAGCTCTGACCGGGCATCATCAACGGCTTGCCTCACGTCAAGATACGCCTGCATCTCATCGGCGGTCAGCTCAAATTCGATAAAAATGGAAGAAAAATCCTGGATCGAATTACTGTTGATGTGTTTGACACCGTCGATTCCTTTGAGTTGCTTTTCTATAGGCCGGGTGATGAGGTTTTCCATGTCAGCCGGTGATGTTCCAGGATGGATGGTGCTGACCATGAAATAGGGAAAAACGATTTCAGGAAATCTCTCTTTGGGAGTCGCATCGTACTGCATAAACCCGAATATCACCAGAATCACTGTGAATATGTATATGGTTGTCTTATTCGCCACCGATAGGTTTGTTAATTTGAATTCTCCAAATTTCATTTTCTGTCCATTTCTTTATTAAATGTGAGGCCCTTTCTTGAAAGGTTTATTTTATACCTGAAACCACTGCCAGCTTTTGACCGTCGGCCAGATTCTGGTACCCGAACGTCACCACATGCTCACCCTCTTGAAGCCCGGAGAGAACCTCGGTCCGGTCGTCATAGCTGTATCCAGTCTTGACCGGTCTCCGTCGAGCAATCCAGTTCCCGTCTAGAGGCTCGGCCACAAAAATAAACTGTTCCTGCCCTGTCTCTTGAACGATGTTCAGCGGAACGATCAACGCATCCAGATTTGTGTAATCATTGATTGTTAAAACCGACAGCATGTTCGGCTTGATTCCGGTTTCGGATCGGGGAATCTTTAATTCGATCTGGAAAGTGCGGTTATTCGGGTCGATGACTTGGGAGACAGCATTGACCCGAAGATCGAACTCTCTCTCGGTCACTGGTATCTCCACATGCACAAAATCATTCTTTTTGATCCGCGAAATGTGTATCTCAGAAAGATCAACTTTAATCTTCAGATTGGACAGCTGCACGATTCGAACGGCGCCCATTCCCACGGCCGCCATCTCTCCTTCTTTGATCAGGACCTCATCGACTGTTCCGGATAAAGGCGCAAAAATTTTCGTCATTTTGTATTGTTCCTCTAAAGTCGCCAATTTTTTTTCCAGACCTTCTTTGTTGTTTTTGGCTTGAAGGAACTCGATTTCACTGCCGATATTCTTGTTCCACAGCCTTTGCTGCCTTTCAAAAATTGTATTGGCAAGCATCAATCCATTCTCCACTTCAGCAATACTACTTTCCAGAATAGCCCCATCCAGTTCAACCAGAAGCTGACCTCTGTTGACTTTATCACCGGCTTGGGCATGAATCCTTTTAACAACTCCAGAAGACTGTGGAGCCACCAGAATGTTGTTGTCTGATTCAACGGTGCCCTGCACCTGTATAAAATGTCGAAAGGTTCCTTTTTCCACCGGTGAAATCTCAACATTCATAACCTTTTCGCGCTTTGCGACAGGATTGGCTTTTTGAGCGATTTCCTGTTTCAGCTTCTCGATTTTTTCCGTCAAGGCTTCTCTCTGCCTTTCCAATCGCGCCAGCTGCGCCTCTTCACTCGGAGGGCCGCAGGCGGTAAGAATCAATCCTATTCCCATTAGAGTCAAGTATTTGTAATTTTTCATGGTCATTCGTCCTTTGTTTGCATTGTTTGATAGTTACTATTCAGCCTGTCCAATTTATTCTTTGCTGTCAGAAGTCCGGACATGGCTTGAATGAAATCGGACTGCGCCACCAGGTATTTGTCATTCGACTGGGTCAAATCCAGGCTAGAGACGACTCCTTCATTATATTTAAACAATGTTCTGTCGTATACTTTTTTGGATAATTCCACATTTTCCTTGGTATTCATATAATTCTCATACGCGGAATCTAAGGCCGATCTGGCACTGGCCGCTTCCACGGCTAAACCCTGAGAGGCTTGCAATTTCGCGTTCTGGGCCTGTTCCAAGGCAATATGGGCCTGAGCGACTTTGGCTTTCTGTACACCGCTCCTGAATACCGGGATACTGATATTTAAACCTAAAACCTGGGTGCGGAACCAATCTTCTTTAAAGTTAAAAAAAGTGAACTCGTCACGGAATGCATTCAATTGGAACGTATAAAATGCCGAAATCGTGGGATAATATTGAGCTTTTTCGTTCTTCAGGGCCATTTCCGAAAGCTTTTCCTGTGTTTCAAGCAGTCTGTAGTCAATATTTTGCTCAAGATCAAATTCGACATCCCCTGTTCCCGAGATATCAATCTGCTGAATAATGTCTTCCAGTCTGTCCTTGAGCACAATTTGTTCGTCTAGGTCCAATCCCATCTGAAACTTCAAAAGTTGATATCCGACCTCCTTCTGTCTGACGATCGTCTGCAGGCTGTTTTTTAATTTTATCACTGATATCTGGACAAGATCAGCATCTGTTTCAGCGACAAAACCCTCCTTGTAGCGCTCCCGGATCTCATAATGGGTCTTCTCCAGGTTCTCGATATTCGAAATCAGAATCTTTTCACTCTCTTCAGCGACCAGGATCAAATAATAGGTGTTGGTGACCGTCTCCAGAATATCCAACTTCGTTCTCTCATGATTCTGGTCCGCCAGTTGACGGTAAATCTTCGATGCTTTGAGGCCGACGATATAACTCCCGTTGAAAACAAGCTGGTTTAAGACAAAGTTAACACTCGCATTGTGCTGGGTGCCAAATTGGACCGGGATCTTTTCGTCAAACTTTCCCTCAAAGAAATTCGGTATCAACACGGTCGCCAGCTCGAGATTATTCATGTAGTCAACAGTGGAATAAAGCTGGGGAAATCCTGTCAATACGGTTTCCCTCATTTTCTTTCGAGCTACCAGGATATCCAGCCGAGACCTCTGAGAATCATAACTGTGCTCGACCGCATACTTCTGGGCCGCTTGAAGGCTGAATTCTCGTCCGGCTGCACTCTGGGCATGGATGCGATTGGAGAAGAATCCTGCAGTTATGATCCACATAACTGTGATCAACAGAAAACTCCACCATCTCCGATTGGACTTCGTTATCATTGGCTTTCGCATGATTTCTTCCTTTTGTGAATCTGAATGATTGTCATTGGACCAATCCTTTTGATAGAAATCTGTATTCCTAATAACCTTAGACTCCATTCCTTAATAAATTTAGAATCTTTTAGGATTTAGCTTGATAAATGGCTTGTGGTGAAAGAGAAAGATTTCGCTTAAACCTAAAGGAAATTTAAAACTCGATGTTCATAAATTTCTGCAAGTCTGCGCTATTCTCTCCCTTCCCAACCATGGCTTTGGCATTGCACGGCTTCATAACAGCGATACATTCACACTAAGCCAGAACCCAAAAATTGACCTTTCAATATACCACTTGCGGCTGCAAAAGAAAAGCCCTGTTTCTAACCTGGGTTATTCATGAGTCGAGGTTGCCGCTAATGCGAGGCGTTTAGGGTCAGGCTTTGTCGTGAAGAGATGTTCGGTGCAAAACGTAATCCTTTTTCTCATCATGAGGATAAAGCCTGACCCTGGCTGTGGTCGTCCACCGCTCTTGTGATGTAACGAAGTAGATGCGGTAAGATCGGCTCGCCCGGAGGGGAAAAGATGCCGTCTTTAAGAAAATGGAGACTGTCCCTTTCAGTCCTTGTTTTAAAGAAGATAGGGACTATCCCCTTTTTAAATGAATAAGGTGTCGGCAGATTTTATGAATAATTCAGGTTAGCTGATTCTGTTAAAAATCGGGTGACTCGCGGTTGATTATTGTCAACTCTCCTTTCAGGTCAATGCCCTCACCTGATATTTGAATCTCATAGGTCCCTGCCCGCGCGAATCTATAATACTGGATGAAATAGGGCTGCGGACTGTCCACTTTTTCTCTTACCAGGTCCCATCTATACTGATTGAAGCCTTTCTTGGCCTTGTGCGCAATCGACCAGATGACTTCCCCTCTTTTGTTTATCACTTTGATTGTCACCTCGGCCTCATTCATAAGGTAAAAGGTTATCGGAACCTTTTCCATGGTGCTGTATTTCGGGTCACGGTGGGTATCCTTGATCCAGGGCAAGCGGGCCACAGGAGTTTCAAAAAGAATGTCTTTTGTCGGCTCCCCGTTTTTAAACGCCCGCTGAATCGGCTGGATATTCATCCTGTATATTCCCCGACCATGAGTTCCTGCCACTAGGTCCATTTCCCTCTCTTGGATGACCAAATCGGAAATGGCTGTGGCCGCCATACTCGGTCCCAGCAAAGACCAGCTTTGTCCACGGTCTGTCGATACGTAAACGCCTCTATACAGGCCAACGTAGAGGATATTTTCGTTCACAGGATCTTCCAGGACGACATAGGCGACCTCATCGGGCAGGTTGGATGTGATCGATTTCCAGGTCTTCCCATAGTCTTCAGAGACAAAAAGGTAATTCTTCAGGTCATCATCATTGATACCTGGCACCGCAACATAGACTCGGGGCAGACTGAAACGAGAAGGACAAATGCTCCGGATGTATCTGTTGGGAAGCCCCTCAGAATGTTCGATCCATTCTAGGCCGTCATTATGAGTGACCCAGAAAGCGCCTTTATCCGTTCCCGCATACAGAAGTCCTGGCTCTAAGAGGGATTCAGCGATTGCGCCCATGGCAGAGGATCTTTTGGCCGCATGGGCTGACTGCGATAAATCAGGACTGATCAGCCTCCAGGAATCACCTCTGTTCAGGCTTTTAAAAACATAGTTGCCGGCATGATAGAGCGTCAGATGATTGTGTGGAGAGATGATGTACGGGGCCACGAACGTGTAGGCTAAACTTCCTTCCTGACCTTTAGGCAGCCGGGGGCGTATTCCCACAGAACGGCCCGCCTTCATATCTTTTCGACGGATTCCTCCATACTGGCTCGAAAAATAGACGGTATTCGGGTCTTCCGGATCTGGAATCGTGACGCAGCCGTCACCCCCTGACCAGGCATCCAACCAGACGTATTCCCATCCATCTGCGTATACTGGATTCCATTCTTTGGCTGGGCCGTACACGGATGAGTCATCCTGAGTCCCCCCATACACGGTATAAGGATTCTGATTATCAACAGATATATCATAGAATTCTCCGGCCGGGAGATTATTGTAATGCATCCAGGATTTTCCCTTGTCATAACTGACGAAAAAACCCCCGTCATTGCCCAAAGCCAGATGACTGGAATTAAGAGGATTGACCCAGAGCTCACAATGGTCAAGATGCAGCACTTCAGACGCGTTCGGAAAAAGGTGGAATATATCTCCGCCAATCAGTTGAAACGTCTTTCCACCATTCGCGCTGTGTGCCACTCGCACGCCCAGGGCAAAAACCTCGTCATCGTTCTGGGGGCTCACATAGCAGTCGGTGAAATACCATCCGATGCGGGAGAAGATATGAAGGTCTTCCTTATGAGTTCTTGTCCAGCTTTTCCCTCCATCAACAGTGCGGTACACCTCAGCAGCCTGTCTCTTGTCTTTATTCAGGTTGTCCACCAGAGCATAGGCCTTATCAGGATTTGACCAGGATACAGCCAGACCGATGCGCCCAGTTCGTGGGCCGTCAGGCAAACCGCCCTTCATCCTGGTCCATGTTTTTCCGCCGTCCGTACTCCTATACACTCCGCTCTCTTTCCCGAATATTCCGGGATTGTTTTCCCACATGGAAGCGTAGATTATATCTGGATTGGATGGCGCGATAACCACATCGTTGGCCCCTGTACGTTCGTTGATATACAAGACATGCTCCCACGTTTTACCTCCATCTACAGTCCTATAAACCCCGCGGTTTGTGTTGGTCGACCAGAAATGGCCCTGCACCGCCACGATAACTCTATCCGGGTTTTTCGGATGTACGGCAATCTCACCGATATGGAAGGAATCATGAAGCCCCATGTTTCTCCACGTCTGCCCTCCATCATCAGAACGAAACACACCGGTGCCCGGCATGGTGAAATTCCTCGCTTTCTTAAGACTTTCTCCGGAGCCAAGCCAGATAATATCGGAATTTGAAGGGGCCAGTGCAATATCACCGATACCCAATGCGGACTGATTCTCAAAAATAGGCTTCCAGGCGAGACCATGGTTTATGGTCTTCCACAGGTTACCCGAGCCAAAAGCCACATACATCGTTCCTGGCCGGGCCGGATCACACTGGACAGCCTCGACTCTTGCCGAATTCATAACCGGCCCGATGGAGATCCATTCCATGCCGAATTCTGACTCTTTTTTCAGCTTTAAATACTGTTCCCACGAATCAAGAAGAGGGCTCCTCTTTTCCTGGGCCATGATGAAAAGGCAAGTTCCTGCACAAAAAAAGATAAACGCAAACGTGAGTAATGATTTAATTTTCATCAGTTAAGATCCTTTAAATAGATTTGAAATAAACTTTATTGATTTCTTCCATTTAGTGTGAGTTAGGTGAAAAACAGTTAACTTATAAGAGCATTCAGGAATGGATGAAGCGACATCGGAAGATTTAGCTTTCCCGAGTCGACCTTGAGGGAACCCGACAGAGTCGGGCCCGAGGACTGTTTGAGCACGATATAATACATCGGGTGGCGCTAAGTATGAGTTGGGGATTTCCGAGCGTGAGATTTGATAAANNAGATTTGATAAACACGCGGAGTTCCACAGGGCCGAGAAGGTTGATGAGGGAATAGCGTGAAAAATCTGACTGGAGCGAGGACATTCCTGAATGCTATCTGATCATTTACCCATACTAAATGGAAGAGAACTAAGCTATTTAACATTATTTCATTTTATCCAGAACTCGCTGCAATCTTCGGCGGACGGCAGCAATCTTTGTATCCCGGTTATCCGAAAGAGGAGATCTCTCTATCGGATCAGCGTGGAGATCATACAATCGGCCATCATCATAAAGCTTCCATCTCTTATCCCGGACAAAACGGCAGGGTTTCCAGTTACTCCAGCGGGGATCATAATGACAGAATACCCATTCTCTGGGCGAGGCCCTCTCCCCTTTTATTTGAGTTAGAAAACTTTTCCTGTCAACAGTCAGGTTCTCTGGGGCTTCTGTGCCCGCAAGTTGGGCAAAAGTCGGAAAAAAATCACTGAAGTCGATTAAATCGCCACAGATTTTTCCTTTGGGCGAAGTCCCGAGCCAATTGGCAATAAGGGGAACATGAGTTCCCGCATCAGTGGGGGTACCCTTTCCTCCTCGCACTGTGCGGCCTTTCATTTCAGTTTTAATTTTACGATGTGTTCCGTTGTCGCTTGTGAATAAAATGACTGTATTTTTTCGAATTCCGAGTTCATCCGCTTTATGGACGATTTTCCCGACAATCTTATCCATGTAAGCCACCATATCCGCAAAATATTTCGGATTGCTTTTTTTTATACTTTTGGCTTCTGCTGAATCAGGCGGAGGAACAAAAGGATTATGAGTTAAAACCATTGGATAGTAAATAAAAAATGGCTTGTTTTTCTTTCTTTCCATGAATTCAACAATATACTCCAAGAATACATCCGGGCCATACTTGCCTTTCAGGCCTTCTCTCATTCTATTGTTTTCCTGTATGAGTGGGTTCCAGTACCGTGAACCGAGTTGGTCCACCTGCCAGAGGCAGTGTTCACTGAATCCGGCTTTATCGGGATAAGTGCCAATACCCTTATTCCGGGCCGCCAGCTGCCACTTCCCGACCACGCATGTTTCATAGCCTGCTTTTTTGAGAATATGTCCAAAGGTGATCTCTTCTGGATGAAGGGCTCCAAATTCGGTGTAGTTTCGAAAATTGTACTGTCCTGTCATGATTTGGACGCGCGAAGGAGTGCAGAGAGGTTGGGAGAAACAGTGAGTGAACCGAACTCCGGTCTGGGCTAATTTATCGAGATTGGGTGTATGGCAAGAGAGGCTGCCGTAACAGCTCAAGCCTTCGTAGCCGAGGTCATCGGCCATGATTAAAATAATATTGGGTTTTCGCTTCTGTTTATGTTTTTTCAGAGGGAAAGAAGGCATGCCCAGTGAAATCATGCCTAATCCCGTCGCCTTCAGAAAGTTCCGGCGTGTGGTTTTGGTCAATTTCATCTTGCAGTCCTCAGTGTCTTTTGAGGTGGAATTTTGTGGACATTCAAACGCCAGAATACCATCGTTCAATAATTTTGATTTAGCATATTTCAGATGGTCTAATATTGTCAAACCTAAAAAAGAAAAAAGAAATCCGTTGTTTAAAACTAGGGGATACTTTTGTTAAAGCAATGAAATTAAGATTGTCATTTCAAGCGGAGTGAAGCAATTTCTTAGTAAAGAAGATTTTCCTTAATATGAGATTGTCACACTTCGCTCGCAATGACACTGTTGATACTTCCCCTCTATTACGATATGGCTGCACTCCGCCAGCAATGACTTTATAGTCATGTGACCGAATTTTCGATTGAGTGCACAAAGCTGTAGCAAGAAGGGATGGTGGGTTAAGCGAAAAAATGCGTGGAAGTCTTCTGGAAGACTGGAACGCTATCTATAAAAACTATCTAGCAATCAGTGAAGCTTGCTCTATTAGAACCTTCTGGCACGCACGCGGAAGTTGACGTTGTCTTTAACCCACTTCCAGAGATTTTCCTGCTGAGCCAGGTCAACGCCCGGTTCCATCTGCTGCCTCCACCCCTCCATGACTTCTCCAGCAACCGTCCATATACGAACCCTTCTCGAGGGAACATCCTCTCTCCAGTGTTTGGCCACAATGGGATCAAGGTAAGTGAGCCGGACAGTGACCCGTCTGGAGAGGTATTCCAGAGGATCCAGGTTAATCTTTTCGTAGGCGGCTTTTTTATCTCGAGTACCTAAAGCCGGAACACCATCTGTTGCGATTATGATCGAGATTGGCGCTAGAGTGAGATTTCTGTCCTTAGTGACTTGGGCAACTTCTTCAAAAAAAGCGTTGAAATCCGTTATTATGTCTTCAGGCGGAAACCACTTCCGAAGCTCTTCTTCGATCTGGGTGACATTTTTGTCTTCAAGGTCGTGAATCGGATGGAACGCCTTGGGTTCATCCTCGGCGGTTCCCCCGATGGAGCCCACAAACAGGGCACGGAGTCTGCTCATTTCGCCCAGCTCATTCAGATGGCCGTAAATATAGTGCGAAAGGAACGTGATGGAATCGTCGTAATACGGCGAATTCCGGAACGAACCGCTTACATCCACACCCACAAACAACACTAGTCGAGGCTTTCTCTGGCCGGATGGCATTTGACAGGCCGAAATGATCATCAGAAGGAGTGAAAGGCCCACACTGTAGAGAAAGAAATTTTTGTATTTTCGCATCAAACTTCCTCTCTTGCTTTGGGCATCATACTTCGTGCAACCAGAATCTCCTTCGTGTCCATCACGTCCTTCAATTCCTTGAATGGAAGGTTGAAAATCNNGGAAGGTTGAAAATCGGCCGCGCTGTCAGCAAGATCATGATGAAATTTATTATCGCCGCCAATACCTGGAGGATAGGCAGCGTGAGGAATTCCAGGAGTTCGTTGAACTTCTGATGTAGCCAATCGATCTCATTCTTGAATTCCTGGAGAGGCTGCTTCCACCAGGATGAAACCTCTTGAACATCTGGAGCTGCTTCCCTCTGTCCCTCTCTGGCCTGTTCAACAGGCTGGCGGGAGATCAAGGCCAGAAGTGGAGGCGTACCATACTGTGCGAACAGGAACCACGTCATGCCTCGAATGGCGATCCATCCAAAGCTTGAGACTGTAAGGGTGAAGAACATTCCAACGCGCACTCCAGTCTGCTGGACGATCCACGGAGTGATCGCATCGACTAGTTCGCGGTACAGGAACATCACCTCGAATCCCATGACGATCAACTCGATGACAACCATCTGGATGATGGATTTGATTTTCCGGGTCCGGATAGCATCATTCAATGCTTGGAGGGCAGCAAAACTCCCCATGATGATAACGAGCAGGAATATGAACAATAGAGGTGATGTGAACCCTGACACTTCATCGGTTCCCACGATATCCATCAGAACTTCTGAAATCGTCGGAAACAGGACGAACGAGAAGATCACCGCTTCAAGTATGCACCAGAAAACAAGAGCCAAAAAGGCTATCCAGGGAACTCCTGGTCGGAAGAAACTTTTTGTCATCCGACCGGTCATCGCGAAAGGAGCGAGCAGAATATGCTTAAGCGCAACCACTACGAATTTGACTGCCAGTCTGGCAACCGAAAATATCCATCCGAGCACGACCACAACAAGACGAAACAGCCCAACCCAAAAGAGCCACACGGCGCGGGCTCCATCCCACCAGGCGANNAAGACGAAACAGCCCAACCCAAAAGAGCCACACGGCGCGGGCTCCATCCCACCAGGCGAGAAGCAGAGTTGTGATGAAGTTGATGCGTTTTGAGCGGAAAGGAAGAGTGTACAGAGAAAGCTGCGTGCTCCAAACAGCACCCACTAAGAGAAGTAGAGGAAAAAGGAGGAATAAGTACTTTCCGATTGCGCCCCAGGCTGAGGAAGAATGTACAAAAAAGTCAATAAGCGCTTTCTGTAATGGAATGATCCACTTAATCGGGACTAAGAGGATTTCAAAGATTTCTTGCCATTGATCCGTAGATACGTTAGCCATTTGTTCCATTTGGCACCACCTACCTAATAATTTTAATTTTTTGCTTAACAGAATTTCTGTGCCTAATAAATTAATACTTTCATCATTCTCTTTTCAATGCCCTTTTAGGAGGAAATGGAAGATGATTTTTTCACTCGTAAGCGCCCCATCTAGAGTAGGTCCATTTCATCTTCAGGGGTTAGCTCAACCCGGGGCTAGTCCTGAACTCTTTTTTGCTTTTTTTTCCTCGGATCTCACTGTGTTTTTTTAGTGTCTTCATTGAAATATTCAGGGGATATATCTGGCAGTAAGAGATTTCCCAAATTTTTCTTTTTTATATCTGAAAATTATAAAATGCAGTTTCAATCGTTTGGGGGGAGAGGATGAACCATAACATAAAAAACCAGTGTATCCCTGCTCTCTACAGAACTTAGGCCTTGACAGAGAAAGGTTAAATCGATTATAGTTTAACACTCTTATAGGAGTGTCATATGAGTGTCGAACAGAGGAAACCCAAAGATAGTAAAGTCACAATTAAAATCCCGGGTCTTCTGTATAACCGGATATCAAAAATTGTCGCTGGAAGCGGATTTAATTCAGTCACCGATTTCATTGTCTATGTGCTGCGAGACCTTGTTTCCACTAGAGAAGAGACCTCTGAGGCTGAAAAAATTGGAGACACAAGCTTGAGCAAGGAAGAGATCGAGGCAATCAGAAAACGCCTGAAGTCGCTCGGATACCTCTAATCATTCATTCAACAGACATTCATGGATTTTAAACTTTACTGACCGGAGGAAAATATGTCGCTGAAACTCATCCCACCGCATGGGGGCCAACTCAATCCTTTGCTCATAGAGGGCGAAGAACTCGAGGAGGAGAGAGAAAAAGCAAAATCACTCCCCACAATCCATCTCACCTCTCGTGAGACCTCTGACTTGATCATGATGGCTATGGGTGCGTTCAGCCCACTAGAGGGTTTCATGGGAAAGGATGATTACACTCATGTGGTCGAAAATAGGCATATGTTAGACGGCACTCTCTGGCCTGTTCCGATTACACTTTCTGTTTCTAAAGAACAGGCGGGAAGTCTTCCGATCGACTCTGAAATCGCGCTTGTGGATGAGGAAAGCTGTGAACTCATGGGCAGCATGAAAGTGACGGAAAAATTCACGTATGACAAGAACCTCGAGGCCAAACGTGTGTTTCGAACTGAGGATGAAGCCCATCCTGGAGTGGCAAAGCTTCTGGCTCAAAAAGAGTTCTTGCTCGCCGGGACAGTCAAAGCATTCAGTGAAGGACCTTATCCTCAACTCTACGGAAAACACTTTGGACGTCCAGTGGAGACACGAAAGATCTTTGAAGAACGCGGCTGGAGCACAGTGGCGGCTTTCCAGACAAGAAACCCGATCCACCGGAGCCACGAATATTGCACAAAAATCGCCCTAGAAGTATGCGATGGCATACTGATTCATCCTCTGGTGGGAAAACTTAAAGCTGACGATATCCCTGCGGAAATCCGGATGAAATGCTATGATGTCTTGATGAAAAACTACTATCCTCAAGACAGAGTGGTCCTTAAAGTCTATCCGATGGAGATGCGCTATGCTGGCCCCAGAGAAGCCATCCNNACTTGATAGTGGGCCGCGATCATGCCGGGGTTGGAGACTACTACGGACCTTTCGATGCACAAAAAATATTTGATGAGATCGACGAGGATGAGCTGCACTTGAAACCATTAAAAATCGACTGGACCTTTTGGTGCTCCAAATGCGATGGGATGGCATCCATGAAAACCTGCCCGCATGATAAGGAAGACCGCGTCCTTATCAGCGGCACCGACCTTCGAAAGATGCTGGCAAACGGGAAGACACCTCCCAAAGAATTCAGCCGGCCAGAAGTCATTAAAATATTAATCGACTATTACAAGAATTTAAACAACAGCGGATAAACATGTTTGAATATCATCTGAAAAATATCATCATCTGATTATGGAGAAACAATCATGACTGAACAAAAAGCAACAAACATAATCTGGCATCAGAGCGCTCTCAGCAAGCTGGACAGAGAAAAACTGCTCAACCAAAAAGGTGTGGTCATCTGGTTTACCGGACTCCCGAGCTCTGGAAAATCAACCCTTGCCCATGCAGTGGAAGAAGAATTGTATTCACGCGGCCATTTGAGCTATGTGCTGGACGGCGATAATGTCCGCCACGGCCTGAACAAAAATCTCGGCTTTTCGCCTGAAGACCGGGAAGAGAATATCCGCCGGATAGGAGAAGTGGCTAGACTTTTTGCGCAGGCCGGAGTCATCACAATGACCGCTTTCATCTCGCCCTACCAGAAAGACCGGGAGAGGGCACGACAGCTGCTCGAAGATGAAGAATTTATTGAAGTGTTTGTTAAAGTCTCTTTGGAAGAAGCTGAACAGAGGGACCCGAAGGGACTGTACAAGAAAGCCCGTTCAGGCGAGATTAAAGAATTCACGGGGATTTCCGCTCCATACGAAGAACCGCTCAATCCCGAACTGGCTGTGGATACAGACAAGCTTGACCTGGACAAAAGCAAAAATATGGTCATTCAGTATTTAGAAGAGAAAAAAATCATTAATTAGTGATATTCAGAGGTGCTCATCCCGAGTGAAGAAATGACAGGTTTTGCCTAGTCAATCCCTAAGGTTAAATCCTAATATTCTGGTCTTCGATTAAAGAAATTCTTGCTCAGGCCACCTATAGTATATTCCTCGTTATGGCTAATTGCATCTCACGAGTGGTTTTTAAGACAGTCATCAACATGACGTACAACTGGTTGACCTTCTTGTCAAAATTCTCGAACATTGTGGTATGCTCCTGTCTTGCATTCCGGACATCTTCCATCTGGGTTTCGACATGCTTAATATATCTGGATAGCTCGGATTCAGAACTTATGGGCTTTTCTCCCGGGTCCCATTGAATATTCGCCTGGCCTGCCTTTATCCGATTTACAATGTCTGTAAAGACCTTAACCCTGAGGCGCGGAAAGGGCCTTTTTACAACTCGTGATACTTTAATTTGCCTTAAATGCTGCTTGGCTCTTTTCAGTTCTTTGTCCATTCTTCTTTCAGCTTCCGCAGCAAAAGTGGCTTTTTTTTGACATGATTGGGCCTGGCTTTTTTCCTTCTGAATCTGCTTGTTGAAGGACTCTTTAATAATGTTTTCCTGGATAAGTATTTTTTTGTCGAGCAGCTTTTTGTTCAGATTTTTCCAACTTTGGATTATTTTCTCCGATTGGAGAGTCTTTCCCTCAGCCAGCCTCTCGATCCTTTGAATCTGGAGTTTCGAGGAAGAATCCAGTTTGTCCAAACGCGCAACTTTTGTAAATTTAACTTTAGCTTTGCTGGCAACAGGTCGAATTACCTGTCCCGCTTCCCGAATCGTAAAAGCCTTATCGCTCATATCTTTGACTGATTCATCCAAGGTCAGGACATATATCCAGAATTGACTCCCGCTCTGACCCATCCCTGTTGCTGGGATGGTGAACCTGTAAATTCCACTATTAGGTGTTTTATTGGTGACTGTAAACCAGCCGCCGCTTCCTGTTCCCCACTTAAGCTTTATCTTGACATAACTGCCAATCCCTTGACTCTGCCAGCGAATCGTGTACGGCTTCCCCTTTTCCCAGATCTCCCCGCCATTTGGATACTGCACCTTGATAGTTTTTACAGCCAGGATCCTTCTTTGAACTGGTCTTTTTACTTGAAGATGAGAATAGGACGTTCCAACACAAAATAAGACTATGAGTGAGAAAATAATGATTTTCTTCATTTTTCCCCTCCCACGGAATGATGAAAACCAATCGGGTTTGTGCAATGGAAACCCCTAATAATATACAAATAAACACATTATGAAGTCAAGACCATCAGATTTGCAGAGGATGAGAATTTTTATCGATAATGCTTGAATATATTACATAGAACACGTTCTTTTAACGTAAAGACGCGAATGCATATTTTTCTTGAGTGATGAGCAGGAGAAAATAAAGAAATCACGATAAAAGTGTTCCGGATGATATTGGCATACAAAGAGGCCCGCACTCCTCTGTATAATCTATCTCCCCTAATCGAGAGAGAAGTAAAAAACCGGCTCAAGGAATTGAATAATATTGGAGACGGCCCCCTTTGTGGATTACGCGGCTTCTTCTTCAGTTTCGCTGACAGCAAAATACATCGAGGCAAAAGCACTGCGAATCCACATCACAGCCGGAATAACTCCAACGCCCAAGCAGAACAAACCACCAATCACTATGGGTCCGGCCAGCAATCCCATCAGGAAAATTTTTCCCGCATGCCCATTCGTCATCCTCCAACTCTCTTTCACCGCTTCCACCGGGTCCATTTTTCGGTCGAGAACGAGATATTTGACAAAGGCCAGTTTGCAGGCAAATATGATGCCGGGAATGAGTAACAAAACTATTCCGAGGCTGACTATGCCCCAGTGAAGCAGGTTGGCCAAAACGACATTTATATAATTCTTCTCAAAAACCAAAAACATGTCTTTGACTTCAAACTGTTCGCCTCTCACAGCTTTGAGGAAAACAAAAGCAGACCCATAATCAATAGGGGCCATAAGAAGAAGCAGATAAGCGAGTCCAAATATTTGTAGAATGCCTCCGCCCGGAGTATGCCTTCCATCCAGAGACAACATGATGGTGTATGGAATCCACACGATCCCAACAATCAAGGTTATGAGAAATAGATCCAGTAAGAATTTTTTCATCTGGTTCCAGCCAAAGCTGTACGCTAAACCCGCATAAGGCTCTGGAACCAGGATTACGGTAGAAGCCTCTTCTTTTTTATTATCCATGTCGACCTCCTCATTCATTTTCGAATCGTTTGACTTCTTCATGTGTCATCCGTTCACATGGCTAAAATACGATAAAATTGGGGGGGGGTTCATCCAACGAAAGTAGGATATGCGAAAAACACGACTAAAGTCGGACTCAGTTATCCTGAATTATTCATAAAATATGCCGACACCTTATATAATAAATCTCTGAAGTATGACAGATTATCATATGTCGACATCTTTTCCCCTACTGGCGAGCCGATCTCACCGCATCTACTTCGTTACAGCACAAGAGCGGTGGATGACCACAGCATCTTGCGCTGTGCCTCGTATCTACGGCAACCTCGACTCGTGAATAATCCAGGNNTTGGTTATCTTTATATACAATGAACGGTTGAGTTTCTGTGATGAATGATATTCTTTTCTTCTCACTCATTCCTCTTTCCATTTGTGCGGGTTTATTCGCCATCCTGATCACTTACAGGCTACAGAAGAAATACAGATTGAACTATCTATCCACTTATCTCTACTTTCAAATATTTATCAATGTTTTCGGCATATACGGAATCTTGGGCCAGCTCATCGCCAAAAGGATACTCCAGAAACAAATGTCTGCACTCCAAATGATTGAAACAATCGGGCATTTTTTCGCTATTCTCGGAATCCCGTTTTTGATTCTTGCCTGGTATATGTTCATCAGGCTCTGCAGTGAACTCATCAAGAAGAAATTGTCACAGACCTTTACCTTAAGCTATTTCTTTGTCCTGATCTTTATTTTCCTTGGCTATGGGAGTGTTATCATCTTATTTAATCTCTCCGATTTTGGAGATGAGAAGTACGCTGCCCTTTCATCTGCCATTTCATACCTTTATGTCATCCTTGAAGTCCTGGTCCTCGCCATGGCCCTGTCACAACTTTTTATCCATTCATACAAGATCAAAGATGAAAATAAACGAAAAGCTGTCCGGATATTCGCTTCACTGAACCTGATTGTTTTCTGCACAGGAATTCTCCTCTATCTTTTTGCCCAACAGAGCCACACGCTAGCCGCCCTCCATCTATTTGTATTTCTATCCGGAAATATCCCTCCCCTCCTCTACTGGAGAGCTTACTTGAAAAAACACTTCATTGCGCCACTCCCTCAAGAGACCGACACACTGACCTGGAATCAATTCTTGGAGGAATTTAAGATCTCCAGGCGTGAAGAGGAGGTCATTCGGCAGCTGTGCGAGGGAAAAACGAACAAAGAAATAAGCGATTCTCTGTTTATATCACTCCAAACCGTGAAAGACCATGTTTACCGAATCTATCAAAAAACCGATGTCAAAAACCGCGTCCAATTGATCAACCTTATCCAAAGCTATAAAACCAAATGAAAAAGTCCCTAAGGGGCCTGACCCCTTTTTTTCTTTTTTTAATATTTGGGCTTTTTGACACGCCTTTGGGTGGGACGAAAATCTCTGGTCAGCTCATAGATCATCTGTTCGATAAGATTCTGGTAAGTTTCATCCTGGTCCTTCACGTTGAAGGAAGGAAGAGTATCATCACTCAAACTCAGGTTTGCCAAAGAGTCTTTCCAACGAACGGAGTCAGTCCAGGATGTCGCCCCTGAAGCAGTTGAGTAAAGCCGGGATGTCATGGAAATGGTAAAGCTCGCGCTGATTCCCATACTTTTGACCAACGCCCCGATGCTGACCTGAGGCTTAACATCAGAGACACTGATCTTCCCGACAAAAACTCCCTTTACATTGAAGTATTCCCCAATCGCTTTCACGGCCTCCTGATCAAGAGATGGCCTGTTGACCTGACTCAAAACTTCATCAAGAGTACCAAGCTCAATCAACTGGGTTCCTCTTTGAGACTGTGTAATGACCTGCAGAAAACGCTGGGTGGCCATTTCATCCAGTTGGCCCTTGGCATTTTCAATTGAAAAAGAAGTCAACCCAATGTTCCCGTATGGCTCTAAATCCACTGCCGGAGGCACGGAGACAAGCATTGTCCGGCTACAGCCGATAAACAAGAGAATTATCAAAATAAACGCATATTTTCTGATCATGGCGTTCCTCCTTCGTATTATAATCTATAAAAATAAGGGATAATAATGCAACTCTAAAATCAATGACTCTCACTTCAATAGAGGAACTTTGATCCCCTTTTCCTTGGCACACTGAATGGCCTCCTCATACCCAGCATCCGCATGCCGGGCCACTCCCAATCCCGGATCAACTGTCAGGACTCTGCGCAGCCGCATCTCAGTGGAATCCTGGCCGTCAGCCACGATGACCATCCCGGCATGAATGGCCAGACCAATCCCCACTCCCCCTCCATGATGGACCGAAACCCAGGACGCGCCGTTTATCGCGTTCAGGAGTGCGTTCAGAATCGGCCAATCCGCGATAGCATCCGAGCCGTCTTTCATTCCTTCGGTCTCTCTGTTGGGTGAGGCCACAGACCCTGTATCCAGATGGTCCCTGCCGATGACTATCGGAGCCGAGATCTCGCCTTTTTTCACAAGGTGGTTGATCAACGCACCGAACCGTTCTCTCTCTCCGTAGCCGAGCCAGCAAATCCTGGAGGGAAGGCCTTGAAATTTGACCTGTTTTTGAGCTTTCCGAATCCATCTCTCAAGAGGTTTGTCTTCCGGAAATTCTTTGAGCACAGCCTCATCCGTCACATAAATATCTTCAGGTTTTCCTGAAAGAGCCGCCCAGCGGAATGGGCCTTTGCCCGTGCAGAAAAGAGGACGGATATATTCGGATACGAACCCGGGGATATCAAAAGCATCTTCTAAGCCGGCCTTCTGTGCCTGGCCGCGGATATTATTCCCATAATCAAAGGTCTTTGCGCCTCTTTTCTGGAGCTCGAGCATAGCTTCCACATGAACGACCATGGACTGATACGCTCTCTTTATATAGTCTTCGGGATCTTCTTTCCGCAGTATCAAGGCTTCTTCGTAAGGGATCCCATGGGGAACGTACCCGTTCAACTCATCGTGTGCGGATGTCTGGTCTGTGAGAACATCGGGAGTGATCTTGCGTTTCACAAATTCAGGAAGGATATCTGCCGCATTCCCGAGAAGGGCGATGGAGAGCGCTTGACCTTTATTTTTCGCCTCATCAGCGAGCTTCAATGCTTCATCCAGGTCTTCCACCATCGTGTCCACGTATTGGGTATCCAGACGCCTCTGGATGCGATCTTTATCCACCTCTATAACAATTGCCACTCCTTCATTCATGGTTACAGCGAGAGGCTGAGCGCCTCCCATGCCTCCCAGTCCTGCGGTCAACACTAATTTTCCTTTCAACGTCCCGTCGAAGTGAGTCCGGGCCACAGAGGCCAAGGTCTCATACGTACCCTGAAGGATGCCCTGTGTCCCAATATAGATCCAACTGCCAGCCGTCATCTGGCCGTACATGGTCAAGCCTTTGTCTTCCAGCCGCCGGAATTCATCCCATGTGGCCCACTTCGGCACAATCAGAGCATTGGCGATCAAAACACGAGGAGCATCCGGGTGGGTTTTGAACACCGCAACCGGTTTTCCGGACTGAACGATCAAGGTCTCATCGTTCTCCAGGGTTTTCAGGCTGGAGACAATTGCCCAGAAGCATTCCCAGTTCCTGGCTGCTTTACCGGTGCCTCCATAGACAATCAATTCCTCGGGCTTTTCTCCGACCTCAGGATCAAGGTTGTTCATCATCATCCTGAGAGCCCCTTCCTGGGACCATCCTTTGGTGTTGAGCCGTGTGCCTCTGGGGGCCTGTATTTCCTTATATTCATATTTTATTGAATCAGTCATGACAGCCTCCTCTTGACTGAGTTCGATTTCTTTGCTCTATTTTCATTGATAATCCTTCTTTTTATGAGATTGCCACCTTTCACTCGCAATGACACAAGTCCAAGACTGCCACACTTCGCCCGCAATGACAAATAATCAAGACCGCCACTCCTCATTCGCAATAACGCAGTCCTAGATTGCAGTACTTCTCTGGTAATAATACAAGCCTGAGATAGCTGTATTTCGTCCGTCATGATACAAATACGAGATCGCTTCTTCCTGCTCGCAACACCAGCTTATCCTATTCTAACGACGCTTTTGCCAAACAGCTACTCTATCACACCTTTCCAAATTGAGTTTTAAATCTATCTATTCTTTCGATTGTTTTCTCTTTTCCGATAAGCTCGAGTACATCGAAAATCCCAGGGCTCACAGGCGTNNACGATGTTTTTTCCAAACAGCTAGTCCATCTTGCTCTTCCCGAACTGACTTTTAAATCTAACTATTCTTTCGATTGTCTTATCTTTTCCAATAAGCTCGAGTACATCGAAAATCCCAGGGCTCACAGGCGTCCCCACCACGAGCATCCTCACGGCATGAATGAAGAGAGCCGCTTTGACATCCTCCTTTTCAGCTCGCTGCCGCAAGACCTGCTCAATGTCATGCGCCAAAAAATCATCCATTACAAAAAAATCATCTCTTAAAAGGGAAAGAAGAGTCTCAAGCCTTTCATCTCTCAAGTGCTTCTCGACTCCGGCAGGATCAAATTCATAATCATCGGATAGAAAAGGTCTGGCTCTCACGGCAAAGTCTTTGATTATACGGCTCCGCTCTTTAAGAAGGTCAATCAATTTCAGGAACCATTTCTCTTGGTTTCCCGCCAGTTCATCCTTCCAGAGGTTCTCTCTTTTCAGCTCCTCTGTGATATAAGGGGCAAGCTCCTCGGCTGTCATCTGGGATATCAACTGTCCGTTGAGCCATTCCAACTTGGCTAAATCAAAGATAGGACTTCCTTTACTCATCTTCTTGAGCGAGAAGCCCTGAATCATTTCGTCTACAGAATAAATTCTTTCTTCTTTCCCTGGAGACCAACTCATCTGAGCCAGAAAATTCAACATGGCCTGTGGAAAATATCCTTCTTCCTTGAACTGAAGAACAGAAGTCACCCCGTGTCTCTTGCTCAACTTCTTCTTATCTGCACCGAGGATCAGAGCCAAGTGAGCAAATTCGGGAAGATGGGAGCCAAAAGCCCTGTAAAGGAGAATCTGCTTAGGCGTGTTGGTAATATGGTCATCTCCCCGGATGATATGAGTGATTCCCTGCTCGATATCATCAACGACGACAGATAAATGGTAGGTGGGCAGACCATCACCTCTCAGAAGAACAAAATCCTCAATATTCTGGCTCTCCACGGATATATCCCCATGGATAAGGTCTTTATATTTTATCTCTCCGTCTGGAACTAAAAACCGAATCGCTCGAGTCCGGCCCTCTTTCACAAACCGTTCTTTCTCCTCTCTCTTTAGCTGAAAGCACCGGCGGTCATACTCCCAGTAAGTCCCTTTTGAAGAAGCCTCCTGTTTCCTTTTTTGAATTTCTTCGGGAAGACAAAAACAGTAATACGCATGGCCTTTTTCCACGAGCTCCTCCGCCTTATTTCTGTAAACATCGAGCCTTTCTGACTGGGAGAATGGGCCCTCATCCCAATCTAATCCTAACCACTGCAGCCCTTTTAAAATCCCTTTGCTCATCTCTTCAGAGGAGCGGGCGAAATCCGTATCTTCTATGCGGAGGATAAATGTCCCTGAATGATGGCGGGCAAAAAGCCAGTTAAAGAGTGAGGTGCGGGCCGCGCCGATATGGAGGTAGCCGGTGGGACTCGGAGCAAACCTGACACGAATCATATCTGAATCCTGATTTTCTTTGAATATACCACAATGAAATGGAAAGCGTAAACGGTAAAGGATAAATCGAGGATAAAGTTGTATCGGTAATCAGAATGAGACCGGAAAGTGGTGAATTTAGGGAGTGATATTCCAGATGAAGTGTTGAGCGCTAATTAAATCCCTAATCCAACTATTATTGATTTCAAGAATTCCACTTTAGGGTCTGTGCGCGTATCAAATTCTAATTTTAATTTCTTTGCGTATTCATCAAAAAACGTGAAATCATCCTGGTTACTCCAGTTCTGCATACTCAAGCTTTCGAGCATTTCTTTGAGAACCTTCTCATTAATGACTTCAATCGTGTACTGAGGTAGGTTGCAGTTTTCTTTTTCCAATAATTTTGTTGCTATCTCAATCATTCCGCGCAGAGCTTCTTGATGTCTGATAATTTCCTGTTTGACGAAAAATTGATCTTTGGGCGCTTCGGTCTGGGTAAGTTTCTCGTAAAGTTTCTTCCCCTCATTCAGGTGTGTTTGCATGGCTACAACCAGGCATTCACTATCAATTATTCTTCTCTCGTTGTGCTCATAATAAAAAACTTCGCCGCCTTCTTCAGGTTCTGTTTTTTTGAATTTATTCAATACTTCAATTGCATCGGAGGCACGTCTGCCTGTAAATGAACTGACTCCGCCTACACCGACTCCTGGTGCCATTTCTGCCTCTGGCTTCGGTTCAACTCCAGGTTCTATTCCCGCTTTGGGCTCGATTTCAATTTCTGGCTGGGGTTCAGTCTTTATAGTCTCTTCTATCTTCTCTTCAGGAGTCGGAGCCGCAACCGTTTCTTTCTCATGGATGTCAGGAACCTTCTCCGCTTCGGGTTCCACTTTGGGCTCTTCTTTGACTTCTTCTTTCGGCCCCTCTTCAGATTCTGGCTTATCCTGCCAGTGCTTCTTCCATCTTCCAGAAAACATGGTTTGCATAGTATCGCTCTCCTCGATCTCTATCTCCTTCTCCTCAGGGATGGCCTTTTCTTCTAAAGGCACTTCCGGTTCCTTCTCCCCGGGAGGAGCTTCAGCCGTTGGTTTCTCCTCAATCTCAAACTCGGGCACCTTTTCTTCCTTTGGCAGAGGTTCCTCTCCAATGGATATTTCAGGCTCTTTCTCTGCGGGAGGCTCTTCAAATGCTGGTTTCTCCTCAATCTCACGCTCGGGCACCTTTTCTTCCTCTGGCTGAGGTTCCTCTCCGATGGCCACCTCTATTTCTTTCTCAGATGGCGGAGCTTCCGATGGTTCAGCTTTCTCTTCCACCTCAAAGCTCACCTCTTTTTCCTTCTCTTCTGCAACCACTTCTTCTTTTTTAGGCTCAACCTCCTCGGGTTTTTCCAACATTTCTTTAATTTTCTTCACCTTCTCCAATTCTTTCGTAAAATCCACTCCTGGTTCGGCACCTTCAGCCTCTGGAGCTTCTGCTTCTGGGATTTCCACCTCAGGCGCTTCTTTTTTAACTTCAGGTTCAACTTCAGGGAACTCAACTTCCTCTTTTTTTTCTTCTTCAGGGATTTCTAGGGGAATTTCCTCAGTCTTCCGGCTCAACTCCTTCACTTTCTCGAGCTCCTGGTAGATTTTCTCTGTCAATGCTTCTATTTCCTTCTGAATCTGGACGGCCTTACTGAGGTGTTCTTCCATCTCTTTTTTTATTTCATCGTTTGCCATCTCGATTCTCCTTTGCTTTTGATAGTATTTTATATGCGACTCGTGAAGCTGTCAAGTGGAACTTCCCCTGTGTAAGATATAAAAAATATGGAACTTATCATGTTTCTCATGAACATATTCCCACACTTGTACAGAAAATTCAATCCTCTTCAAGCAGGATTTAAAGGATTACATTTCCAGCTCAACAATCCCAGTTGAAATGATTTACCTGTACATCTTGATCGAGAACAACACAAAACCGCTCTCTGAGTCGGATATGCACGAAAGACAGTCAAATTTTTTATATGAAAAACATTAGAGAGAGATTCACTTTCTCGTTCTGGCTGAAGCGACTCTATCCATTCCTGCCAGGTCTTTATGAAATTTCACATCCTGCCAAACAGGGAAAGAATGAAGAATGGACTGGATTTCACTTCTCTGGTTGTGACCAATTTCGAAAAGAAGAAACCCGCCTGGCTTCAAGTACTCTGGGGCTCCCTGGATTAATGGTTTGATGACCTCTAATCCTGCCTCTCCGGACACAAGTGCGCTTTTGGGTTCATGATCGCGTATTTCATCGGAAAGGGTTTTCCATTCTACTTCTGAGACATAGGGAGGATTAGAGATGATAAAATCGCATTTCTCCTCCAATTTAAGCTTCTGCAAAGGGGTATACAGGCTTCCGGCCACAAAGGTTACATTGGAAACATTCTGGCTTGACGCATTCATTCTCGCTAACCGCAAAGCTTTTCGAGATATATCTGTAGCCAAAATCCGTATGGAGGGAAGTTCCAATGCGAGAGAAATGGCTACATTTCCACACCCTGTCCCGATATCCACGATGATTTCATCATCTCCGGATAAATAATCTAAGACCTTTTCCACGAGTAATTCCGTCTCGGGGCGGGGAATCAACACTCCTGGGGAAACCTTGAAGGGAATCGACCAGAATTCCTTGGATTCTGTGAGATACGTGAGCGGGATTCCCGTTAATCTCTTTGAAATCAACCGGTTAAAATGTTTTTCCTGGGCCTTTGAAACGTCCTGGCCTAAAAGAGTCCAGAGTTGTTCCTCAGAGAGAGAAAGGCACTTGAGCAGAAGAAGTTTGGCGTCAAGATGGGGATTGGGAAAACCCTCGAGCAAAGATCTTCCTTTTTGGAATAGTTCTTGGATTGTACTCAACGAAAGCTCGGTTTATTCAGAGAGGCTGGCTCTCTCCTCCATCATTTTCGACTGAAAATGGAGAGTTAATGCATTAATGATTTGATCTATATTCCCATCGAGAACAGATTCTAGCTTATGGAGAGAAAGATTCATGCGATGGTCAGTGACTCTGGATTGAGGGAAGTTATAGGTTCTTATTTTTTCACTTCTCTCCCCTGTCCCGACTTGAGATTTCCTGTCTTGAGCCATCTTTTCATGTTGTTCTCTCTGAGCGATATTCAACAGTCGAGAGCGAAGAATCCTCAAGGCTTTATCCTTGTTGCGGTGTTGTGATTTTTCATCCTGACAGGAAACGACTAGCCCTGACGGCTTATGAGTCACGCGGATAGCCGTGTAATTCCGGTTGACACTCTGCCCCCCAGGACCAGAAGCTCCAAAAGCTTCTACATTCAAATCCTTGGGATCCAGCTCCACATCTACATCATCTGCCTCGGGGAGAACAGCCACTGTGACAGTAGAGGTGTGGATTCTGCCACTGGCCTCAGTTTGAGGAATCCGCTGAACCCGATGCACTCCACTCTCATATTTAAAATGAGAATAGGCCTTCTCTCCCCGGATGTTGACTATTATTTCTTTAAAGCCTCCGATGGGTGAGTAACTAGTGTTGAGAGCCTCGATCTTCCACCCTTTCCTTTCTGCATACCGTGAATACATCCGGAATAAATCTTGAGCGAAAAGGGATGCTTCATCACCCCCTGCCCCGGCCCTTATCTCCAACAAGACATTCTTCTCATCGTTGGGGTCCTTCGGAAGAAGCAGTATCTTAAGCTCATCCTCAATCTCTTCTTGCTTTTTCTGAAGTTCTTTCAGTTCTTCCTCGGCAAGCTTCTTGAGCTCTGATTCTGAATCGGGATCAGCCAGGATTTCTTCCGATTCCTTGATATCCTTTATTACCTTTTCGTAATCTTCGTATTTTCTGACTAAAGGCTCTAAATCCGCACGGTCTTTAGCAATTTTTTTGATCTTTTGAGGGTCGGAAATTAAGGCGGGATCAGAGAGGGAGTGTGTGAGTTGGCGGTATTTCTCCTTGATATCTTCGAGTTCTTGAAGCATCTCGGTTATTTTTTGGACTTAAGATCGCCATATTTTTTCTTGAATTTTTCAACTCGTCCGGCACTATCGACAAATTTTTGTTTACCGGTAAAAAACGGATGGCACTGGGAACAGATTTCTACCCGGATTTCTTTCTTCGTTGATCGAGTGGTGAACGTATTGCCACACGCACAGGTAATCGTGCACTCTACATATTCAGGATGAATACCTTTTTTCATTTCTGTCCTCTCCTTGTTTAAGGAGGAATTATACCAGAGTTAAAGGCATCGAGTAAAGAAAAAATCGGGATTAAGACTTGGGAAGAGTGGAGTTAGGCCTTATCAAGATTTCACGATACATAGCCTGATCTTCATCATCTGGCATCGATCTCAACAAGACGTGATCCCTTTATTCTTTTTGCTGAAGCATTCCCAATCGATCTGAAAACTCATATGTTCCTTTGATTTCTCGACTATTCTTCGGTATTCCTTTGAATCAAAATACCTCTTCAATTTTTTATTTAAAGGATAAACCTCCTCCTCGGCCTTCCACTCATACTTCTTGCCTTCACTGTCTCTCATGCAGTCGAGATGGACGACCCAGGCCAGCTGCTTGAACGTCACATCAGGGAAAGTCTCTCTGATTGCCTGGATTTCACCTGCCTTTTCAGGATTTATGAAATATAAATAGCGGGAAAACAGCAGTGCATTGTGGAAATAAGCAGGAAAAGCGATAATCCCGTCTTTGTGTGTGATTCGAGCGAGATGAATAAAAATATCCACAACTTTCTTTCCCAGGCCAAGGCCTGGATGTTTCTGTCCAGGGAGAGGCGATTTCTCTCCTGAGAAGTTCAAGAGAGGATTTTGAAGAGTCAGCCACTCCAGGAAGAGAAAATTGCACTCAGAAAAAGGGAAATCCAAAGTCAACTTCTTTTTTAAATGATACACTCCTTCTTTGATCTTCAGGTCAACAATCATGTTTTCAGATCTCTTTTTCTCATGGAAGATCCGAAACCTCTGCAAGGGATATTCGGATGAGTCCAAGTCAAGCTCTAAAGGCCATAATTTTCTTTTTTTGGCATCTTTGAAAAAGTTTCTTTTTTTCAAAGCTGCCGCGACTTGATTCAGGGAGTAGCGGCCCAAAAACAGGGATGTTCCCCTGTTCTCAACCGCGCTCGAGAATAATTCATCTTCCTGGAATGAAGATTCCAAACGTAGATCAGAAAAATCTTTGGGAGTCTTTTTCTTCATCTTATAATCCCGTTTAACTCTTTATTCATAAAAAGAAAGCGTGTCATCTCCGATGGTTGTCTGTCTTTGTAGTTGGTAATACTTCGCATCAAACCGAGTCTTAAAATGATGGCGCAGGATGATGAATCCATCAGGCTTAAGAATTTCCCTCTTTTTTATGACCTTAAGTGGATTTCTTTCATCCAGCAGCCTGTAAGGAGGGTCGAGAAAGACAAGATCGAATTTCACGCTCTCCTTCGCCAAATGAATAACAGCGCGGTTGAATTCTCCCCGGATAACGCGGGCTTTATCCTCAGCCTCACACTTGGCCAAGTTGGATTTTATTGCTTTTATGGAAGGATTATATTCATCAATAAAAATCACTCTCTCCGCGCCCCGGCTCAAAGCCTCAATTCCGACAGAACCCGTGCCAGCAAACCCATCCAGGAATACACTGTTTTTGATACCATCTTGAATAATGTTAAACATTGTTTCCCTGAGTTTATGGGGCATGGGACGCACATGGGAGCCCGGCACCTTTTTCAGCCTCTTCCCTTTATAAATTCCACCGATTATCCGAATCATAGAGTGTTTGACCTTTTAAAACTCTTTCCAGGAAGGACTCGTTCAAACCTGGATCTGGCTTTTAGGTGTAAGGACTTCTCTTTTTCTCTAAACCTCTATTTTCGTTTTTTTTANNCTTTCCAGGAAGGCCTTTTTCTTAACTGGGCCTGGCTTCCCTGTGTTAGGATTTCTCTTTTTTTCTAAACCTTAAACCTCTATTTCCGTTTTTTATTCTAATAGAAGAAAACGGCCTTATGGCTCTCCGTCTCGACACTTTTTATCCCGTGAGGAAGCTCCCACCAGTCGTTTATACTCCAGACTTCATAATTTCCGATTTTGGCCGCAAACGCGATGATAAAATCCAGGACCTTGGGATCAATCCGCTGCTCCTCAAGAAAAAGGTCTTTCAATATGAACCTGACTAGGCCGTCATTTGCTTCAAGCTTCCCCCCGAAGTACAAAGTCATCTGGGGACGAAGAAACTCGGGGACTCTCTCCCCTCTTAAGTCTATAAGAGCTATCCCTTCGACCTTGTTCTTTCTAAATAACTTAAGCCGAAGTTCTTTCAAGAATTTTTCATTCTTTATTTCGACTATGTAGGCAATATACGAATTGAGCTCGTTCTCAGTGATTGAAATTTTTTTCAGAGGACGCTTTGTTGGAGCGGCTGTTTCTCTTTCGACTCTATCTATTGCTTTTAAAACTTTTTCGACTTCTTGTGGAGAGTATTTCTGAATTCCAGAAGCAAGGAGTGACAGAAACAAAACGAGCACGACAGAGACAAATTTTCTGGTAACACTCATTTGAATATTCCTTCTGTATCCATGCTATCAGAATGAATGAGAAATTGCCACTTTACGGGATTACCTGCTTGACTTAATTCCCATACAGAGCTTGCATTCCTGTTGACAGGAAACCAGAGGTAACCTATACTTATGTGTTAGAAAAAGCCAGTTAAGAGATCCTCATCTCAGATTAATCCAGGCGCAAAGCAAACAATGACTCAAATAGAAGAAGCCAAAAAAGGCAATATCACACCCTCCTTAAAAAGTGTCGCTGAAGACGAAGGATTTTCCCCAGAAGAATTACTTGACTCAATCACACAGGGAAAGATCGTCATCCCTCATAATCCCCATCACTCTTCCATTCATCCTGCGGGAATCGGTCAGAAGCTCAGGACAAAAGTGAACGTCAACATCGGAACATCTGTAGACTTTCCCCAGGAAGAGAACGAGCTGAAGAAAGTCGAAATCTCCTTGAAATATGAGACTGACACTTTGATGGACTTAAGCACCGGCGGCAATATCACTCAAATCAGAAAAATGATCCTCGAGAAAGCCCCGATCCCTCTGGGAACAGTCCCAATCTACCAGGCCGCCATCACAGCCATCGAGCAGAGAAATTCCATTGTCGATATGAAAGAGGATGACCTTTTCTCTGTTATCGAGGCTCAAGCGAAAGAAGGAGTGGATTTCATGACGGTCCATGCTGGGCTGACATCCAAAGCCATAGATAGGCTGAAAAACCAGGGGCGAGTGGCTGATGTTGTCTCTCGAGGCGGGGCTTTTCATCTGGCCTGGATGCTTCACAGGCAGAAAGAAAATCCTCTGTATGCGGATTTCGACCGGTTGCTTGAAATCGCTCACAAACATGACATTACTTTAAGCTTGGGAGACGGACTCAGGCCCGGCTCTATCCTGGAT